>JACLAD010008230.1_pt1 | contig 21830 bp, 39 predicted proteins | sample 8027901 | NCBI WGS metagenome assembly JACLAD01 (sample SAMN15725071, study PRJNA655200) | protist metagenome | isolation source: fluorescence activated cell sorting (FACS) single amplified genomes of... | place: Spain: Blaines Bay Microbial Observatory, Mediterranean Sea | collected 2016-07-05 | reverse complement strand
TTTGAAGTTTATTCGCTTTTTACCTTCTTCTTTTTATAAAGATTATCCAGCTATGTCTGCTATTTATGATGTACACGATGTTTATATCCTTTTAGCAAAAGAAACTGATGAAACCGTTGGTTTAAAAATATCTTCTGTTACTTTTGAGTCAAATAATCTGTTTGTTGAGTGGGAAAAAGTAAAGCCAGAAGATTCTTATTTTATAACTGTAGGAAAAAAAACATTTATGTGTGACATCATTAAGGTAGATTTGAATGGTATGGGTAGGTGTAATATAGATTGTTTTGAAAAAGGTACAAAAGATGAAGTATTATAAAAGGATGTGGTTTTTATGTATTTGACTAGAAAAGAAAGTAAAAAGAAAATGCAAGAATCACTAGAAGGTGTGAAACGCATTTTAGATATGATATATCAGAGTCAGCGTGGTAGTATTGATTTTAGAAATAATGATTCCTATATAGAATATTTTAAATTGATTGGTATGGAGAAAGATTACGATAAAACATTATATTTTAAGAATGTAGAAGAAAATATTAATCAAGCAGAATGGATTTTCCAAATAGGTAGACCTTATGAATTTAGTTTTGAAAATAGCACTAGATTCTCTTTATCTGAAACAAAATTTATTAAAGATGCTCTTATGCAAGTAAATAATAGCGTTGCTGTTAAAGTATTAGAAGAATTAGACTTCGATGATAGCTTTAACCCAGATAGTCTTCAATATTATAAAATAATATCAGCAACAAATTTAGATAAAGAGTTATATAAGGAAAAAGGCGAAATGATATATGGATATAAAAGAGGACAGAGATTTTCTCTTAAAGATTTAGAAAAAGCAAAATCAACTGCCTACCAATATGATGGAAAAGTAGTCAAGGTTACTGAAATATTTTTTAAATAATAAAATACATTTTTTCTTTTGCAAAACACCGAAAATATTGATAGACTTAATATATTCTATTAATTGGCAGGTGTTTTTATTATGAAATCAGATGTTTCTGGTGCTTTATTTTCAGCAGACATAACAAAGGAGAAAGCAATTGATTACATATTATCTAATGTTTTATTAACCGAAATAGGAATATCAGTACTAATCTTATTATTATTCTTAGGAATTCGTAAGTGGTTTGTGAAATATTTATTTCAATTTCTAGCTAGTCTTACTTCAAAAACAAATTCTACTTTTGATGATGAATTAATACACTCATTTGAAAAGCCTTTTCGTTTTCTTATTATTACGATAGGACTTTATTTATCTATAAATAGTATTTCAGCATTAGATTTTTTTGATAAAACTTTAATTAAAATATTTAGGACTTCTATTATTTTATGTTTAACTTGGGGTTTTCTAAATTTAAGTTCTACTTCTTCTTTTTTCTTTAAGAGATTAAGTGATAAGTTGAATTTTCAATTAGAGAATACTTTTTTATCTTTTGTTTCAAAAGCAAGTCGATTTGTTATTATTGGTTTATCTATAAGTATTATTGCTCAAGAGTGGGGATATGATTTTAACGGATTTATCGCTGGGCTTGGTGTAGGTGGTTTAGCTATCGCTTTAGCAGCAAAAGATACTTTGGGAAATTTGTTCGCTGGTATTATTATTTTAACTGAAAAGCCATTTCAAATTGGAGAGTGGATTAAAACTCCAAGTGTAGAAGGAACTGTTGAAGATATTACATTCCGTAGTACGAAAGTTAGGACATTCCCAAATGCCTTAGTTACTATTCCAAACTCTACATTAGCAAATGAGGCTATTACCAACTGGACTAAAATGGGAAAACGACAAATAACTTTTAGATTATCTGTTAAAAATTCTACATCTCCAGATAAATTAAAAAATAGCCTTCATAAAATACGAACAATGTTAAGTGAACATGAAGAAGTACATAAAGATACTATTTTTGCTCAATTTGATTTAATTGAAAATGGAAATTACCAAATCTTCTTATATTTCTTTACTAATACAACTGTATGGGGAGAATACCTTACTATTAAAGAAGATATTAACTTTAAAATTATTGAAATTCTAGATGAAGAAAATGTGAAATTAGCATACCCTAGTCAAAGTATTTATGTTGAAAAAGAAGAAAACCACAAGGAGTAATCCCTATGTGGTTTTTCTTTTGGTTATATATTATTTTGTTACTTTTATTTTCCAAGAATCAATCTCTTCAGAATACAACTCTGCACCACTTTCAAATCCATCAACGAGAGTGTAGTTCCTAGTACTAAAAACTAATTCCTTGTTATCACCAATTTTATTGGTTTTTATTCTCATTACAATATTTCCATTAAACTTTTTACCTTTATCTATAGTTTTCGGAATGGGTTTTACTTTTAATTTTTTCATTATATCTTCATATGCTTTTATTTCTGCAGGTTTTCCAACAACATTCCCATCTAAATCGTGCATAGGAGTTACAACATCACCTATACCGAAAAGAGATAAATCTTCGGATTCATTTATGCTGAATGGCATTAGTGATGGCATTTCTTTAAAGTATTCCCCTGTATATGTGTTTTCAATTTCATATCCGACTAAAACATAATCCATTGGTACAATGATATTTGTATCCATATAGTTTTGAGTAGCAATGTGTAGCTGCTCTACATCTTTCATATTTGTTATTTTTTCAAAACCAGTTAGTTTTATTTTGTACATTCCTTCTGATGCTTTCTGGTTTTCATCTAATGTATATATATAATTACTTATAGGTTTTGCTACTTTTTCTATATATTCATCTTCTTTTGTTTCATCTTTTTCTGTTGTTGTACTACAGCCAATTAAAGATACAGCTATTCCAGTAATCAACAATGCTGATAACCATTTTTTCAAATGAATCGCTCCTTTATATAATATATTACTAATTTGATATTTTTATTATAAATTATATTTTGTTTTGATGCGAAAGTAGAAGAATTGTTTATTATATTTTTTTTGTTATTCGTGTTTTCATTTATTATTTTTTGTTTTATAATAGATGGTATTAGGAGGTGCTTTACCAATGTTAAAATATGAACTATTTAATGTAAATCCTTCAGATATTTTTAATCTTAAAAATAAAAAGAAAGTGTTGAAAGAATTTAAATCTTTGCCATTGGTCTTTCACGCTCATGAAGTTGTTGATAGTGTATTCCATTTGGTTTTCCAATTAGATATATCTAAATACCCAAATAAAGAATCTGAAGTAGAATTTTTAAACTGTTTCTACTTTTTTAAAGATAAATTAATGTTTGTTGAAAGAGATTTTTGGTTAGATTCTGAATTTAAAAAAATGTCTATATCCAAGAATTTAGTGACAACCAATAATATTGGGGAATTTACTCTTAAATATGATATACATACATTTGTTGAAGATTTAAAAGAATTTTTATCTCAACATAGTAAGTAAAAAAACCTTCCGTATATTTTATGCGGAAGGTTTTTCATTTGGAAATATGTTTTTATTATTTTGATATTTTTTTTATAAAAAGGTTGCTAAACCTTGATATGAAGAGCTACAATTTACTTACAGCAAATCATTTATTAAATTAAAGGAGTGTTTTATTATGAAAAAATCAAATGTAGATGTTATTGAAACAGTTGGGAAATATCAAGTGATTAAATATTATGCAGATACTTTGTACACAAACAATGATAAAGAAAATGGTGTTCCATATTACGGAGATATTTATACCAGTCGTGATGAAGTGTTGCAAAATCATCCAAATGCCGAAGTGCTAGAAGGTTTTGGTGTTCTTGATACAGAGACAGGTTATTCACCAGATGACGTTGATGATTGGTATGATACAGTAGAAGATGTTCTTGATTTTATTAAAGAACAGTAGTAAGTTTGGGTATTTTGTTTTATGACAAGGTACCCTCTTCTATTTTAGAATTTCATATTATTCATCATATAATAAAGATATAAATATAATTTGGAGGTAATTTAAATGTCTAATAAGGAAAATGTTTTATCAGAGGAGCTAATTCAATATACTATTGAACAATCAAAGAAATTGGTAAATGTAAAACCAACAAAGAACTCTAATATAAAATATCCAGGTTTAAAACCAATGATTGGATTTGGTAAAAACAAGTAATATCTTTCACAACAAAAAGGAATGTCTTTAAAAAAGGATTATTCCTTTTCTTTTATCTATAAATCATTTTCTATACAGAAAGGATTGTTAATTATGAAGATAAATAAAGAAGAAATTCTATCAAGGTTAACAGATATGGAATCTAGAAAAGAAGTTGTTATTGAATATATTGGAGATACTTTTGTGAAAATATATGATAACGTTGATTTAAGAAAGGAGTGTTTTCATTATCCAGAAACTATGGATACTCACAACCTAATAAATCTTTTTGATTTTGGAATGGTCAATATAAATAAGCATAATTTCTTTTCTATGGTTGAAAAGCACATTGACAAGCATATGCTTATGAATATTTTGGGAGTATACTTCTTAGATAATCTTTCCGATTACAAAAGACTAATAGAGAAATATGACGACTTTTATTTTGAATACCATAAATATTTAGGATTAAAAGAATCACTTGAGAGTGGAACAATTGTTGTTATCAATATGGATTCTATTCGTAAGGAAGTTCAAAATACCAATGTTTATAATGAGTTTACTAATGAAGAACGAATAAATTTATTTGCATTTGAAACACTTATTCATGAACTTAAACATGCTATAAATAATAATATATTAATTCAAGAAGATGAAATACCATTAGAAGAAGATGAAGAAAAATTTGTTATTTCTTATGCTAGAAACTTTATTTTAGATAATGTTGTAAAAGAAAATTTTGTATTTTTAAAATAATTGTTAACTATTACTACTTTAATTAGGTTATAATTAAAGTATAGATAATTAACTTTATGGGATAAGGAGTTGTATTTCTGATGTGTGCAACTAAACAAGTGAAACCAAAATATACATTTAAAGATTTTCTATTAGGTAATGATAATCTATGCTCAAAATGTAATACGTATGTTCATAGAGAGAACTATGATTATTTTTCTAAGATTTGTGATAATTGTGGTATTAATGCTGAATTAGAACAAAGGCTAAATGAAGTAGCAAAAAAGATTTTTACTAATGGGATACCAATTTAATCATTTTTATCTTTACATATGAAAGTAAAAAACACAAAGAATTAATAAGTTCTTTGTGTTCTTTTGTGATATTATTTTTTTTGCTTTCGGTATTTTTGAACATCTTTTGGGAGTGCTGTGACAGTGGAAGGTAATTCTCCATTCTTTGATAACCCAAAACTTCTGCTTACTTTTGAAACTACGACAACAGTAAATACTTCTTCCTTATAGATAACCTTATCACCTAATAATATTCCGTTATATCCTACAAGTTCACCTACACTTGGATATAAGTACCCTATATCTTTTAAAGCCATTTTTGTAATTCCAAACCTATTATCCGCCACTTTACGCCATTCAATATTTTTATTTTTCATTTCAAATTACTCCTTTATTTTTAATATTAATCCACTTCTTTTATGTATTAGAATTAAAATGCCAAATCATATCTGACTTGGCATCTTAATTTTTCTTTTTTATGGCTTATCAATCAGTTTAGTTTTTTGATTATCAAGAAAAGCCTTTTCTTCTAATCTTAATTTATCAAATAAATGATTGTAATTGACGGTACTAAGATGTTTCCATCCACTTTTGCCAACACTTCTAAAACTTTCTTCATGAATGTTTCCAAGTTCATCTTGAATTGTAAATCCATTGTCTACACTAATGATTTTAGCTTTAATTCCTTTGTGTAAATTAGAAGATTTATTCGTAAAACCTGTATAAACTACATCATAATCAGAATTAGCTACAATTTCCTTTTTACTTAGAAACCTTTCTGACTCCAAGAATTTTATATTTTCCTCTTGGTATAGTTTTTCAGCAGTTGGGCTTTTGAAGATAGAGTGTAATCCTTTTTGAATTTTTTCAAATTCCTTTACATCCATATACATATTCAAAATCACTGGAATTTCAAAATAATATGGGTTGCGACTTTGAAGTGTATATTTTTTTGTGTCATAAATAAAGTCTGGGTGGTCTAAAATTTTCTTTCGGTCTTCTCCTTCATAGAAGAAAATATCTTTTAATACTTTAAATTCTTCTGGTCTAACTCCAGAAGTTAATCGTATATGACAAAATGACTGTACTGTATTTTCTACATAGTCATGTAATTGTTTGAAAGGGAAATACCAGTCGTAATTTACTTCAAGAATAGTAGATTGTTTATACTCATTGTAGGAATGAATAAATTCTTCTAAATTTACTTGAATTTCAACTGATTTTTTACCAGCGTCAAATACTTCTAAATCATTCATAATAATATTGGCATGTTTAAATGGATTTGTAGAATATTTGAAATAACCCATTTCCTTCTTCCCAATTCGGAAAATTGGGCTATTGTCTAAGTTAATACGATTATCGTTTTCTGTATTAAAGTCTTTTATCTTTGATTCAAAACTAGAAAGATATTCTTTTAAGTAACTTGTATACCCTTCTTTTAAAAACCCTTTAACATCTTCTTGGTTGAATTTAATTAATCCATGTTTCTTGTACATATGGAAGTTTAATTCAATATCTTCTAGTTTTCTTTGAACAATACTTTCTTTGTATTCTTCTACTTCTTCTTTTGTTCCAACAAAGTTGTATTTAATTCCGTATATTCTACCAATGTCGTAATTAACAATCCAATTTTTCCGAACATATTCTTCGGCTTTATTTTTATCAAATTGGAGTCCTTTAAAATACTGATAGAAGTCCTTATGCTGTTCTTTCTTATCTGCTAGAAGGTCTACTACATCAAACCTAAGTTGATTCATTCTAGGGTAATAATTTAAGCCTTCTGGCTCGATTAAGAATGGTCTTAGATTATTGTTGTAAACAACATAGGTGTTTTTAGACTTCGGTGTTCTTAGATATTCTTCATAAGGTATGCCGTACTCTTTATAGATAGTAGTAAAGACTTTATCCTTTTTAATTTCTTTAGAATGATTAATTAAATACTCTTGAATTAAATATAGGTATCCATAGATTATACTATTTTGATTATGAGCCATATCAAAGTTATTAAAATCAATTTCCTTAAAAGGAAGATAGTGAATGTATTCATATCCGTCTAAAATAGCACCAAAACAATATGTTTTAGCAGATTCAATAAAATATACTGTAAACTGATTATTGTTTATATAATTGAAGATGTCATTGACTGTTAATGCCTTTTTAAATTCAAGTGTTGGCTTTACATTATTACTATCCTTTGGAATATAAAATGATTCCATTTTATCAAACGATTCATTAAATAACTCAATGGATTCCATAATGTCGTGATACGTAATTTTTTGAGTAAAGTTTTCTTTTTGCTCTAATGGGATTAATGAGTAATCTGTTCTACCTAAAAGAAAATCATCCATTGTTGAGTACTTTCTAAATGAATTAATTAAATCCATATTTTGTTTGTATGCTGAATCGTCTTTAAAATCTAGTAAAGTAAATGTCTTATCTTTGTATTCTATCATTTTTGAGTGGCATTCTTGTAGAATTTCAATATATTCTTTTTCTTGACCAAAGATGGATTTGTATTTAAAAATAACTTCATCTTTCTTTTTCATAATAATCACCTCTATTTTGAATGTATAATATAGTATAAGGTAAAAAATAACTATGTAGTAATTTAATTGTACCAAAAGCCTTTTATATAAACAATGAAATAGTATTTGTTTTATACTTATTTTTTTTATAAAATATATAATATAATGAAGTGGATGGTGTGTGAAATGAAAAATTATACTCTGGGTTTTGTTTTTGATAAGAAAATGCAACAAGTTCTGTTGCTTCATAGAATTAAACCTCCATATGAAATGTTGCTTAATGGGGTGGGTGGCAAAATACAAGCAAATGAAAATCCCCAAGATGCTATGATTAGAGAACTTAAAGAGGAAACCAATATTGCTTTGCAGGAGAATGATAAAATTATTTTTCTTACACAAATGATGTTTTTCAACGGAATATCTTTGTACGTATTTTATATTGTTTTAGATAGCGATGATATAGATTATGCCAAGCTTGAAGATACAGAAGAAGGTGTGTTGGCTTGGTACGATATTAAGGAAAATAATTTATTAGATATTACAAATCCTTGGTTAGCGGGGGATGGGAATGTTCCTTATTTTATTTACTTATCGATAAAAAATGAGCAAGATAAATTAAATTATATTGAGTAGTGGTGATTAATTATGTCCATGTGGAAAGTTTATTTGTTAGGTAATGGTGTTATTTTATTTTTTTCTATTGTAAATATATTATTATCTTTTTTTCATGTTTCACAATTAGAAAATACAGACGCTTATACTTCTAGTGTTTTACCTATTTTTATTGTTTTAATATTGCTTTTGTTGTTATTTTTAGGTTTATGTCATTTTGTTTCAATTATTGTAGCAGCCGTAAAGAAACAGTGGAAAATATTCTTTTTTTCACTAGGAATGTCTTTTGTCTTCCCAATATTAATATTTATACCACTAGTTATCGATTCCCCACTTTTATATATTACTTAAACTTTTATATGAGTAAAAACCACTACTAAATATTAGTAGTGATTTTTTTATTATTTTTTTATATTCCATGTATTTATTTAAGTATGAGTGGTATAATTAAGTTATAGTTTTAATCACAAAAGGAGTGTTTGTAATGAAGAAGTCAGAGAGAGCGATTATTCAAATTGGTCAGTCTATTGATAAAATGGAAAATGTAAAATTGTTGCTAAGTGGTCATCCAGAACTAGTAGATAATGTAGATAGTGTTATTAATTCTTTGTTGGAACTAGAAACAGATATTAAATTGCAAGAAAAGACAATTGATGAAAATTCTAATTAATAGAAGGAGTGTTTGATATGAACGCAATTACAAGGCATTTAAAGGTTATGAATCCAATGGAAGTTGTTTTGAATATGGGGCAAGATGAATTGAGTGCAGAGTTTGATAAATTGCCAAAAGATGAACAAGAATCCTTTTTAAAGGAATTGAAATCTGATTTTGCAGAAGTTAAGAATACTATTGAAGGTTTTATTAAGACAAAGAGTGAGTAAATAAGGTAGCAAGGCTAAAAGTAGTCTTGCTATTTTATTAATAAAAGGAGTGATTGTTATGAATAATGAACATCTTATGAATAAAGAAGTTGAAAGTTTTCATCAAAATCATAGTGAAATTTTTGATTTAAATGATTACGGGTTTAACGAAGTTGATAATAGGTGGGAAGGTATTTTTGAATTTAACGAAATTCAAGATTTTATTCGTATGAGAAGTGAAATAGAAGAATTGAATAAACAGTTAAGTGAAAAATATAATGTGGAAGTAATTTTCTTCTATACTTTATTAGAGGTTAAGGGACTTGATTATTGGGATAAAGATGGCGTTTTAAACGGAGATGCAAGTATTATATGGGGAGAAATTAACCAATTTAAACAAGATTAGAAAATTGTAGACCTTTTTGATGTTATTTATCATGAATATAATAATGCTAATGGTTTCCGTTATACTTTGTACTTTGCAAAAATTGATGATTTTATTTTTATTAAAGATAAACTGAAAAATTTATGTGATTCCTTGTCTCATAAGTATAAAGCAAGTCTTAAATTTGCATATTATATGGATACAACTAGTACAATATCGTAAACTATATTTTGATTATGGAGATATAACAATGGAATATAAGGGTTTAAAAGCAGAACTTGTTTTAAAAGGTAATGAGGTTGATGTTTTGGATTATTTGATGTTATCTGGCTTGTCAAAAATTAATATGAAGAAAGAAGATTACAATGAAGTTATGTCTTGTTTGCATGATATACGAACTCAAATAACAGATGTGTTAGAAGAAGAAATGAAGAAAAACAAATAATAGAAATTATGCAAAATAATCACAAAGGATGGTTTTTCCTTGTGGTTATTTTTTATAAAAATGAAGATTTTATAAGTAAAATTGTTATCTTTTAACCGTTATAATGTTATAATTATAGTATCTTATTGATATAAAAGGAGTGTTTAAAATGACCGTTCAATCTAAAACATTGAGTGCAAAAGAAATTATTAAAAAGCATTATAAAGGTACTTTCGCAAATACACGCTTAGTTAAGTATGGTAAGATTACTCGGAATATTGTTTTTGAAGTAAGACAAAATAACGCACCTTACACTGATTATACAAGCCAATATCTCTTTGTAGTTGAGTATTGTCCAGAAACAAATACAACAGAAGGTCTAAAAGAGCATAATTTGTATGGTGTTCCACAAGAACAAGTTCAAGGGAAAATTCAAGAATTAAAAGAATTGTTGTCTAAATAAGGAGTGTATGATTATGACAGTCGTAGCCGATAAAACAGTAGTTGAAACCTTGCTAAGTGGCGATAAATTGTACTTCGAAGATAATGATAAGTTTTTTAAGACAACTTTTTATCATAAAACTTTCCCAATTTGTATTGAGTTAAAACGAAATTCTCACGATGATGGTGAGAAACTAGAATATGTGAATGTTAGCTTTTATGATAGAGCAGTAAACGCTTGTAAGCATTTAAAGGTCTATGAATCTAATAAAGGTTTGTATTTTATGGCTTACGGTAAAAGGTGTTATATTAACGATATGATTAGGAAGTATTAATTTTTACAAGAATGAGATGATAAGCCTACTATGAGAATAGTAGGTTTGTTGTTTTATTAGTGAAATTTACAATACTATATATTTTTTATTTAGCGATAGGGAGTGAAGATATGGAAGATATAAAGTTAATTCGTTATGCTAATGAAGGATTTCAGAACTATAAGCAATCTCATATCAAGGTAGACGGAGAAGTAATAGAAGGTTGTTATGCTTTTATTGATGATGAATATCCAGAACTTTTATCTTTGAAACCAGATTTGCAAACGAAATATCCAGAAGTTCCTATTCGTACAAATCATGTTCGTAATGAAGTTTTTGTTTCTTCAGATACAAAGGTGTATACCGTTAATCATTACTTATTTCCCTTTTATTTGTATTCTGAAGAAGATAAAAATGCAGTTATACAGGTTATCCCTTTTAAAGGGAACACTCCTATTGATGAGTTTATAGAAGTTGAAATAGGTATGGTTGTTGAGCGATATCGTCTATTAAAAGAACTCTATCAAGAAATTAAAGAAAAATATGGAGATGACATTTCTATTAATACAAATATAGAAACCTACTGTCAGGTGATTATTAACGCAAACTATATAAAGTAATGCTTATGAAAGGTTATATTATATAAATTAATATAGCCTTTTTTGTTGCTTAGAATTGTTATTTTTTTCTTTATTTTTTTATAAAATAAGGGAAATATCTTTGTCTTTTTGATATAATAGAGTTAATCAATAAAATGAATTTATGAATAATTAGTGGTGATAAAAAGTGAAGGTTTTTAAATTCTATGATACTTGTTGTGATGAATGTGGAGAATGGTATAGCAGTTTCTTTCCACAGCCACAAACTAAGAATCAGAATGATGCAATTGCTGAAATGAAAAGAAGTGGTTGGAAGTCTGTAAATGGCAAAGTTATATGTCATAAATGTAGTGATAAAAATAAGGAGTGATTGCTATGAGTTTTTCAAGAACCCACAATGGTTTTAGATTAAGTGATGTAAAATATAATCGCTTTGAGAAAGTGTATTATGAATTAGTTGAAATTTTGAACAAACTAGGTTTTAAAAGAATTTCAGAAGGTAAAGCTTTTAACTCTGGATATGAAGGTTTTTATTTACATGCTGATACTTTTAAGATTATGGTGATTGAGCAGTCGGGTGTAGTTGGTTTAGAAGACCATAGCGTAGGTTATCTGCAATTAAAACTATTCACTGAAAACGAAGAGCCTGTAGAAAAGATGCTTATAAAACATAAGGATAGACGATTTGGAGACGTATCGCTTAATGAACAAGAGTTAGAAGAAGGATATAAACTATTAAAAGAAGAAATTGAAAGGCAGTTTAAGTATTTTAACATTTAAATATAGTGTTAAAAAATTAAGTAATGGGAGTGCTTAAAGTGAATTATGATGAAGATTTTTACATTGAAGGTTTAATTGAAGTAGATGAAAGAGAAAGACAGTCAGATAATGAACAGGAACTCATTCAACTCATTCATCGTTTTATCGATGAGAGAAATGAGAGCGATGGAGAACCACCAGATGAAGATACTATTGCCGAAGGTTTAGATTTAGGTGATGACTTTGATTCTGTTATTAGAAAAGCATATGAGTTGTATTGGAAAAGATAACTTTATAGAGTGGAGTGTTTATTATGATTGTATTATCGACTTATCTAGCTATTGCTTGTTTTCTATTTTCTTTACCTTATGGTATTTATAGTTTCTTTAAAGGTATAGATACTCTTGAAGTTTCAAAGATACAAGTCGTAGGGGCTTTTACTGGGTTATATGTTATTTTATGGTTTATTGTTATATTATGTTTAATCGGAGCAGAAGTTATTAAACTATCAGATATTATTTAATTATTAATGAAAAGGTGCGAATATATGGAATCTAATAAAAAGCCTTTAAGAAAAGTTATTAGGTTTATTAATATCAATTTTTCAGAAGATAGTTTTACCGCAGTTAAGATGGAAGTTTATGAATGTGGACATTACTCCCCACCTAAACACGATATAATAGGAGAATATACTTCTATTAGAAGAAGATGTCATAAGTGCAAAAATAACAAACCTTCGCAACTATCAGAAGAAGAATTGTATAATATAAGAAGTGGAAAACATATTACAAAGATAGAGTATTAATAGGGAGTGATTATTGTGAGAAAGATTATAAATAATTTTGTTAATGGTAGCATTCAGTCTTTATCTGATTTGGGATTAGAAAATGTAAAGGTTAAACGTGTGTATACGATTATAGATGAATCTATTTTAGACTTTACTAACTTGGAAGAATTAAAGTTAAAACATAATCAAAATGTGTTCTTAGAAGATAAAGTTCATGATTGGGATGTTATAAATGGTCAATTTAAGTTTTATGGTCACTCTGGCAGTAAAGGTGACAAACACCATTTGTTAATTGAATATCAAGTGTAAGTAAAGGAGTGTCCAATATGAGTAATCAACCTACCTTGTTAAGGTTAAAATTTATTCAAAAATTAAGAGTTGTAGATGGAATATTGTATGAATTTACAGATGAAAATAACGCTGGTTATTATTGGGTTTCAAAAAAAGAATACTTCTTTGAAAAATTTGGTGATAAGTGGCTGTCTATTCAAGCACAAGTATATAAAAGAGAAAGTCCACCTTTTGCAACAGACTTAGAGTTTTTTGATTTAAAATATCTGAAATATAAAGGAATATCCCAAATTCAAAGCAGTGGAGTAGATAACAATGTGTAGACCACATATAGAGAAGTATAGAGGACAAAAGACTGATAGATTATTAAGAAAGTTAGCCAAATTGTGTAGAAATAATGAAAGGAAAGAGAAGGCTTTTCGTCAAATGGTAAGCATTACAGATGGTGATTATGCAAAGGTTCTATTTTATTTACGATGGTCTGGAGTTATGAAGTCATAAATTATATTTAGTAATAGATGCTACCCTTTTCTCACAAAAGGGTTTTATTTTTTATAAAAAAGATACTATGTTATGATAAAATTATAATTATATACATAGTGGAGGTTTTTTAAGTGAATAATGTTATTGGACAATCCAAAGTGGATACATATCGTCAAAAAAAGAATAAAGAAGAAATGAAGCATCAATTAATCTCATTTGCTTTAATGATATTCTTTACTGGTATTGCTTTTACAATGGTTGCTATGGATATGACTTTAGTGGTAGTTGCTCCTATATTGCTATTATTAGCTGTTATTCAAGTTGTTTTTCAATTATATTATTTCATGCATATGAAAGAAAAAGGACACGGATTTGTTTCTTTATTTTTATATAGTGGCGTGTTTGTTGCTTGTTTAACTGTACTTGCATTTACTACAATTATTTGGTGGTAGAATATATAATATTTTTTTAAAGTAAAGTCTTAGTGGCTTTGCTTTTTTTTATTTCTAAATTTTGTATATTTATCATGTATTTTTAGAAAATTTTGTGTTATTGTATTATTATATTATTATTTTAAAGTTATATAATGGGGTGATAATTATGGAACAAGTAATTGTAAATGTTCTTAATAATGTTGATTTTGAAAGCTCTTTAAAGGATGTTTGTTTAAAAGCAAAAAAGGAAAATGAAAAAGTTTGCGTTCTTTATTTGGATTGCGATGATTTTGAACAACTAACTGCAGTATATCCAGAAGAAATGCTTGAATTATTCCTAAAAGAAACAGAAGAAACTCTCATAAATAATTTACCTGTAGGTAGTGTATGCTCACGATATGGGAATGATGAATTTGCTGTTTTTGTTCCTTCTATTCGTGATTTAGAGCAAGTGAGAGAATTATCTTCTCAACTTCTATCTAAGTTATCTTCAAAGGTTATGGTCAAAGGAAAAGAGACAGATGTTTCTTTTAGTTTTGGAGTATCTATGAATGGTAAGTGGGATACAGAAATTTCATTGCTGTATAAATCAAGTGTAGCTATGAATGATGCTAAGAAAAAAGGCAGAAACCAATTTTCTATATATGGAGAATAATTCTTTATTATTTAGTATGTATTAGTAAGGGAATCACGATTAAGTGATTCTTTTTTCTTAAGTATTTTACGTTAAATATATACTGGTACAGCCATTTTTGTTATAATATTATTATAGGTAAGTGATTATGTGTATGAAAAGGAAGTGTTTATTATGACAGTAGTTGAAGACTTACGAGCAAGAATTAGTAAAGCAGAAGTTGGAACTGCTTTTGACATTGTTGACGATAATAATACTTTCTATGTTCGCTTTGTTGAACTTTTAGGAACACTAGTGTATGTAGTTGGTGAAGGTAAATATGACACTAATATGAAGGTATTTAACACAAGTACGAGTGAATCTAATGAGTATGCTCTATTATTTCACTTGAGTAATGACGAAGAAGATTGGGAAAACTATAAAGTTGTTGATACTAAAGAGTTCTAAACCTTTTATGAAGTGATATAAAAACAATCATAATAAATTAAAGGAGTGTTTTATATGATTCTTTATGATTTAGAAGAGATTGAAGGAGAATTTGTTGTACGATTATCAGAAGGTGAAGATTCCCCACTTAAACGAGTTTATTTAGATTTAGAATTAAATTTTAAAGATGTAGAAAGTCAAGATGATGATGGTGATTGGCATAAAGATGAATTGGAACAAGATGTAATAAATGTTGTTGTTGCTTTAGTACAATCACATAAGAACTTTCTCAGTAGTAATTGGAAGAATGAAATTGAAGTCACTCTTACAGAAAATAAAAAATAACTACAAGGTATTTTAATATTAATAAAACACAAGGAGTGTTTGAAATGAGAAAACTAGATATGACTTTTGAAGAGTTTAAATTAAGAATCCAGTCGCTATTCGATAATCCATCAGATGAAGATGAAAAAACTGTTTTAGAGCATTTTGAAGAAATGATAGGTTGCTCAATAGAAGATATTAGTGTTGTCAGTGATGACGAAACAATGGACTTTGTAAATGTAGCCTTTATTAAGTTTAACGATGGTGTTTATCGCATTCCTTATTGGGTTGTTGTTGATGATTACCAACCAGAAGAAATTAATTTTCAATTTCAATTAAGTAAAGTTATTACTAAAGAAGATAAAAATGCTATTACAAAAACAGTGGAGTTTATGAAACGAAATGTTGCAGAGTTAGAATCAGTATTAGCAGAGACTTCCGAATAGGGAGTCTTTTTTATCACAATGTTGTTATATTTTTTATGATTTGTTTTTCATTATATAATTTAATTATAATATGTAGAATTGGAGTGTCTTAAAATGACACAAGTAGAGCAAAAAACCCATAATGACTTTTTTAATGTATTTAGTCAGGAATTAGAAACTCTTTTATCTAATCATCAAAAGATGTCTCAAATGTATTCTAACTTAGATAACATTAAGAATCATATGACTTCTCAACAAAATTATGCTTTGGCAAAACAATCGGAACTTTCCATTAAATTAGCAAAAGATGATTTTGATAATAAGGAAATAAAAGAAAAGGATTCTCTTCATAGTTTTTATAAATTAGGAGAGATTAATGCTTTTAGTATTCTTTTTCATTCATTAGAAAAGCATATCTAACCTTTGAAGACGATTAATATTCAAGAAGAAGTATTATCTGCATTAAAACTTTATCTTGAAAAGTCTACCCATCTTGGAGATGTAGAGTTCCAAGTTAACTCTCACTTCCTAACGAAAGTTATGGAAGACTTTAAAAATCCATTTTTTAATTTTTATGAGGAAATCAGTGAGATGGTTGTTTCGTTGATGAAAGACCAGGTTGAAATAGCTACAAACTTGCTATTAGATAATTTGGATGAAAGAGCAGAACAAAAGATGAAAGAAAAGCAATCTTTCCTATTAGGTAAAATAGATGCTTTAAATTCCTATAAATCATTTGTTATGAATAATTGGTCTGCTACTTATGGATATAATACACTTTACGTTTTCTTAGGAGAAATAAGAGTTGATATTTATAATTTAGCAAGGAAATGTGCTGTAAATTAAATTAAATTAAATTAATAAAAAAGAACAATGGATTATTCCATTGTTCTTTTTTGCTATTAAAGTTCTTTTAAAGGGAAAGGTAGATAAATACTATCTTTAGTATTTTCTTTTGTAATATCTACAAATAATCCCTTATTGTCTAGTTTCCTTTTGTTATAGCAGTGTGTATGGATATTTTCTATTTTAAAGTCTTGCGTTCCTATCATATTTGCAATGTTATTTTCTACTTTTGTGAAGTATGGCTCGCCATTGAAGTAAGGTAATCCATAAATACACTCTATTATTTCTTTTTGTTTTGTTTTTTTATTAAGAATTTTAAATGTAATCCAATATCCCTTTTTCTTAGAGAAAATATGCTGGTAAGGAAAACCGACATAGGAGAAATCTAAAATTTTAATATTCCTTCCATAATCTTTATATAGTTGGTTTGTAAACTTTTCTCTCACATTCTTCTTATATATCTTATCTGTTAAGGGTATTAATAAAGCGATACATATAAAGACTATTGCAATGATATAATTATACATCTCCATCACCTATTCATTTTATAAGATAATTAATTATATTATACCAGTAGTCTTTCCTTTTATATAGGGCAAATATCTTTAAGAACATTCTTATTTATTTTTAATGTTTTGTCATTGTAATACAATATGTTTTATCTTGATGGTCTTTTTATATATAACATAAAATTATAAATATTATTATGAATAAACCATTATATGCTATAATATATTATATTTTAATGAAATGGGGTTTTTATATTGTCTACTAAACAAGAGAACTTAAATGCACTATTGGAAACTGAGGAATACAATGATGGTTCTGGTTTCTTCCGAGGATTGATGATTGCTACTGCTATTTCAATTCCTATGTATGCTGTTGTAGGGGCGATAGTTTACTTCTTGATGCATTAATTACATATTTTAAAGAACTCAACTAAACATAGTTGGGTTTTTTATTTATTTCTCAACTTAAAGATAGTATAATGAAGGTAGTTCATACATAATAAGTATATGTAATTGTTATTTAGGGAGTGTATATTATATGTTTATTAATCCACATAATAAAAGACCTTTAGTAAAAGATTCGATAGTAGTATCTAATGAACTAAAAGATGAAATAGATAGCCCTGTCCTTAATCAAAATAATGAGAGTAACGATGATGAAGATATTGTTTATCTCATTACGTATAGGGATATGTTGCAATTCATAGTTCCATTTGTAATCGGTCTCTTTTTGCTTTTGTTTATATCAGCTCAAATTCCTAATAAGGATGAAAATATTAAACAAAATATGATTGAGTATTTGAACACAGAAGGATACGAAAAGGTTATTCAAGAAGATATGGAGTGGAATAAGGAAGACATTGTAATAGAAGAAGTCAATGACAGTGATGTAGCAAGAGTTATTACAAAAGACGGAGAGTATCGCTTTTTTATCAATTATAAATCTAGTAAAGACATAGATGTTGTTAATGTTCAAAAATATAAGGGAAACCCTTATCAAGATATAAAGAATTAACTATATATACTTTTATTCGGTCACTACTTGTGTAGTGATTTTTATTTTGTTTGATATACTTACATATAATATATTTTTATAAACGGAGTTGATATTATGTTACTAAATTCAAAAAAGAATCATGTCTTTTTTGTAGATAGTAAAAAACAGAGTGATGTACAAAAAGAACAAAGTAATCCATCTTTAAGTAGTATTGGTGTTGAAACAACTCAAGAATCTCCACGAAGTAGATTGTATTGGGTTAGTATTGGCTCATTTATTTTAGTTTTTATTCTTTTGATTTCAATGTATTTCATAGTGGAACACAAAGAAAAACAAGCAGTATTACAAGGAGAAAGAGCAGTACAAAAAGTTAAAAGTCAAGAAATTAGGCGACAGTTAATTATCTATCTTAATGAAAAAGGGTATCGTAATATTCAAGGCAAAGAGTGGACACCAGAAGACTTCTTTATTGGTTTTGAAAAAGGTGTTAGAGAGCATTTTTATGACACAATAGGCTCAACCTTTATATCCACCAATAAGGGTGATTTTGTCGTTCATTTCACGTATTCACCAGAAGAAGGATTAGATGTAGGAGAATTATTATTTCAATCAGAATAAATACTGGTAAACCATCATTTAAAGTGATGGTTTTTCTATTTTATGGATGTAAAAGAATTCTAATAAATATGTTATAATATTTTTCATAAAAACAAACTAGGACACCCATAAAAAAAGAACTGGTGTCGAATATATATATTAGCAAAAGAGGTGGAAACATGATTCTTAGTATTCTTTTTCATTCAAAACAGAAAGAAACTAAACTAGAAGACACAATACTAAGTGTGCAAATGGGAGATGAAGAGCTTCGTAATCAATTATTATCTGATTACCAACCTTTTGTTTGTAAGTCTGCATCTAAGGTTTGTAAACGGTACATACGCAATACAGATGAAGAATTTAGTGTAGGATTATTAGCTTTTAATGACGCAATTGATAGTTTCTCTGTTGACAAAAATAGTTCATTTTTATCATTTGCTGATTTAGTAGTCCGTAGGCGTATTATTGATTACATTCGTAAAGAAGTCCGACATCAACATATTTCTTTTGAACAATACAGTTCTAACGAAGATGAAGAATATGAAAATACTTCACATGAAATTAGTGAAGCTGTAAAACAATATAATATTGATGAAGAAAATGTATATAGAAAAGAAGAAATTCTTCATTATCAAGAAAGATTAAATGAATTTAAAATTTCACTATCAAAATTAACAGAAGTGAGTCCAAAACATCAAGATACTAGAAATCAATGTAAGGAAATAGCTAAATTAATTGTTAATAATGTGGATTTAAAAGAAGTTTTATTAAATAAAAAACGATTACCTCTCAAGGATTTAGAAAAGTTAGTATCTGTTAGTCGAAAAACATTAGAGAGAAATAGAATATATATTATTGCCATGACTTTAATATATATTGAAGATTATCAGTATCTAAAAAATTATTTGCAATAAGGATGTGATATATTATGTTGAAAGGTATTGTAATGGAAGTTAAAAAAGACCATCTTATTATGATGACGAATGATGGTCAGTTTTGCAAAGGAAAACTTGCTCACTTAGAATATCAAATTGGACAAGAAACATTCTTTGAATTATATGAGAAGGTTTCGTTAACAGACAAATTAAAGTCCTTTGTACCTAATCCGAAATTATCAGTAGGTTTAGCTAGTATGATGATATTCTTTTTAGCCTTTTTCCCTATTATGCAAATGCAACAAAGCAAACAAGTAGCCGCTGTTGTTAATATAGATATTAACCCAAGTGTTGAATTAGAAGTAAACCATCAAGGCGAAGTTATTGATTTACATTCTTTAAATGAAGATGGTAAAGATATTGTGAATACTATTGAAGAATGGGAAGATAAATCAGTAGAAGAAGTGGCTGAAAATGTTATTAATGTTAGTGAACAACTAGGATATTTAAAAGATGATAAAAATATATTAGTTACTACTACCATTATTGATGATTCTAAAAATGACTTACATTTAGAAGATAAAGTCGATGAATTTGTTAATGAGTTAAATAGCAATGAAGAAATCCAAGCTATTTCTGTTAAAGCAACAAAGCAAGATTATCAATCTGCAGAAAAAGAAGGGGTTTCTGTAGGAAAGTATCTCATTCAACAGAAATCTGAAGAAAATGGAGTTTCTTTAACAAAAGAACAAGTTCAAAATAGTTCTATTAATGAATTAGTTAAAGCAGTACCTAATGTAAATGAATTGGTAGATGAAAAGCAATTAACAAAGTATGAGAATACGAAGAAAACATTAGAAAAAATACAAAAAACAAATGAAGAAAAGGAAGATGACTTAGAAAAGTCACAAAATAAAATTCAAAAAGGAAAAGAGAAAGGTAATGGTAAAGGGCAGTCATTAGAAATTGATAAAGAAGTTTCTTTACCAGTTAAAGAAAATCCTTCTCAAAATAAAAAAGGTAATGATAATCAACAAAATAAAAATCAAAGACCTAATGAAACAAAAGAGAATAAAGGACAAGAAAAAAAGCAAGAAAAGAATAATAATTCTAAGGCAAATAACTCAAAAGGTCAGTCAAAAAAGAATCATACAGAAGTAAATACTAATGTAAAAATACCACAGTCTAACAGTAATACATCTTCTGTAGATGTAAATAATGAGAGTGTTGAAATAAATATAAATGGGAATGGGAAATCAAAAAATAAAGCGAATAATGGCAATAATGGTAATGGAAATAAAGGTAATAAATCTAATAATGGGAACGGAAATAAATAAACCTACTAGTGTTTTAACTAGTAGGTTTTATTTGTTACTTTAAAGTAAATCCAATTTCGCTACGGTACATTTGTGTTAAATAAGATATATTATTTATTCCATAAAATTTAGATATATATTCTACTAACTTCTTGTCGTAATATAATATATCGTTAGTTGTTTGGTAGTAAGGTTGTTTTTCATTAGGTTTGATAACGAATAAAATAGATTCCTTACAGCAAGTCGGATTCACTAATAGTTTATCTAATTCATCAGTTTTAGTTTTTTTGAAATGGTTATATATATGTTTGTCGTAATAATACATAATGCCATTCACTTCATAAATTCCTACCTTATATTCATTAACAGAAGTGAAGATTGTTGTTTCTCCGTCTTTATCGAAATAATGAATACCTCTTGATTGAGTAGGTGTGTCTATAATTCCATGATATTTCAATCTAGCTCCTAAGATATTAGAGAGATTGATTTCTGTAATAAATTTTTTGTTATAAATTCCGTAAGTTGTAAAGTCGGCATACATTCGTAAAGAGCGTTTAAAATATCTTTTAAATACTCTATTAATTACTTCATATCCATTATTGGATTCATAACCCTCTTTAGAGTTTTTAACTACAAATTCATTCTTATTAATATTAATTATATCATCTGGTATTTCTATTTTGAATATATCGTTATTTTGGTAATAAGGAGACTTTCCACTAATATGCTTTAAAGTTTTCGGGTAATAAGTAGTTCCTCTTTTTTTATTAGCCCTCAAATTGAAGTTTCCTTTAAATTCATTGTTTAATTCTTCTTTTAAGGTATTATAAAAGTGATTAACAACATCTGAATAATGGTTTAACTGCATATCAACAT
>JACLAD010015958.1_pt1 | contig 21844 bp, 24 predicted proteins | sample 8027901 | NCBI WGS metagenome assembly JACLAD01 (sample SAMN15725071, study PRJNA655200) | protist metagenome | isolation source: fluorescence activated cell sorting (FACS) single amplified genomes of... | place: Spain: Blaines Bay Microbial Observatory, Mediterranean Sea | collected 2016-07-05 | reverse complement strand
CAAGTACGCCTGTGTCGATATGCTCACTTACAACTCCACAATCATCACAAATTGTTATTACAGCACTTTCATCATGTTTGTCGGTTTTGCAGGCAATATAGGCATTTAGTGATTCAAGCCGGTGCGCACGCCCTCTTTCAACCAAATCAGAAAGTGTTCGGTAGATTGTTGGGGGAGCAATTTTAGGATTTTTATCCCTCAGTTTTCCCAGAATTTCGTAAGCTGACATTGGTTGTTCACTGGTTTGCAAAATTTCCAGTACGGCAACGCTCCATCTATTTTTTCGACCCATTTTTCATATCCTACTTAATTTGTTATGTTATGTTATAAAATAACTGCGTAAGGATATAAATCATTTAATGATATTCAAGATTAATCATGGTCATGAATTCTCTGCGGGTTTGGGTATCATTACGAAACGACCCGTGGGTACGCATAGTCACCATGCTCACATCTGATTTTTGAACGCCGCGGGTTGTCATACATTGATGAGCGGCCTCGATAACAACACCAACTCCTTTTGGCTTTAGTATTTCTTGGATTGTATCTGCGATTTGGGATGTGAGTGCCTCCTGAATCTGCATTCGTTTAGCAAAGATATCTACCAGACGTACCAACTTAGAAATACCAACGACTCTTTCATTTGGAAGATAGCCGATATGAGCTTTGCCAATAATTGGAACGATGTGATGCTCGCAGTGAGATTCAAGTCGAATATTTTTGAGAACAATTAACTCATCGTAACCAGATATATTTTCAAACGTTTTTGCCAGCAACGATTGAGGGTCTTCATTGTATCCAGCAAAGAATTCTTTGTAAGCTCTGACCACGCGATCTGGTGTACCTAAAAGACCGTCTCTATCTGGATCTTCTCCTGACCATTCTATCAAAGTGCGAACTGCACCCTCAGCTTCCTCTCTGGTAGGCTTTTTCTTCGTTTCTGCTAATGGTTCTGTGAGGTTTTTTGACAACTTTTCCTAATAAAATTAATTACCGAGGGAAAATGATGATCTGGCGAATATCCTGAAAGATTTTCACTTGCCAAAAGTTTGAAAAATTAGTGTTTGAAATTGCTAAAGTTTTAAGTTTGGATTATCTGGGTTCAACTCTGCAAATCCCTGTTTTCCTTGTATTATCATCTGAACTGCTATTTCTTCCATTAGTTCGAAAGTGCTGAAAAGTTCTAACTGAATTGATTTTAGATTTTCTGGTTTGTTACATATGAGAGAGTAGGTCGCAGAAAATTCTGAGTGAATTTCTTTCGCTGAATGTTGATGTTCGTCCTCATGATGTTCGTCCTCATGATGTTCGTCCTCATGATGTTCGTCCTCATGATGTTCGTCCTCATGATGTTCGTCCTCATGAATTCCTCTCATGCTTGTGGATACTGATGCGTCAGCAATCTTGCAATTTGCCTCGGAAGAAGTATCAGCAACATTTTTAAAATTTTTAAGCAATGAAATGGTATTTTCCACCAATTCAAGTTGATTGTTCGTTTTCGGGGCGTGTTCAAAGCCTACCAAATTGTAAGAAGGGCTCTTCAACTCAATAAGTAATTCAGGACCCTCAAAAACAATGTTTAACTTGGCTTCCCCATGAATGTGGGCCTCTAACGAACTTTGTGCGTAGCATTCAATCAAGAATGTGAAAAAAATAAATATGTAAGCAAAACAATACTTCATAGTTGTAAAACTTTCATGTTGACGATAACAAACGCAACTGAATTGCAAATCTCATTAAAAATTGGCATAATATTATTTTTTTTGCAACTAACTTTCAAAAATTATTGAGAGCTGACATGAATCGATTTTTTGTTTTGATGACTTATCTTGCTTTGATCGCAAACAGTCCAAACTTATTTGCTGATCAGAAAATACGAGTTGCGGTGACAATACCACCGATTGAAAATTTTGTGAGTTCAATAGGTGGTGATTTAGTTGAAGTTGTGCATCTTGTGCCTGCAGGACAGGACCTCCATACCTTTGCACCGAAGCCGTCTAAAATGCGTGAAATGTTGGACGTAAATGTTTATTTTAAACTTGGTGGAATTGCAGCTGAGGAAATTTGGTTGGATAGGTTAGTGAATTTGAACCCTTCGATGAAGGTCATGACAATCTCAAGGGGAATTGAGCGGATAGAAATGGAAGCTCACCACCATCACGATGAGGAAGGCCATCACGATGAGGAGGGTCATCACGATGAGGAAGGTCATCACGATGAGGAGGGTCATCACGATGAAGAAGGTCATCACGATGAAGAAGGTCATCACGATGAAGAAGGTCATCACGATGAAGAAGGTCATCACGATGAGGAGGGTCATCACGATGAGGAAGGCCAATTAGGAACTTCTCTGGATCCTCATATCTGGCTAGCACCATCAAATGTTCAAAAAATGGGAGAACAGGTCCTAAACCATTTATTAGAAATAATGCCAAACAATAGTGAGAGTCTCAGGTCTAACTTTCTAAAGTTTTCCTCAGAGGTTAAAGAATTAGATCAAGAAATCAAAGAAAAACTAGCAAAGTCTCGAAATCCAAAAGGGTTCTTAGTGTTTCACCCTGCCTGGGGGTATTTTGCCAAAGAATATGGATTGCAGCAATTTTCTATAGAGTTAGAGGGTAAAGAGCCTAGTCCAGCGGAATTGATAAAAGAATTGAAAGAAGCACAAAATATGGGGATTCGAAATATTTGGGTGCAACCACAACGATCTTCTCGAATGGCAAAAACAGTGGCAGATAGTCTTGGAGGAAAAATATTTGAACTGGACCCTCTTGCTGCAAACTGGCATGACTCTCTAAAAAAAGCCACCAATCGAATTGTTGAAAACTAAACGAAAAATATATGAGTGAAGTTGAAGTTTTAAATTTAATATTTGCCTATGAACCAGAGAAAATTGTTCTAGAAAATATCAACTTACAAATCCCCGAAAGGGATCTTGTTGCAGTGATAGGGCCCAATGGTGGTGGAAAATCAACGCTGTTCGGTCTGATTTTAGGACTCCTGAAGCCTTTGCAAGGAGAGGTGTTTATTGAGGGACAAAATCCCCAAATACGCACGGATTTGGTCGGATATGTCCCTCAGAATTCCAAATCGAACCATCATTTCCCTATTAGGGTAGGTGATGTTGTAGCTTTGGGTAGTGATGAAAGCCGACATTGGGGTTGGAGTTTCTCAAGAGAGGTTAGAGAAAGAACAGATCAGGTTTTAGAGGAAGTAGGTCTTTCTGATTTCAAGAAGAGGAGTTGGCAGGCTTTATCAGGGGGGGAGCGCCAGCGGGTCTTGATTGCCCGTGCAATGATGTCTAAACCAAGGCTTCTGCTGTTGGATGAACCCTCAGCTAATTTGGACCTTCAATCTAAGACAAAACTTTATGATCTCCTACATCGAGTTAACGAAAACACTACTGTTTTAGTCAGTACTCACGACCTCGGCTTGGTGCCACACATTGCCAAGTCTGTGGCGACTGTGAATCACTTCCTTCACTACCATCCAAAACCTGAGATCACAGATCTCGCACTCCACGTGATGTGTGGTTCTGACGTGGACCACCATTGTCCCCTGCCAGAAATGACCACCCTTGCAGCTGCCTCCTAGTTCAACTTAATACGCAGCGCTTATGTGGGAAGCCCTCCAATACGATTTTATGCAACATGCCTTGCTTGCCATAGTATTGGGGAGTATTGCATGTGGTCTTCTCGGTTCAATCGTAGTTGTTAACAGGATGACTTTCCTCGCGGGGGGAATTTCTCACTTTGCATATGGGGGAGTAGGTCTAGGAGTTTTTTTTGGTTGGCCGCTTCTTCCCACCACCTTGGCGTTTACAGTTGGAGGAGCCCTCATCTTGGCGAAATGGACTCAACAAAACCGAGAGAATTCAGACCGAATAGTGAGTCTGCTCTGGGCTGCAGGGATGGCTTTTGGAGTATTGATGATGGATCTGACCCCAGGCTATCAGGTGGATTTGGGGAGCTATCTTTTTGGAAGTATTCTAGCAATTCCCGCATCAGATTTGTTCTGGATGGCAGGTATTGACTGCTTTATTCTGTTGCTCGTTCTTGGAGGGTATAAGCCTTTGTTGGCTGTTTCCTATGATCACGAATATGCAGAATTGACCAAGGTACCAGTTAAATGGTTTTATCCATTGGTGTTGGTGCTGCTCGCTTGTGGAGTCGTAATTCTTATTCGCTTGGTTGGTATCATTTTGGTGTTGGCACTTTTAACAATTCCACCGAGTATGCTAGAAAAAAATGCATACTCACTGCAGCAATTGATGATGGGTTCAACACTTCTATGTTTTGCCATGTGCTTGATTGGACTGATCATCTCCTACTACGGAGATACAAATACCAGTGCAGCGATTGTTGGAGTTGCTATTGCCGCTTACCTGACAAAGTCTCTCCTAGAATTGGCAACGAATCGGCTCCGTACAAAGTATTGAAGCTTCAAGCACATGCTAGAAGTAGTATCTTGGTAGTCGAGAATTCAAATTTGTTAGAATCTCATATGGAATGGTTTGGGCTTGCTCAGCTAAATGCTCCACAGTAATCAACTCTTCTCCACATCGCCCGATCAGAGTCATCTCGGCATCATTCGGAACGCACATCTTAGGACTTTCAATCATCATCTGATCCATACAGATTTTACCAACCACTTGAAATCGCTTCCCTTCATAAAGCACCTCAGCTTTATTGGACAAAGCTCTCATAAAACCATCACCATATCCGATTGGGAGAGTACTAATCCACGTGTTCTTTGAAGCCTTCCAAGTTGCACCGTAGCTAACAGTTTGTCCCTTCAACATCCCCTTTTGAAAGACGGTTTTTGCTTTGAGGGTTAAACTACGTTTGAGTTCTAACTTTACGTGGCTTTTGGAATCTGGTTGGACTCCATAGAGAAGAATGCCTGGTCTCACCATATCGAAAAAACTTTTTGGGTGATGGAGAATGGCTCCAGAATTCGCTAGATGCCGCATCGGTATTGGCGCATTCAGCTTTTCAAAGTACCCGATGCCCTCTTCAAATCGCTCTAGTTGAAGAGCAGTCATCTTGTCATGCGGATCATCTGCACAAGCAAAATGCGAAAAAATTCCAATTAATTGACAATTTTTACTCAGTAGTGCTGCTTCGATCATTGGCTGAGCTGAACTAGCACGAGTTCCAATTCGGCCCATCCCAGTATCTAATTTTATGTGAATTCTTGCTTTGCAGCCCAATTGCAGAGCCCATCTCTCCACCTGCTCCAATTTAGAGAGTGAAGAGACGGTAATATCAATTTGATGGAGCAGAAAATGAGGAACTTGACTCTCTAGTAACCCCCCAAAGACAAGGATCGGGCAAGCTATTCCGTTCTCTCTCAAAAGAAGTGCTTCCTCTAGCAACGCTACCCCTAACATATCAACAGCAGATTGTTGATAAAAGCGTGCTACTGGAACCAAACCGTGTCCATAGGCATTTGCTTTGATGACGGCCATCACCTTAGCTGGTGCAACCCGGTTTCGAATTTCTGAGAGGTTATGTGCTAAGGCCGCAAAATTTACTTCAATCCAAGCAGGCCTGGAAGGGTCAGGGAAATTTTCAAGATTTTCGTGGGAGGATTTATAAGGAGAAATTGCTGTCTTACTGTTTGAGTTGGCTGTAGAAGCCCACGATTGCGCTGCAGAAGAGTTCAAAATTTTCAATCTCCGTATCTTCACTGATTCTGGTGAGGGTATCTAATAGCTGATCAAAACTTTTGAATGTTCGATACGCATCATAAACGCGTATTCGAATTTCTTGCTCTTCAAAGAGTGTGGCTAAATCTTGAACTAATTTTGTCAGGCTAAACGGGTCTTCTTTGAGATCAGAGAGAACCTGCTCCATGAACAATTGAACAAAATGTTGTAGGCGTTGAGGGGCTTCATAGGATTCTGAGTGATGCCCATAGGTCGGGGATTTGCCTGGTAAAGTTCCTGGAGCGATACGTCGTTTTTCGTGCGCACCTTTTGCAGAGGGATAAGCGAGACGATAGGAACCACCTTTCTCCTGCATTTTTTCAAAGAGACTCTGAAGCTTTTCCGGGCTAAGCTTCGTTTGCTCAGTTGGAGCAGTGACCAAGCGTTGCAGAAAGGGACTTTTAGGATTACTGAAGAGGTCGTAGGTGTCTGCTGGCGGTTGATAAGGGACTGGCTTGCGCGAAGCACCAAGGTTGCGTGGCCTCTGCCGAACAATCAATGGAACACGGTTTGTATCCTGTTCTTCCATTAAATTTTACCTAGCAATCGAGTTATATTTTCTAGTCAAATTCTCGTTTCCACATGAAGTACAGCCCCTTACATTTTGTGGAAGAGATATTTACCAATAACAATTACCAATTACTGACCAATGATTTCTTCTAAAATTGAGCATTTGGCTTTAAGACGAAACAGCTCTTTGGGTCTGCTGCTTAGTTTTATCATTTGCTCTTCAACCTTTGTGTACGCCAATGACTCACAGGAAGCAAAGCGCTGGCTTGATTTCATGCAGCAAGGAAGCCATGCACAATTGATTCAAGACCTCAAAGAGAACATCAAAAAAGGACTCCTTGATCAATCTCCACTCGCCCAAATCATTTTAGGAAAAAGCTTATCAGCGACTGGGGAGTATGCAGAGGCGGAGAAAGTTTTCCTAAAGGGATTTCGAACAGATCCAAAACACAGAGATTATTGGGCTCTGCAGCAGGTAAGGCTTTATTTGACATGGAAAAAACACGACAAAGCACTCAGCGCGATTGAAAAAATCCTAGAGTCTCCGAGACGATCTCTGTATCTGCCCACTCTTCGTCTCATGCTGAAGAATCATTTCAACAGCACCAGTGAGTTGAATCTTCTTTATGGCTTTCTGGAGAAGACGCTTCATCAGCCAGATTGGTTTTTTGAGGAATATGATCTTGCCGAGAAATTTATCAAAGTAGCTGAAAGGAAAAAGGTCGTTGTCCCTTTTGAGGTGACAGCTAATCTTTGGATGAATCCGGATACTCTGAAAGACGCTGAAGCTTCAGATCAAAGAATCAAAGGAGAGCAGCAAAAACCATCTGGAGCAATGGTAATCAATAGAATGAAGACGATCAGCCGGCTTAGGCTGGATATGTATCTCATCAAACACTTGCCCACTCGATTGAATGGTCTTTCCAAATCTGAGCGTGCGAAATTAGGCGAAATTTACGCGGCAGCTATGCATCGGGAACGCTTCTACACAAAGACTCTAAAATTGATGAAACAGGGGTATTTTACAGAAAATTTTTCAATGCTTGAGGATCGACAACTGTATTGGCAAGCCCGCATGTGGAGAAAGAAGAAAGATGAGGGCTCCATGGCGAAAGTTGTTGAACAAATCAGCAAAAAATATCCCTCCTCCGATGCACACGAAGATATCTTGCTAGAGATTTCAAGGGCTTACAAGGGAAACAACAAGGATGAAGCTGCTGAGATTTGGTGGAAAAAACTTCTGAAAAATTTCCCCAAAAGGCGTACAGGGGAAATCGCAGCTTGGGAGTTGGCTTGGTATCACTACCAACAAAATAATTGGGAAACTTCCCTAAAGTACATAAATGATGGCCTGAGGAATGGCATCAATAATCCTGAAGTAGCCGCAAAATTTGTTTATTGGCAAGGTAAGCTGGCTGTCTTAGAAAAGAAGCAAGAACGAGCTCAAAGAATTTTTAATAACCTGCTCAGTTGGTACCCGAACACATTTTATGGAATGCTGGCACTGCGCACAATGAGCAGTCTAGTTCCAAAAAAAATACCCTACAAAGAGAAAGATTATTGGCATGATAACCCTCCTGAATTAAAAGCAAACGAGGAAAGGACAGAGTTGGAATTTGCAGAGTTCGTGATGGCTGCCGGAGACGGGAACATTGGGGCTAAGCACATTCGTAATTTAGTCGACTTAAAATCACCCAAGGAATTGATCTGGAAAAGTAGTCTGGTCCTTGACGAATATGGGGAATATCGCTCATTGCAGACAATTGTTGTAAACCACTACCTTGGTGATTTGAAGCGTATTCCAATTCAGGATCAACAAGTTTGGACTTTCGCTTATCCAAGGCCCTATTGGATGGATGTTCAAAACTTCTCTAAAAATGCTGGGATTGATCCATATCTGGCATTGGCAATTATGCGCGAAGAGAGCCTCTATCAGGCAGATGTTGTTTCTCCAGCCTCCGCTCGGGGGCTGATGCAGTTGATGCCATACACTGGAAAAAGAGTTGCTAAGATCATTGGGTTGCAACTCAAAGATGAGAAAGATTTATTCGATCCAAAGATTAATATTCAACTTGGAACTTCCTACCTTGGGCAGATTTCGAGAAGGTTTGGAGAGGTGATTCAGATCGCAGGAAGCTATAATGCAGGACCTGGTCGCATGAAAGAATGGTTGAAGAGATTCCCTGACCGAGACCTCGACGAATTTGTTGAAAGCATTCCCTACATTGAAACTAGAAATTACGTGAAACGTGTTTTTAGGACTCATCAGCTTTACAAAGCAATCTATGAGGCACGTACTTGATGGCTGCCAAATTTTGGGCTAATTGGTCTCTCACTGATTCTTCCACTTATCTTGGATTCTTCATCTATGCTCTCTTCGTATTCAGCACCTTTAGTATTGCTGGATCTGAAGCCTCCATCTTCTTCATCTACCTGATCAGCCTTTGGCGATTTATTCGAAAAAAAGGGTTGGGCTACAAGCATTGGCTCATCTGGCCCGTAATCATTTACATGAATTTGACTGTGTTGAGCGGTTATTTCAACGGATACCCTGGGATTGATCATCTTTTCTCCGCTCAGACAAACTGGCGTCTACTCCTGCCTTTTGTATTGGCCATTGCAATTTTAGAAATAGATCAACAGAAACTCATACGATTTCTATTTGTACCCCTCTTATTAGTCTCGCTCTATGGAATCATTCAGTACTTCACTGGAGCAGACTGGCTTCGCTCACCGGAAAGAAGACTGACTACCCTTTATTTCACGGCAACTGATGGTACCCAGTTTTTTCATGGAAAAGGTAATTTCACTCATCATTTGACATACGGTGGCTATTTACTTTTGCTTTTCCCCCTTTTCTCACTTCTCGCAACAGTGAAGGACCTCTCGACCAAATGGCGATGGTTTTATGGACTTGGCAGCGTGGTGATGCTTGCTGGGGCAATATCATCTTTGGGACGCAGCATTTGGCTAGGTATTTTGATGGTGTTTTGGATTTGGTTGTTTCGAATTTCAAAAATTCTTGGGATTGTTTCCTTAGTAATTGGGCTGGGATTAGGTGGCTGGATTGCTCAACAGGTACTCAGTGGAGAGACCAAAAATTGGCAAATTAGAGATAACGCTTTGGTTCAGCGACTCACCAGCGCAGTAGACGTGGCAGCTAACAAAGATAGACTGTTGATGTGGGATTCAGGTGTTCAGGGAATTCAAGACCATCTACTTTGGGGGATTGGTTATGGCAATGACAAGAATATCATGGATCGATACCGGATACCTTTAGCTGAAAAAAACAATCATCGTTTTAACAACAGTGCCAGTGCAGGAGTGCACAACATCTACCTGCAGACATGGCTAAATTATGGAATCATCGGCTTTTTCGCGTACTTAGGTATCGTCTTTGGCTTTTTGTTGTCCTGTATCCTTACATTGAGAAAAGTAGCATCGTCAAGTTGGGAAGGTGCGATTTTCTGGGGTGCTCTAGCTGGAGTTTCCGGCTTTATGGTCGCTGGCGTCTTTGAAAATAACTTTCGGGATGGAGAAGTTCAGACTGCCTTCTTAATGTTGATGGGATTAGTACTTCATCAGGTTTATCGTGTGAGAAACTAGAAATCACTTGCTTTTCTGGAAAATCTCCAATAATTTTTCGTGTTTCTATCAATTCCCTCCTAACGGCCAGATAGCTCAGTTGGTAGAGCAACGGACTGAAAATCCGTGTGTCGCAGGTTCGATTCCCGCTCTGGCCACCAGTTAATATTAAGGTTTGCTGGCTTCAGCACAATCCCCCCTAAAGTAAAATGGCGTAGCAGAGGCGTAGTAATTTTTACGCATCTCCCCATACATCTCCTGGTCAAATTTGCACATCAATCGATTACAAATCGTAATCCAGGCAGGATCTGCCTCCATTTGCTCCCCACTGCCAATCTAGTTATCGCTAATCCACAGATCTAATCCTGAGTACCTCGACTAGGAGTCGGAAATAAGGTATTCCTTATTTCCGACTCCTACCCCGGGGCTATGGTATGCACAGATCTTTTTGCTGCTGTGCGAGTTGGAAGCCTTCACTGTGTTGCTCAAAGCGTTGCAAGCCATGTAACATCTTGTTCGGCCCAGCCTTGCGCTCCGGGCATGCCCATTCTGCCACCCAGTCGAGCAATAATCCAAGCTGCCCAAGCCAGCGAACTCCCTTGATGAGGGTTCTTATGCTGCACGGCAAACTCGTTCACCTCAAGAAATTTCCCGAGGGTCATCAGGTCAAACTGTTCCGGTTGGTTTCCTCTACCAGAGTCACGGAATGGATCGTCACCAATAATCTTCTAAAGCTTCTGACCCCGAAGTCCCAAAACAGACAACGGTGCGCTGGAAGATCGAGCAGTTTCACCGCCAATGGAAACAAACCACCGGAGTTCAACGTTGCCAATGCCGAAAACAAAGAGCCCAACACAATCATATCACGGCCTCGCTGCTGGCTTGGGCCTATCTTCATCAGCCAGCAATGCTGACCAAAACAACCGTCTACGCCCTCAAACAGGGATTGCTGGATGACTACCTCTGCAAACAGCTCAGGAATCCAGCTTTCGCAATTACTTCTGCGTAAGTCCTATAAGAATTCAGAGCATAGAGTTGACAAATAAACACCGTAAAGCGATAAGGCAATGTGATAGTGATTTTGTTCCTTGAATTGAGAAAGTAATGCGTATCAAAGAATTTGAAGTAATTGACCTCAGAGTCCCGACCTCCGATAGTTTGCTAGGGTCGGATCCCTTTCATCGGAAACCAAACTATTCTGTAGTCCTGACCAAGCTCTTTGGGAACAATGGAAAAGAGGGTATTTCAGTAAATTTTACAATCGGTGCGGGCACTGATTGGGTTGCTTACGCGGTGAGGGATCTAATGCAACTGATAGTGGGGCGTTCACTGGATGAGTTTACCAAGAATCCTGGAGGCTTTCACAGGATGCTACTCGATCATCATCAGCTCCGGTGGCTTGGTGATGGAATGGGGCGGATGGTAATTGGCTCAGTGGTGAATGCGCTCTGGGATCTCTGGGCTAAAGAGGAAGGTAAACCGCTCTGGAAACTGCTCGTAGACTTACCTCCGAAGACAATTATTGACTGTATTGACTGGAGATACTTAAAAGATGCCCTAGAGCCAAATGAAGCTCTTGAAATTCTTGAGCAGGGCTTGGCAAGTAAATCAGAGCTTGAAAAGCGTATGAGTCAAAAAGGTCCAAAAGCTTACTCGACCGCTGGCTGGCTTGGGTTGTCTGATGACGAAATTGTTAAGACTATTGAGGAGGTCAAAAAGCAGGGCCTGAACTGCTTCAAGATGAAAGTAGGGCTGGATGTTCAAAAAGACAAAGAACGCCTAGCATTTATCAGAAATGCAATAGGGGAAGACTCCCTATTGATGCTGGATGCCAACCAGATTTGGGGTGTTGAGGAAGCCATCTCACATATGTTGCAACTGGTTGAATTCAAGCCTTATTGGATTGAGGAACCGACAGCACGAGATGATGTACTTGGCTATCAACGGATTGGAGCAGCCTTGAAGCCGTATGGTATTGGCCTGGCTTGTGGTGAGCAAGTACCCTCTCCGGTAATTTTCAAGCAGCTACTACAGCAGAGGCTGATTCAGTTCTGCCAGATAGACGCAACAAGACTCTCTGGTGTGAATGACGTAATGGCAGTAATCCTGATGGCAGCAAAGTATCGTGTTCCAGTTTGTCCACATGGAGGTGGAATTGGCTTATGCAATATGATCCAACATTATGCGATTTGGGATCAAATCGCTGTGTCTGCGAAATCAGATACCCAGGTGGTGGAATATCTAAACTTTCTTCAGGATGAAGTGTTTCTGCACTCAGTGACAATGAAAAACGGGGCTTATGTCCTGCCACAAGTTCCTGGATGGGGTTTGGAGATGACAGAAAGCTTTGTCGAAAGGCATGCCTATCCCACCGGCAAAATTTGGCAAGGCAGGGAGGCATCTGGTGGTGTCACTTTCTTAGCTTGATCTAAAGTTTCGCGTTAGCATCTTTCAGATCGAAGCAATGAATTTATCGAATCAAGAAATTTAGGGTTAGAATTTCACGGAATTGAAACCCACTAAATTCAGCAATTGGGACTTGCCACTAGAATCAGGGCAGGTGATACAAAATGCCTTTGTGCTGCAGCAGTGTTTGGAAGGAAACCATCAAAACATAGCAAGGTTGTCCTTTGCTGTGCTTCAATCGCTGGAAATCACCGGAGGTTGGAATTTTTGATGGGCCAGGGGAGAGCTTTAGACCCAGAACAGTATTGTATCATTGCCACGGAGGCTCTTGGCAATGGCTGGTCTTCATCACCGAGCAACAGTCACGAACAGCCGAGGACCGAATTCCCTCGGTTCACGCTGAGGGACATGGTTGCATCCCAGTACAAATTACTAGAAGTTCTTAGAATAGAAGAACTATTTTGTGTGGTTGGGGCTTCCATGGGGAGAATGCAAGCTCTTCAATGGGCTATGCATTCAGACACAGTGCAAAAAGTCGTTGCAATGACACCTCAGGCAAGGACATCGGCTTGGTCCCAGTTGGCTAATGCACTTTCACGAGAAATTCTCATGCAAGATCCCAACTGGAAGCGGGGATTTGTTGGTGCTGACTGCTGGAAGCTTTGGGGTGGGCTGATGATGGGACTGATTCCAGGAGCTCCAAAGTCCATTACAAATAGTGCTTTGGAATTTGAAGATATCGAGGAATTACTAAAAATTTCCAGCAGCAAGCAGAAACCGTCGAATGGATCCTCGCTATTGGATTTGGCAGACCTTCGCCTATGATGCCCATGAACTTGGTGATGGGACCAAGGGCTTCACAACAGAACAAGTCCTTCAATCCATACAAATCCCAGTCCTGATTATAGGTGCTCCAGATGATCTCTACAATCCTACTGAAGAAGCTCGCAACTCAGCAATGCTCCTCTCAAAGGGAAGATATCTAGAAATCCAATCTTTTCTGGGTCATGCCGCTGCAAGTGAGCGTAGGGCAGAGGATGCTCAATTTCTCAATCGGGAAATCTCAAATTTTCTAGTCCACTGATCAAAACTCAATGACTGTGCGGATATTTTCTCCTCGGCGCATCTTTGCAAATCCCTTATTGACTGGAACAAATAAATCGCTTCTCACCAATCATGGAACCCCAGCGTAGGCTAACATGTGCATCAACGGGCATTTTCCCCAAAACCACAAGATTGCCCCCTATTCGAACAGCATCCCAAGCTGTTTGTAGTGTGTCTCTAACCCCAGCTGCTCCAATTAGGTGATCAACTCCTCTTCCATCTGTCAGTTCACTTATTGCATTCACTGCTTCCTCTGGAGTGAAGACATGAGTGGCTCCAAAGGACAGCGCTCTTTGGCGTCTGGAGAGTGTGGGGTCGATACCAATGACTTGAGATGCTCCAGCTAACTGGGCTGACTTCACAACGTTGAGCCCCACATCCAAACACACCTACAGAGTCACCCGAACGCACTACCGCGACGTTGCGGATGGCACCATAACCTGTTCACTCCACAACCCAAAAGGCAGGCCTCTGCCCATGGGATACAATCTGAGATACGAACAGCAGCTTTTTCTTCAATGACACAAAACTCTGCATGAGACGAAATGACTGAGAAATGATGCAGAGGCTTCCCATCAGACAGGTGGAGCCTCCTTGCTACGGAAAATGTGTCCCCCTTTGGATTGTTTAGGGTCAGCTGCTTACAAAGAATGGGCTGGTCCTGTGCGCAAAAAAACAACTTCCACAGGCAGGAGTCCAAGAACAGACAACACAATCGCCTACAGACACCAGCCTTACTTCAGAACCAACCTCAACAACTTCTCCGGAGCCCTCGTGTCAAAACAACAGGTGAGGGCTAATTGAGCTCACCATCAAGGAACTCCAGATCGCTGTGACACAGTCCGGAAGCCTTGACCTGAATCAAAACCTCTGTAGCGCCAAGGCCTTTGAGCTGAACAGATTCAATGCTGAGTTCCTCACCAGGCTTGTGCAGCACTGCCGCCTTGAAATCCATCAGGAGCTGCTCAGATCAGATTTTGTATATGCGTTGAGCATTTTCATGCATCACCTGCTTTTGCGTTTGATGGTTTCTCCTCGAAATGATCTCTCTGAATGCTCTGACCCAATCAGAGAGTTGTGTCCCAAACAAACAAACCGGCCAGTCACCTCCAAAAACCACCCTTTCAGGCCCAAACACATCAAGACAATGGTTGATGGTAGGTGCCAAAGTCTCTGCATTCCAGCCTGCGTGTGCTCGAGCCACAATACCTGAGAGTTTGCAGACTGTGTTGGGAGAGGCTGCCAGTGCTGACATGTCATCTTTCCAACCTACTGAGGTGTGCCAAAATGGGTTGCCGTTTGGTTCACTACCTAAGTCAGTGTCTCCGTTGACTACGTGCGGGTCTGCATTCCCACAATGATCAATTACGAAGGTAGTCTCCGGAGAAGCTTGAGCCAATTTTACAGCATCTGAAAGTTCTGCAGGACGAATACAGATGTCAAAGATCAGATCCGCTCGCCCTATTTCCTGGATTCCTGCCACAAAATCATCCTTAAGACAAAAACCAGGTCCAGTTCCCGGCGTATGTAAAACGCTGCGTACTCCTCTGACAAATGGATTGGTTGCCTGCTGCTTGAGATTATTTTGGAAGCGTTTTGCCATTGGATCCAACGAGATCACAAGGGCTTGCATCGGGTTGTCAGAGGTCTTGCAGTGCTGAGTCATTAGTTCGACCTCGAGGTCAATACAATTGGGATCTACATTGACCTCCATGTAAACAGTCTTTTCGATCCCCGTGTCAGCTGCGGCTTTCACATAATCGGACATTAGATAGCTACGATCCATAAGCTCAGTTCCTTTGATCCAGGAAAGAGTAAGCTCGTTTAGGTCCCACAGATGTTGGTGAGTGTCAATGAGAGGTATCATGTCATCCTTTGATTTGAGGAAAATTATGGAATTGTCAGACATGCAGGCTAATTGGGCTGAAGGATTCGTGGGTCATGATGCACTCCTGATGATGGAGCGATTCAGATTTTGTATGCATTCCTTGGGCTGTCTCCAGGACTTTGCGGGCGATTTCATCCCTAATTTTTCATTGCGCCAATACAGTGGAGATTTACCAAGTCAAGCTCATGAAAGATGTAAGTGTGCACCTCACAGTTGACACCAAAGGCTTCTGTAAGCCCAGCTGTTTTCATTGTTCCTGTGACCCCCCTTGTCCAGGAGATATCAGCACGAACCCTGTCCACAACCCGCCTTGAAATACACTCCGCGACACTGTAGGGATGCTTGTTGAGAACTTCACAGCCTACAACAGGGATTTCTAAAACTCTTGTTAGCTCTCGGAGACAGTGGAAGTCCTCGTGCCAGAGTGGTTCCTCCAGCCAGTGGTAATCGAGTTTTTCCAAAAATCGACCGAAGCGGATAGCCTCTTCTAGATTCATACTAGCAACGGGATCAGACATCAGTATGAAATCTGGGCCTGTTGCCTCTCTTACCAAGGCATCTGCCTCACGGTCTTGCCGAAGATCCTCCCCCTTTGGATGAAGCTTGTAACCAAAAAAAACCTGATTTTGGGTTGCCAGAGCTTCTTCTGCAAATTGCTGAGGTGAATCATGAACAAGTGAACTCAGGTAAACAGGAACGGTATCACGATAGCCACCCAGGTAACGATATAGCGGCTGGTTTGCGGCAAGCGCACTCAGGATGCAGCAGAGAGAATCAAAAGGCCCGTATGCCCAGAAGGGCAGGTGATGCCACCAACGATCCGCAGTCCTGAACTGATGCCAAGCCTTTTCACGATCAAGCGCACTTCTGCCAATGAAAATTGGCTTCAGGGAGGTGGAGATCATTTCTCCTGCAGCGAGCGCATTCTTGCCTGCAAAGCCAAAGAAAGAAGCCTGTAGACCTTCTGAAGTTGTTGCTGTTAGAAACAGGAAATTCAGTGCACCAGAGCTGTCACTACGCAAAGAGCCCTCTGTCAAACGCGCCTCACTGCAGCAGGCACGGATTTCAATGTCCCGAATCTCCAAATTAGAACATTCCATATTTTAGATAGGCTTCCTGGGGATCAATCCCGTTGAGAATCGCTTTACGGATCAAATTTTCAGTGGCAATGGATTCCTCTGCCTGCTTTGTAATTTTTAAGCAATCATCCTCTGGAATCACCAGGCAGCCATCCCGATCCCCAACGATGAAATCACCAGGATGTATGTCGACTTCACCAATTGAGATTGGGGTGTTGACCTCGAAGGGCATCCAGTAGCCTACGATGTCTCTTGGAGTAAATCCTCTACCCCAAACTTGGAGACCCATCTTCATCAAAAAATTTGCGTCTCTTATGAAACCATCTGTTACGACCCCTCTCAATCCTTTAAGCAGGAGTGTCTCCCCAGAAAGCTCTCCCATGTGGGCGACGTTACGGTCATTGGGTTGACTGATCCAAATATGTCCAGCAGGAGCCTTTGACAACAGTCCTCTCCAGGCTACCAGAGTCTCATGAGGAACTATCCCTGGGCATGGTCTTCCTGAGATGGTAAAGGCTGGTCCAGCCATTGTTTTTTCTGGCAGAATGGGGCGCAGCTCAGGTGGGAGAGTGAAACGACTCATACCACGGGCCCGCATGACATCATGCACAACCCCGGTGTAGCATTGCTCCAATCTCAGGCTGAGGGAGTTCTGTTCATTTTTTGTCATGATAAAACACCTCCTCCATCATGGACCAATGTTCTCCCTCCTTACGGGTCTCCAAGGGGGCTTGACAGGGCTTACAGACGGCCCACCACTTCTTGGTAATCGGATCATCGGCCATCTTCTGCATGTCGGCTGCAAAGTCATCTCCGTGATACTCCCAATAACTAAAGAGCCGCTGTTCTCCCTCATGCAACCAGATACTGTAGTTGCGGATGTTGCTCTCTTCGATTCCCTTGAGAATCTCCGGCCAGCAGTTGGCGTGAAGCTCCTTGTACTCAGCAATCTTGTCGGGCTTGATCCCGATCACCATTCCCATCCGTTGCATAGCTCTCCTCAGATTTGAAAATTCAGCTTTGAAAGTCCTCTTACCTTCTCAAGGTCCCACTCAATCCCGATTCCCGGAATGTTCGGTGCCTGGGCCATCCCATCGATGATCTGCAAGCGACTGCTGGTTAGATCATCCAACTGGGGAATGTATTCGAGCCACCGTGAGTTGGGGACAGCACAACAAAGACTCACATGCAGCTCCATCAGAAAGTGCGGGCATACTGGCAGATGAAAGGTCTCTGCAGTATGAGCCGTCTTGAGCCAGGGGGTGATTCCACCAATACGGGCGACATCCATCTGGATAATGTTGCAGGCTCCTCGTTGCATGTATTCACGAAAGTGAGCGGGGTGATACATCGATTCACCCACTGCAATGGGAATCGAAGTAGAACGATTCAACTCGATGTGTCCCCCCAGATCCTCTGCAGGCAGAGGCTCTTCGAACCAGGCGATGTCAATCGGCTCAAAATGCCAAGCTCGGCGTATGGCTTCATCCTGGGTGAAGGCCTGATTGGCATCGGTCATGATCTCAAAGGTGGGTCCCACCGCTTGACGGACCGCCTGTAGCCGTTCGACATCCTCTGCGACATGAGCAGAGCCGACCTTGATCTTGCAGCCCCCAAAGCCCTCAGCTTTACGAGCAAGAGCGTCTTGCACAAGATCAGCAGTTGGGATGTGGAGCCAACCACCTTCTGTGCTGTAGACTGGAATTTCGGGTTTAGCACCTCCAGCAAGTTTCCAGAGAGGCAGTTCAGCCCGTTTGCAGCGTAGATCCCAAAGGGCAGTGTCAATGGCAGAGAGTGCAAGGCTGGTGATAGCGCCAACGGCAGTAGCGTGGGTGTGGAAGTGGAGATCTTTCCAGATACTCTCGATGTCCTCGGCGTCTCTTCCAATCAGTTGAGGCAGCAGATGGTCTTTGAGCAGGTAGAAGACAGAACTGCCTCCTGTCCCTATGGTGTAGGTGTAACCGATGCCTATTTGTCCGTCTTCATCGATGATCGAGACAATCGGGGTCTCCTGGGTGACGAAGGATTGGATCGCATCGGTACGCTTGACCTTCGGATCCAGATTGACCAATTGGAGTTGAATCTTTTGAATTTTCGCCATTTTGCTACCTAGGAAAATTGAGAAATTTGATCATCCCTTTACCCCCAAAAGTCAGTGTGTTCCAGCAGATTCTCGTAATTTTGGAACCCTCACAAATCAATAGGGCTTTTGGGGCTGGTAAGATTGTAAGACGTCAGTGGGGTGTAAAGACAAAAGAGTAAAGTCAACAAAACCATGTCGAGAATGAAAACAAACAGAGGGCATCTGCAGGAGAGATTGTGTCCAGCGACTTTGTCCATAGTTAATCAGCTTTCCAGAGAATCTGTTCCACCAATGCTGTTGGTCAATTCTCTGGTAATCTCTACTAAATGTTCTCTGGCTTGCCTGCGTTCTGTTCTCGTCGAATTTAACTTGGCCAAGAATGGGATTGTGAGAGCTGCCACTGCTCGCCCATTGGGGTCCAGAACAGGAGCTGACAAGTTGTAGACTCCTTTGACCATGTAGGATTCCACCTCCTCAAAACCCATGCGTCTAATGTTTTTGAGTTTGAGGGCTAGCTGCTCCCTGTCAATGTCCTTTGCGTCATTGCACTGATCAATCATCGTGTTCCGAGTCTCCTCGGTCTGGTAGGCCAACAGAATCATCCCGGAGGATGCTGAAAATACATTGACTTCAGCCCCTAATTTTACGTTGTAGGAATGGTTAAAGGGTGCTTCCACCTGAGCGATGATCAGAATTTTGCCGTTGTGGAAGATTCCAAGATGGCAAGATTGATCTGTGGCCTGAGTCAATTGCATCATCTTGGGATGAGCTTTTGTGACCATCATTCGAGCTGGTTGGTAGCGATTGGCTATAGAAAACAGCTTTAATGAGAGAGAAAAGCGTTCTGTTTCTGGATCACAGAGGATGTATCCTCTTTTTTCAAGGACACTGACCATCCTAAATATCTCATTTAAAGAGCGTCCGAGCCCCTTGGCTATGTCCACCTTGCTCAATCCCTCAGGGAAATCTGCTAAGAATTCGAGGATGTCGAGTCCCTTTTCAAGCGCTGGGGCCTTATATTTTTCTATTGAATTCTTAGGTTTGCTGACGTTGATAAAATTTTGACTGTTGATCATCAGGGTACTGAAAGGAAGGGAGCCAGGCTCCCAAAAACCCAGGCTCTGTTTGGGTTCAGAGTTATCAAGCCTCAATCATGATTTTTGTGGCCTCCTCCGTTGCCAAATCTTGAGTTTCCCTGGGAAATGTTTACTCCATGACCGCGTCTTGAGGCTTAAGCCAGAGAACATTCGTAATTTGTATTCAATCGGGAATCAACACGAAAAAGGCGCACAATATTTTCATCAGTGAAATTACATTTCAAGTTTTTAGAAATTATCTGATTAAAAATTTAGTTGAAACTCTCGTTAATTTTTGAAAAAAAATATTAAAATTAGATAGAAAAACTGTAAATATTTAAGTAGGATATCGATTATTTTTCAGATTTAAAAAAAAATTATCACAAAAATGAAATTAATATTTGCAAATAAAATCTTTTGTCATTAATCTGCGCCTGAAATTTTCACCTTTCCTGAGTGGGATCAGATGTTTGCAGTCGAAAACTATCCAAGCAATGGATTCGCTTGTCCTATCTCTGTTCTTAGTACTGAAGAGGCAGAAGGTTTTGCAGAACATTTTATGGAGCTCAAGCACACCCAACCTGACATTGTTGATCAGGCTCTAGGGACAAACTGTCATCTCCTTTTTCCAAGTCTGTATGAAATCGCACAGAGACCGGCCGTGTTGGATCCAGTTGAGCAAGTGATTGGTCCAAATATTCTGCTTTGGTCTGCTGGGTTTTTTATCAAGTACCCTCAAACAAAATCCTTTGTTTCCTGGCATCAGGACAGCACCTATTGGGGATTGGAACCTCCAGATATTGTCACTGCTTGGGTTGCATTTACCCCCAGTAACCTCAAAAACGGCTGCATGCAGGTCGTACCAGGCAGCCACCTCCGGGGGCAACTACAGCATCAAGATACCTTTGCTGATAACAACATGTTGAGCCGGGGGCAGGAGATTGCTGTGGATGTAGAGAATGAAGAAGTTGAGAGCATCGTCTTAGAGCCAGGCCAGATGAGTTTGCACCATGTTCGAATTTTTCATGGTTCAAAGGCTAACCATACCAACGCTCCAAGAATTGGATTTGCGATAAGGTTCATTCCTACCCATGTCCTTCAGAATGGGGGGCGAACTCATGCACTATTGGTGAGGGGGAAAGATGAATACAATCATTTTGACAGACCTCGGTTGCCCCAGGAGGAGCTAGGAGAGGCAGAGTTGGAAATGCACCAGAAATCCCTTGAACGTATCAATGAGGTGGTGCTCAAAGACGCAGCACGGGCCAGCAAGGTTAAGGGGCACCAGATGATCAACAAGGAAAACAGGCAGATTTTCAATTAGCCACACCATCAGTTGTAGAGTTATGTGTCTGGGCGCCAGGTCATCCTTGTTGCCTAAATTGGATACTAAGAACTAATTTTGTGTTTCATTATCTTTTTCAGGAATTAACCCATGAAAACCACATTATGGGATAGTTTGTCGGAGTTAACTTTCCAAGAAAGAGAGTCTCTATGAAACTCAACTATCAATGGCCGCTTCCAAGTCAGTCAAGACCCATTGCTATCATCGGTTCTGGAGGTATCGTCAAGGATGCGCACTTACCAGCTTACCAGAAAGCCGAATTTGAGGTGCTTGGTGTCTTCGACATCAACCCTGAACAATCAGCTAAGATTGCCAACTCATGGAGTCTCAAGGCCTTTGAATCTCTCGATTCTTTGATTTCGAGTGCGCAATCTCATAATGCAGTTTTCGATTTAGCTCTCCCACCATCAGCAGTAGCCGACGTCTTAGAACAGCTCCCTGAGCAGTCTACGGTACTAATTCAAAAACCAATGGGTAGTGACCTCGAGGAAGCCAAGCTAATCAAGGCCATCTGTGAGCGAAAGAAACTGACAGCAGCGGTCAATTTTCAACTCCGCTTTAGCCCAGTGATGCTGGCCCTGAAAGATGCGATGTCCAAAGGCCATCTGGAGCGGATCCTTGATTTGGAGGTACACCTGAATCTGGAGACACCATGGGAGCTCTTTCCGTTTCTGAAGAATATGGAAAGAGTCGAGATTGCGGTCCACTCCATTCATTATTTAGATTTGATTCGATCTTTCTTGGGAACGCCTAACAGTGTCTGGGCACAAACTCTTGCTCATCCCAGTACGCCTGATTTTGCCCAAACACGGACCTCAGCGATTCTCAATTATGGACCTGAGATCCGCTGTGTCCTATCAATCAACCACAACTATAACAAGGGTCCAAAATTCCAGACGGCGCAGATCCGTTTTGACTGTCAGCAGGGTGCTGCCGCGGTAAAGCTTGGATTGCTGCTTGATTATCCAAGAGGAGAGCCGGATGAGGTGTGGATTTGTCCAAGTGGAAAAGAGCAGTGGGAATCAGTTGAATTTGAAGGTGGATGGTTTCCAGAAGCA
>JACLAD010013628.1_pt1 | contig 21849 bp, 22 predicted proteins | sample 8027901 | NCBI WGS metagenome assembly JACLAD01 (sample SAMN15725071, study PRJNA655200) | protist metagenome | isolation source: fluorescence activated cell sorting (FACS) single amplified genomes of... | place: Spain: Blaines Bay Microbial Observatory, Mediterranean Sea | collected 2016-07-05 | reverse complement strand
GAGGTGATTGAACTCCACCATAATCGAAAGGCCGATGCCCCTTCAGGAACCGCAGTCAAGACCGCCCAGCTAATCGCTGAGGCCCGCCATGAAATCCCAAAGGCTCTGGTAGAAGAGAAGGAGTTATTCGAAGGTGCTCGGGGATCAGAGGTGCATGGAGTCCGAGTTCATTCTCTCAGATTGCCAGGACTGGTTGCCCACCAAGAAGTAATCTTTGGGGGAACTGGAGAAACACTGACCATTCGACATGACTCCATTCACCGAGAATCCTTCATGCCTGGCGTTTGCCTCGCTTGCCGAAAAGTAATTGGAACTCAGCAACTCTTCTATGGCCTCGAGCACCTGCTCTGATTGAATGCTGACTCTAAAATGATTGTTGAATTTCTGCCAACCCCGTCATTCAAATGACCATGACATCTCTTGCCAAGACATATAACCCCCAGGAATTTGAAACCGATCTCTATCAACAGTGGGAGGAAGGTGGTTGGTTCCGAGCGGATGCTCAATCCGATAAGCCCAGCTTCACCATCTCCATGCCTCCTCCCAATGCCACGGGCCAATTGCATGTGGGACATGCGGTTATGTTGGCACTGGAAGATATTCTGATTCGCTGGCATCGGATGCGTGGTTACGAAGCACTCTGGGTACCTGGTACTGATCACGCCGCGATTGCCACTGAGAACGTGGTTTTACAGAAAATTCAGCGAGAAGAAGGAATTAAAGACCCAAGAAAAGAGTTAGGCAGAGAAGAAGTCTTGCGACGGATCGCAGACTACGTGGTGGATTCAAGGGATACGATCAAGAACCAGGTACGAGCAATGGGTTCCAGTTGTGATTGGTCAAGGGACCGCTACACGATGGATCCTCCACTGAACCGATGTGTCAATGAGACCTTCTCGCAGATGTATGCAGATGGACTGATCTATCGTGGGCACCGCATCGTTAACTGGGATCCGAAGCTACAAACGAATGTCTCAGACGATGAGGTAGACCGTAAGGAAGTGGCATCTCCCTTCTATACCTTTCAGTATGGGCCTTTCCAAATTGGAACGGTTCGTCCAGAGACAAAATTTGGCGACAAGTATGTCGTGATGCATCCGGATGATGAGCGTTACTCAGAGTTCAATCACGGCGACACCTTCGAGTGTGAATGGATCAACGGGCCTGTCGAGGCTACGATCATCAAGGACTCTGTCGTGGATCCATCCTTTGGCACAGGAGTGATGACGATCACTCCGTGGCACGACCACACCGACTTTGAGATCGCAGAGCGACACCAACTGGACAAGGAACAGATTATCGACTTTCAGGGGCGCTTGCTGGCAAATGCGGGAGAATTCACAGGGATGCCCATCGAGGAAGCAAGACCGAAAATTGTTGAGAAGCTGGCAGCCAAGGGTTTGCTCGTCAAAACAGATGGAGACTATGTTAACAGCAAAGCCTTCAACAGTCGTGGTGGTGGTTCGATAGAACCCCAGATTCGCGAACAGTGGTTCATTGATGTCAACAAGCCTGTAGTGCCTTGGAAAGGTGAAAAGCGGAGCTTACGAGAAATTCTTATCGCAGTTGTTCGTGAAGGGGATATCCAAATTGTTCCGGATCGCTTTAACAATACTTATTTTCACTGGGTTGAGAATCTTCGAGATTGGTGCATTTCCCGGCAGATCTGGTGGGGCCATAGGGTACCTGTATGGTATCGTGGAGAAGGAGATTCTGCAGAAATTCAAATCGGTGTTGCTCCAGATGGTGATGTCTGGAACCAGGATGAAGATACGCTAGATACCTGGTTTTCCTCAGCACTTTGGACGTGGAGCACCTTGGTGGATCCAGCAAAAGCTGCTGATAGCTCAATTTCTTTCAAGGAGTTACTAAAGCAGAGCCCAGATTATCAAAAATTCCACCCAACTCAAGTGATGGAAACGGGATATGATATCCTCTTCTTCTGGGTGGCTCGGATGATCTTGATGACCACCTACATGGTGGAAAAGGTTCCGTTCCAGACTGTATATCTTCATGGTTTAGTCCGAACCAAAGAGGGGAAGAAGATGTCCAAGTCAGACCCAGCAACTTGCATCGATCCACTAGAGAGCATTCGTGATTACGGAACGGATGCGCTACGGTTAGCATTACTGGTGGGAACAGGGCCAGGGCAGGATCTACGCCTTTATCCTGAAAAATTGGAAAGCTGTCGTCGCTTCGCTAACAAGCTTTGGAACGCAGGACGCTACATCCTGATGAACTTACCTGAGCATACTCCGGTGACACCTCCATTACAGGTGGAAGGGGATACATCCCGATGGTTGCTACATCAAATTCGACACATTGTTAGTGATACCCAAAGGCTATTGGAGCAATACAGACTTTCAGATGCGATTGATCAGCTGCGCAGCTTTTTCTGGAATGAATACTGTGACTGGTATCTAGAGATCGATAAAAAACCTCAGCGTACAGCAATTGATAACCAGGTACTGGCTTACAGCTTCACGACTCTCCTGCGTTTGTTACATCCTTTCGTGCCCTTTGTAACCGAAGCTCTGTGGAAGGAATTCCATCAGCCAAGGCTGTTGATCGGTAGCGATTGGCCGCTAGTCGTTGAGCAGCATGAGTATTCTGAAAGTCATTCCAGTATCGAGTACATCAAAGAAGCCATTACGACGATACGCGCATTGCGAGATAAAGCCCGGTTGGGAATGGACAAACAGATTCCAGCTACTTTGCAGTCAACACAACACACAGAATTACTGAACGAGCACAAGGACTTGATTCTCAGGCTAGCGCGACTGAGTTCTTTGAATATCGAATCTAAGGAACCCGATGTCAGTAATCAGGATACTGCATTGAGTAGCTACTTTTCGGACACCTTAGCCTTGATTGATGCTGGAGATGTGGATTGGAGCGAGGAATTTCTCTCCTTGCAGAAAAAACTCAAGAAGGAAGAAGAGTTCTGCAAGAAAAGTCAGCAAAAGCTCAACAATCAGGGATTTCTGGCCAAAGCCCCAGAGAGCGTAGTCCTCGAATTGCGAGAGAAGTTAGAATCTTCTGAAAAGACAATGACAGCTCTGGAAAAGCAACTCCATGAACTAGAGGCAATGAGAAAGGTGTCATGACAATCTGGGATGAGCGTTTTGCTGCAGAAGACTATGTGTACTGGAAAGAGCCCAACGATTTTCCGTTAAGTATTATCAATAAACTTCCAAATTACCTGTGGAATTAGCAGGTTTGGAACTTGTTCACGCCGTGGAAACAGAACGATCTGTGATTGAGGGTCGATTACACCATTGCCATGCTGTGGTCGTTCAGATTTTGGTTATTGAACCCTAAGAGCAAAACCATGAAATTCACCCCAGCAGCCCACAAACTGATTTTTTGGGATTTTGACGGCGTTATCAAAGATTCGGTACCTTTGAAGACAGAGGCTTTTGATCAGCTTTTCCGTGAGTATGATGATGAGGTTCGCAAATACGTTCGAGAATATCACTTACTGCATGGTGGGGTTTCCCGTCACATCAAGATCCCGCATTATTTTCGTACACTGCTTGATCAGGAACTGAGTGAAGACGAAAAATTGGAGTATTGTCAGCGCTACGCAGATTCAGTGATCGAGGGGGTGATTGCTTGCCCTTGGATTAAAGGTGCTCGTGAATTCCTGAACTCGAATCCTCATGATCAACAGCACATGATCGTGACAGGAACCCCTCAGGTTGAGATGGAGCATATTCTGAAAGCGATTGATTTAGTAAGTCCTTTCTCCAAGGTGTTTGGTGCGCCCCATACGAAGCCGGAGGTGCTAGCGCAGATGTTGGCAGAAACGAGAATGGAACCCGAAGAATGTTTGATGATTGGGGATTCGATGACTGATCATGATGCTGCTGTCGCGAATCAGGTGCCGTTTTTGCTGCGCGAGAATGAGGAAAATCGAGAGCAATTTGCTTTTTTTGACGGACCTAAAGTGTCCAACTTTTTGCATTGGCTTCGATGATTGCTTCACGGAATGTTCACTTCTGACCTGAATTCGTACTAATTTGGACCGGATTTGGTTGTCAAGCAAATGAAAATACGCTAAATTTTGAGTTAGATCTCAATGGGATTTCTTTCCCACTTTTTCACTACTCCTTAGTCAAAGGAAACTGATGCTGAACTTTAACACTGCTCAGGAAGCCAGTTTCGGTCGGGTCACGGTTGAATCCGTTTCCCTCGAAGATAGACTGGTATTCATCAAGAAAGTATACACCTTGTTGGCCGCATCCATGGTGACAGCAGCTATTGGTGCATACTTAGGTACAGGCCCCTTGTTACCGATTGTCGCCTCCAACAGAATGATTTTGTTCGTTCTGATGATTGGTTTGATCTTCTTTGCCCAGTTCGCTCGTCACAAGCCTGGGCTGAACATGATTGCTCTGTTCAGCTTCACGACAGTTTCAGGTCTAACTCTTGGACCATTGCTCTATGCCGTCGGACCCAGTATAGCCACCCAGGCTTTTGCGCTGACTGCGATCACCTTCGGTGGTTTGACGATGTATGTGGTTTTCTCCAAGAAGGATTTCAGCTTTATGTCTGGATTCCTAATGGTTGGATTGATCACGATCGTGATTGGTAGCTTGTTGAACATGTTCCTGTTCCAGAGCCCAATGATGCACTTTATGATGTCGGGTGTCGGGGTGATTCTTTTCAGTGGATTTATCTTATATGACACCTCAAACATCATGCGCAACTATGCGACAGATGAGTATATCTCCGCAACGTTGGCTCTCTACCTGGATATCCTCAACCTCTTCACCGCCCTATTGAGCATTCTGGGACTTTCCAGAGACTGATAGAATTGCATGCGATGGCTGTTCTGGGGAATCCTACTAATCGGATTACCTCTTGGCGCACTGGTTGCGGCATATACGATCTTGGTCCCTATGGCCAAGGAGTCTGTAGCTGAGTTTGAAACTGCCATCGCCCGCTCTCCCTCAAACACCGTTTTGTATGATCGAAACGGTGTTCCCTTCTATACACTCCGCGGTCTTGAAAATCGAATTCAAGTGCCCGGCAATCATCCTGCACATGCCCTTCGGCTAAGTATTCTTGCAGCGGAAGACTCCCGTTTTTTTCAACATCTTGGAATCGATCCCGTCCGCATTCTTGGAGCGCTGTGGGTCAATCTGCGGAGTGGCGACTACCGACAGGGAGCAAGTACCTTGACGCAGCAGATGATCAAATTGATGCTGCTGACTCCCGAAAAAACCTTGGAAAGAAAAATTCGAGAGGCTTTGCTAGCACTGGCTTTGGAGCAAAGGCTGACAAAAGCTCAAATTCTTGAAAACTATCTGAATACGATCTACTTGGGACATGGAAACTATGGAGTGGAGCAGGCCTCCCAAGTTTACTTCAACAAGTCCTCTTCAGAATTGACCCTCTCTGAATCTTCATTGTTGGCAGGGATCATACGTCGTCCAGAGTTTTATCTAAAAATTCCTACCAATGCTTCTGCCGAAGGAGAATTCTATCCTTTTGAGTGGTTGGAATCCGCACGTGACCGTCAACTGCAAGTGTTACGGCAGTTGGAGCGCTTGAACTGGCTGCCTGATGAGCAGATTGAAGAAGCCCGCCAAGCACCTCTGAGTGTTCGTCTTCCCAAATCTCAGGGGACTGGGGCTTATTTTGCGCAACAAGTCGTCTCAGAGATGCAGAACACTCATCAGTTGCCGTTTGTATATGGAGGAGGCTATCGGGTTTACACGACGCTGGATACAGAATTACAGCGGCAAGCAGAATCGACAGTAGCTAATAACTTTTCTCAGAAGCGCAAGGAACAGGTAGCCTTGCTCAGTATTGATCCTACCAGTGGAGAGGTTAGAGCCTTGGTGGGAGGAAGAGATTTTCGCAAATCCCAGTTTAATCGAGCAGTGCAAGCTGTGCGTCAGCCGGGCTCTGCGATCAAACCCTTAGTGTACGCGCTAGCTTTAGAAGATGGATTGAGTCCAGCGTCCGTCTGGCGCGATGAACCTTTGAACTTGGAGTGGGAGGATGAAGAAGGATTCATGAACCTTTATGCTCCCGGCAATTACGATGGGAAATTCGGCTTGGAGCGTGAACTGACTGGTTCCACTGGGGTCCTTTACACAGCGGATACGATGACTTTAGCCAAAGCATTGGAGATGTCCATCAACACGGTTGCGGTGCAGGTTCTTCAGCAGATTGATCATAAGAATTTCAAAGAATTTGCTAGAAAACTCCAGATTGAGATCAATCCAACGGTTGGGCTTTGTGCAGCTTTGGGATGTGCAGAAACCAGTCTTTTGCAACTCGTTGCTGCCTATCAACCTTTTCTGGATGAGGGGCGTTTTTGGGAACCCAGTTTCATAACAAAGATTGAAGACAATGAGGGACGAGTTCTCTACACAAGATCGACCCCAGCGTCTACTCAGGTAATGAGTGATTGGACGGCATTTCAAATGCGAAGCATGCTTAACGGTGTTGTTCTTTATGGAACGGGGCGCAATGCGAATTGGTCTGGATCTCCAAGTGATATTGGAGGAAAAACGGGAACAACTTCTGAATACAGAGACGCTTGGTTTATAGGCTTTGTCCCTGGACTCGTGACAGGGGTCTGGATGGGGTATGATGACAACCGACCCATGTTGAAAGTTACTGGAGGGAGCGTTCCCGCACGTTTGTGGCAGGATTATATGAAAACTGCCTGGAAGAAATTTGAGAGCTTTAGACCTCCCGATGATCCAGAACATGTGTTGTTGCCAACCTGTACGATCAATGGTGATCTGGCAGACAGTACTTGTCCGGATGTAGATTTATATCCATATCGAATGAATGATCCCCTCTTGGTTGGTGAACCCTCGATGGAAGGTGGACTCCGAGAGACTCCCATTTCAAACTGGGATACTTCCCGCAGTAATCGTATTCCCCTGCCCTAATCAGGGCCTGCCAGACAGTAGGTGGAATTTTGAGAGGTGGCCTCATTCCACAAGCCAATTTTAATTCAAAACGAAAATACATCATGAAAAGCCAAAGAAAGGGGCTAATCCTCTCAGGAGGAAGTGGGACTCGGCTCTATCCGATGACTCAAGCTGTCTCCAAACAGTTGCTGCCAGTCTACGACAAACCTATGATCTATTATCCGTTGAGCACATTGATGCTGACTGGAATCCGAGAAATATTGCTTATTTCTACTCCACAACACACTCCGTTATTTCAAGAGTTGCTTGGAGATGGTTCCCAGTGGGGAATTTCGATTCAATACACTGTTCAGCCTTCACCAGATGGATTAGCTCAGGCCTTTCTTTTGGGGAAATCCTTCATCAACAAGCACCCTAGTACATTGATTCTTGGGGATAATCTGTTTTATGGACATGACCTCGTCAAGCAACTCCAAAGTGCTGATTCTCAAGCAGTCGGAGCAACAATCTTTGCGTACCAAGTCCAAGATCCCGAACGCTATGGTGTAGTTGAGTTCAACGAACATAGGCAAGTCATGAGCTTGGAGGAAAAACCCAAGCGGCCTCGGAGTTCCTATGCGGTAACTGGATTGTACTTCTATGATGAGCAGGTATGCGATTTTGCAACAGAGCTTCAACCTTCAGCCCGAGGAGAATTGGAAATCACCGATTTGAACCGGCTTTATCTTGAAAAAGGAAAACTCCAAGTAGAATTGATGGGGCGTGGCTTTGCTTGGCTGGATACTGGTACTCAGGACAGTCTGTTGGAGGCTGCTGGATTTGTAGCGACCCTGCAGAAGCGTCAGGGCTTGATGTTGGCCTGTCCAGAAGAGATCGCTTATCGCAAAGGCTGGATTACTGCGGAAAAAGTTCAACAACTTGCAGAGCCCTTGGCGAAAAATGCGTATGGACAGTATCTTCTTCGATTGCTGAAGGAGTCAGCAAATGCCCTATGAGCGAGTGACTTCTACAATCCTAACAGATGTTCTACTGCTTGAACCTAAGGTTTTCAGTGATAAGCGTGGGTTTTTTCTAGAGAGTTTTAATCAGCGGGATTTTGAGGAAGCGATTGGAAAATCAGTAAACTTTGTACAAGACAACCACAGTTGCTCTCAAAAAGGTGTTCTCAGAGGTTTGCATTATCAGATCAGGCATCCTCAAGGAAAGCTTGTCAGAGTGACAAGGGGCGAGGTCTTTGACGTAGTAGTAGATCTCAGACGTTCATCTTCTTCATTTGGCCAGCATACCTCTGCACTACTGAATTCTGTAAATCATCACCAACTTTGGATTCCTCCGGGCTTTGCCCATGGGTTTCTGGTTCTTAGTGAGACCGCAGAATTCCTCTACAAGACCACAGATTACTGGTTTCCAGAACATGAACGGACGCTACTTTGGAATGATCCAGATTTACAAATTGATTGGCCAGATAAGCATCCTCAACTTTCTCCCAAAGATCTCATTGGGATGCCCTTAAAAGAAAGTGAAATCTTTGGTTGAAAATGCACACGATGTGATTGTTTGCTTCTCGGTAATAGATTCTCTGCAGGCATTTAGAAACCTTTCTAAGATATAGAATCTATAGCTCCAATTGCTCTGGAAAATTATGAATAAGAAGGTAATGGAGCAGGATTTGGCACAAATACATAGTTCTGAATCCAATGACTTTGGAACTGCAAAATAATTCAGCTTTGATAATGAGTGCTTTGTCTGTGCAGCTTGGACAAGAACGAGAAACAACCAATCTAATTGAGAAATCAGCGAGATTCAGGCATGAAATCTTCGTTTAGCAGTTGCTTGGGGGAATAGGGACATTCAGAAAGGAAGAGTAACGAGTCCAGTTGGGTTTCCTTGCAAGCCAACTTTAGTGCTGTAGGATAAGCCTGTTGGAGAATGGTTTCGAAATGAGAACTGAGGCTGGAGCGATCCTCCAGCAAACGCTCAATTTGAACACGCTGCTCAATAATGGTTTTTCGCCAACTTCTTCCATCGAATTCCCTCCATTGATCTTGGAGTTGATTGAGTGGAAATTCCCACTTCAGCAGGTGGGCCAGCAGAACAACTAACCGACTCTCCAATTCTCGGTGATTGCTCTTACCCATGTCTTCTAATTCCTCAATCAGGTGATCCAGATCAACTTCCTGCCAACGCCCTTGGCGTATCAACTCGCTCTGTTGTTGGGTCCACGCCAAAAAATCTTTTTCGTAGAGCATGAATTTCTCTTCAACAAATGGATGGCATATAGCCCAGATCTTTTCGTTATTTGCTTCAGAATTAAACAGGAAGTGTGATCAAAATTTACAAAGTTTCAACTGATCTTCAATCCTTGTAAAGGAGTCGATCATCTTTAACGCTTCCCTATTCTAGCGGTTCCAAATCTTTCAGGCGGTATAAACGTGCAATTGGGAAGGCGTGGAAAACTTCTTCAAAAACTTCCTTGTCATAGTTGCCAAGTAGGTACATCTGGTTGAAGTTGGAAGCCCAGACCGCTTCTTCCATCAGATAAATCTCACTGAATTGCCGCTCATTGGGCATCATTAGCTGGAGACTCAGACCTTCTGATTTCAATTCTTGGATCTTGGTCTCTCTGCCCTGGATAGACTGAACCAGTCTGCGCAGTGGGATCTGCCCATTGACCAGCCCTTCCTTCAAATCGACAGTGACTCCCTGACAAGTAAGCACTTGGTTTTCCAACTTCGAACATTGTAGTCGTTGGTATCCCTTGACGCTGTTCTTGAGGGTATCAAAATTCCAGGAACCTATTGAAAAGAGCGCAGAGTACTTACCGATCATGTCGTAGGTGTAGAAAACATAGATTGGCTCACGCGGCTTGTACTTACCCGAATAAACCTCACGCAGCAGGGTGTCCTTACTCTTGTTGAAGCGATCGATCCCAGCCGCTCCCTGGGAAGCGAGGAAGCCAATAATTCGACGCATTTCCTCCTGCTCACTGCTGATGAAAGAGCGAGCCATGAAATAGGTGGTCGGACCCAGTTGAGCCCCTCCATCATTGAAAACCGCGCGTTCAGTTTTGTCCGTGATCGCATAGCCGTAGTCCCACCACGTGTAAATGGCACCATTTTCGGGAACGAGCCGCTCGACTTGCTCAAAGGTTTGATAGACGGGTGGTGGTATGGAAGGTCCAGGCACATAACTGATCGCAGTTTGAGGTGCGAAGAAGGTCCAGCTGCCAAATAGGCCAACGTAGATCAACACCTGCCCCACCAGATTGGCGTTGCCCCAGACAGGGTGGCTTTGAACTGCAGTGGGATCTTCCGGTTCCAGTCGTGATCTCATCCACTCCCAAGCAAGGCGAATCGCAATCGTCAGCAAGACTCCCAGGCCAAAGCCTACAAAGGGCGCCAGGAACATGATGAAGCGGCGGCTGGATTGAAAGCCAAACAAGCCCAAAGCAAAAATAGGCAACAGTGGGATGACTGCTGGCCAGTAGCGAATGGCAAACAAGGTGAAAGCGATCAGTCCAATCCAGCCCCAGGTGGGCTCACTGAGGACTTGCTGCAGGACTTCGCTCATTGGCACCTTGGCCGCCTCAGAGATTGTGTTGAAGACGTTTGGAAAAGTGACAGGATTGACTACTTCCTGCGCTTGGGCTTCTTTAATCGCACCAACAAATAGGTAATCTCCCAAAAACCCTTGAACACTCCCAAGACTACTAAGCAAATTGCTAGGGCCTGCAAAAAAAACAAAAAGTCCAAGCGCGGGTAGCCCTTGTCGGGCTGAGCTTTTCCAGATGATCAGTCCGATCAAGAGTGTCAGAAAGCAACCGAGGCCAAAGCCTGGTTTCCCATACCACCAGACAAAAATGTTCATACTCAACCCAGCGAGTGCGGCCCAGGTCCAGACCCAACGCTCTTGCTTGGCCTGGCAGGCTAGCAGCACGAAATAAGACCCGAGGATTGGAAAAAAGATATTGAGCATGTCGGTGTCAATTCTTCCAATCGAGGCTCGTACAAAGTATTCACTGCAGAAAGTTCCGATCAACCCACCGAGCATTCCTGCAATCGGGTATCCTAGCCTCCAGCCATAGAGTCCCAAAGGCAGGATGAACAGACCCCCGCTTAAAATGACCAGCCAGTGTCCGGCCAGATAGAGATTACCTGCAAAGAAGGGACTCATCATTGCGACGAGGAAACTCAGCAATGGTAATGCTGTGGGACTAGTCAAACGTTCAGGAGGAGATACGGGCTCTGCTTGTGTCCCATTTTCACTAGCAACGATTTGAGCTTGTTGCTTACTAAACCACTGGGTTCCAGATGGATAAGATCGTTTGTTACCCTGACCATAAAATTCACCATCCCGATACTCCTTAGCCCAGCGGAGCCAGTAAGGCGCGTCGAGTGTGGTCATCAGAGGCTGTTCATCAACAAAAAATTGCTGTGGGTTAGCTCTCCAGGTTTCCAATTGCTGGTAGCGTACATTCACGGAGATGCCATAGCAAATTAGCAAAGCCACTACAAATAGCAGCTTGGGCATCCATGGAGATTGAAGCCATTCAGGCAGGGATTGAGCAGAGTTGGATTTGACTTGCTCGGCAGATTCGTGATGGGAGTTGGTAGGCATAGAAATTTGGAGGAATCGGGCTGGAATGCATTTTGGTGATGAAATGGCTCACAATCCCACTATGTTGAGCCTCGAAGCTCAAGTTGGAACTGACAATCTATTGGATCAGCCATGCGATACTTGTGTATTGTGTTGTCAGACAACACGCTAGCTGCCTTAAAATCAAAGCTAAACGCTATCGATAGAGAAAAATGTAAATACAACTTAAAGTAGTACTAGCTAACATGAATCTTCAAAGTTTCAGACAACTTTTGCTTAAGAAAATTCAGGAATCTTAATATTGTTCGATAATTGAACAATTTGTCATACATTCTTAGGATACTGCTCAATTTTTGCAAATTAGATGTTCAAATGGAGAAAAATATTTTCAAAAAATTCAGAACAGATCGAATACGTTTCTCTTTTGGATGAATTAAAAATATGACTGATTCTGGAATTCGTTGAATCCAGCGCTAGCTCAGTTGAAAGATGTGGTGCTCCTGAGCAAAGAGTGAGAACTCAGCATTAAAGAACTGTTCTTCTCTGAGGTTATCCTATGTTGGTCTTTGACACTATCACCTATGCGCAAAAACTCAAAAAGGTTGGATTCACAGAGGAACAGCCTGAATTGCAAATCGATTTGTTTCGCACGCTGCTTGAGAACGAGCTGGCAACAAAACAGGATAGTGCCAATGTACAAATTGACATTGTGGAGCTACATAAAGAAGCCCAACAACTTATCGAACACCCCCGCAAAGAAACCCAATTGGGTCAATCACAGAGCATTGCAGATTTAAAGAGAGACATTGCCGAATCCAGGGCGGACACCTTGAAATGGATTGCCGGCACGCTCTTGGCCCAAGGAACCATGAGCGCTGGATCGGTGGAATTACTTTAAATTCTAGAAAATCAATCTTTTACATTCTAAATTCGCCTGAATTATGCCTCCCCTTCTTGAAAAGCACATACGAAAAGATCTGCTCCGCTTCCTGACCTGTGGGAGCGTGGACGATGGCAAGAGTACCCTGATTGGTCGTTTGCTCTATGACGCTGGATTGGTCCCCAATGACCAACTGGCAACCCTCAAAGCCGATCAACTCAAAAGAGGCCTAGCTGAACCGGATCTCTCCCTGCTGTTGGATGGCCTGCAAGCTGAACGGGAACAGGGCATCACGATCGATGTGGCCTATCGCTACTTCAGCACCGAGCAGCGCAAGTTCATTGTCGCCGACACCCCTGGTCATGAGCAGTACACCGCCAACATGGTCACAGGGGCTTCCCACTGTCAACTCGCTCTCCTACTGGTTGATGCCCGCAAGGGTGTGCTCTCCCAAACACGTCGTCACCTGGCGGTTGTGCGCTTGTTCGGACTCCAGCACGTGGCGGTCGTGGTCAACAAGCTCGACCTGCTTGACTATCACCAGGAGACCTACCGGCAACTGGAAGAGCAGATCCCATCCCTTGGGCAACAACTTGGCCTGAAGAAGCTGCATTGCTTCCCGATCTCTGCCGTTACTGGCGCCAATGTCGTCCATCGATCAGCGCATACGAATTGGTACGAGGGACCAACCCTTCTGAACTGGTTGGAGGAAGTTGAGATTCAAACTTCGATCGAGGGGGAACCTCTCCGCTTCCCTGTCCAGTTTGTCAGTCGGCCTCACCAGGATTTTCGGGGATACATGGGAACAGTCACGGCTGGTCAGATTTCTTTTGGCGACGAGGTGCTACTGCTACCTTCTCAGGCAGATAATCGGGTCAAGCAGATCGTTGGAGTCCACGGGGAACAGCCATCTGCGGAGCGAGGAGAGGCGGTCACCATTGTACTGGAGAAAGAAACGGATCTCAGTCGGGGAGAAGTCCTTGTTCTTAAGAAAGAAGAACCAATGATCGTCACCGATCAGTTTGAGGCCAACCTTGTCTGGTTTGGGGATCAGCCGTTGCGACCCGGGAAACGCTATGAGCTGCGCCTAGGAACGGTCGCCGTGCCAGCGACAATCAAGCGCTTGCTGCATCGACTCGAAATTCAGAGCATGCAGGAACTTCCTTCCCCCCAACTGGAGCGCAATGACCTGGGCCGCTGTGAATTAGCCTTGGAGAAAGCCATCCCCTGTGATCGCTATGAAGACCTGCCGGCCACAGGCTCTTTCATCCTGGTGGATCGAGTAACCGACAATACGATTGCCGCAGGAATGATCACAGCCACAGCCTCCCGTCAAGTGGTCTGGCACCAGGGCAGAGTGGACAAGGCCATCCGTTCTCAACTCAAGGGACAGACACCAAAAGTACTCTGGTTCACAGGCTTGAGTGGTTCCGGAAAGTCAACCCTGGCCAATGCACTCGAACAACGGCTAGTGGAGCTGGGCTATCACACCTACTTGCTCGATGGTGACAACGTCCGCCACGGTCTCAACCGGGATCTTGGTTTTCAGGAAGAAGACCGAGCAGAGAATATTCGGCGTGTCGGAGAAGTCTCCAAGTTGATGCTGGAAGCTGGCTTGATCGTACTGGTTTCCTTCATCTCTCCCTTTCGGAGTGAGCGACAGCAGGTGCGGGAGCTGCTGGATCCCGGAGAGTTCATTGAGGTCTTTGTCGATACCCCCATCGAAGTCTGTGAGGAGCGGGATCCCAAGGGACTCTACAAGTTGGCCAGAGACGGCAAGTTGCCAAACTTCACTGGCATTTCTTCTCCTTATGAACCACCAGATCATCCTGAATTGGTCTTGAACACCCACCAGAACAGTCAGGAAGAAAATCTGAAGCAACTGCTCAACGCTCTGAGGTTATCATGATGTCTGAACACTTGAAGCAGCTTGAGGCAGAGAGCATCTACATTTTCCGGGAAGCTGCTGCTCAATTTGAACGTCCGGTGCTGCTCTATTCGATTGGCAAGGACTCTTCCGTTTTACTGCACTTGGCGCTCAAGGCCTTTGCTCCAGGCAAGTTACCGTTTCCGTTGCTGCATGTTGACACTACCTGGAAATTTAAGGAGATGATCCAGTTTCGCGATCAAACAGCGGAGCGTCTTGGGCTTGAGTTGCTTGTCCACACCAACCAGGAAGGCCTTGATCAAGGAGTCGGTCCTTTCAGTCATGGGAGTCGGGTGCATACCGATGTGATGAAGACCCAAGCCCTGCGTCAGGCGTTGGACAAGGGTAAGTACGATGGGATCTTTGGAGGAGCCCGCAGGGATGAGGAAGGCTCCCGGGCCAAGGAGCGGGTATTCTCTTTCAGGAACACTCACCACCTGTGGGATCCGAAGGGCCAGCGACCCGAGCTTTGGCAACTCTACAATGGACGCCTGCAGCCAGGAGAGAGCATGCGCATCTTTCCACTGTCGAACTGGACGGAGTTGGATGTCTGGCTCTACATTCTGCAGCAGCAGATTCCGGTAGTCCCGCTTTACTTTGCCCAGGAACGACCGGTGGTTCAGCGTCAAGGGACCTGGTTGATGGTTGATGATCAGCGGATGCCCTTGGAACCAGGAGAAGTGCCTGAAAATCGGAAGATTCGCTTCCGAACGCTGGGTTGCTATCCTTTGACTGGAGGGATCGACTCCACGGCGCAGAGTGTGGAGGACTTGTTAGAGGAGATGCTGCAATCAAGGAGTTCGGAGCGACAAGGTCGTTTGATTGATCAGGATCAGGCCGGATCAATGGAGAAGAAAAAACGAGAAGGCTATTTCTGAAAAGTAATTAGGACAGGCCCTACATCTGTCCCCACAAGTACAAAACATCCGTAGAGGTTTGAAGCCAGTGAATATTGATGACCTCACCGATATGATTGCAGGAGGAGAAGACAGCTTCACGCAGTTCAAGGAAAACCTTCAGGACGCTCGGAGGTTGGCAGAGGAACTCGTTGCTTTTTCTTATGCCGAAGGAGGCCAGTTGATCATTGGTGTTAGCGATGATCACCAAATCAAAGGTCTCTCTCCCGAAGATCTTCACCGACTGCACCAGTTGATCTCAAACACAGCCAATGAAAATGTGAGGCCACCGATTTATCCACTTGTCCAGTAGTTCCAGGTCGAGGAGAAACTGTTGCTTTTGGTGCAGGTTCGTAAAGGTATTGCACGACCTTATGCTACCAGTTCAGCAGTCTATCTCACCAAATCTGGTGAGGATAAGCGGCGCATCTCTCCTGAAGAATTGCGTCGGCTCTTTGCAGAGAGTGGAGGTCTATCTGCTGAAGAGAGTTTACTGACTGGTTCCAGCCTGAGGGATCTCAATCCGGAGTCATTGCAAGAATTTCTGCGCAAACGCGACCTGCAAGTCTATGAAGATCTCAAGGCAGGAAGGCTTGATCTCAACACGATTTGTGAAAACTTGGACCTGATACGAACAGGGGTGCTTACGCTTGCCGGCAACCTGCTCTTCGGCCGAGAGCCCCAGCGCTTTTCAAAGTCCTTCTATGTGCAGTGTATTCATTTCGATGGGGATGACCTTGGAACCACCCGCTTTTTATCCAAAGACAATTTTTACGGAACGATACCTACCCTCTACCAGCAGGCCCTTAATTTCTTACGAAGCAACCTTCGCAGACCCCAGACCAGCGAGGGTTTCAATGAGCAGAGCGCACTCGAAATCCCGGAAGCCTGCTTGGTGGAAGTACTGGTCAACGCCTTGTTGCACCGTGATTACTTCATCAATGCAACGATCAAGGTCTTCATCTTTGAGCATCGTGTCGAGATTCGCAGTCCTGGAAAACTACCCAACTCATTAAGTATTCCTAAGATTCGCAGTGGACTTTCGATTCATCGCAATCCAATCCTCAGTTCGCTTGGTCAATACCTCTTGCCTTACAGCGGATTGGGAAGTGGTATTCAGCGGGTTGAGCGACTCTATCCCCGCGTGGAGTGGGTCAATGATCAGGAAAAAGAAGAATTTTGTGCTACTTTTCAGCGGACGGACTACACGAGCGAAGTCAACAGCTGATTCCAGATCATGAGAAAGTAGGAAGAGATGGCCCTATTTGAGATGTACGGATGCCGATGACAACCCCAGTGTCTCTAAACTAAATAGTACTTTGAGCACCTGATGTTGAGATTTGATCCGACAGAGATATTCAAATCAGTAATTGAATTTTTGGTGAATATTGGGGCAGTGCCCGATCTCGGGTAAGCAGTGTTGTGGATAGAACCTCACATTGGGCAACAAGCAGTCGGTCAAAGGGATCTTTGTGTTGTAAAGGCAGGTTGGTAACCAGATGGCAATGGTCTGATAAAATTGGTAACTCTGTAAACCCAGTCTCCAAAGCAAGCTGATGAATTTCGCCGGAGTTGAAGCCGAAGTCACCACGACCCACAGAAGCCTTAATGGCAATTTCCCAGATGCTGGCCACACTGAACCAGATGGTGTTATTGGGATTCATCAGATCAGTCTGGATAATGAGCGGTAACTTGTGTGGGGCTAACAATGCTTCAAGGAGGATGTGCGTATCCAGCAAAAAAGAGGACTGGCTCATTAAATCTTCGTTGAGAACATTTCTTCAATCGCTTTCTGATGGAGAGTATCAAACTGCTCAGGCATCTTGAAACGTTCTTTGCCCAGGCCCAATGATCTTGGTTTCATCAGATCTGGTTCTAAAGCAACTAGGCGAGCGACGGGTTTTCCTGCACGAGCAATGAGAATTTCTTCACCACCAGCCGCCAGATCCACATAACGAGAAAGGTGAGTCTTGGCCTGATGCATATTCACTGTTTGCATAAGTCTTCACTGTTTGAATAGTAAACTTAGTCTAGTCCAAAAACAATAGTCGGATTGCTTTGTTTTCTTCAAGATGGAAGAAAACATTTGTTTGGAAAGCAGGCAAACTCTATGGCAGAGATGGATTGGGCAGCACATCCACAAAGTCAACAGCTGATTCCAGATCATTAGGAAGCAGGAAGAGATGGCCCTAATTGAGATGTACGGATGCCAATGCTACAAGCACGTAATTTAACGGTTCATATCTATACCGAAGAGACTGCTCAGCAAATTTAGCTAACATCTGTAATCGCTACCTTGCTCATTTCCAGAGACCTCGGGTAACGCTTCATCGACTCTCAGCATTTGGCCAATGAAAGGCTCATTTGGACCCACCCTACGGACCACTCAGCGTTTGCAGACGGCATTTGCTGAGTATCCAGAGGTTCAAGTGGTATGACTTTACGGATCACGAGCCAAATGTACTGCCACAGAAGGTTCTGAAATTGACCTGAGTCTGAAAGGGGAATATCTAACCCACAGGCATCAATTGGAACTCAGTAAAGTGCTTGAAAACCTGCTGTTGCCCTACTGAGTAGATTTGTCCATTTATAATTCGTTGCTGAAACCTTTGAAAGAGCACATTCAGAGAGTCGGACAACTCTTTTTTCAGTAGGGTTTTTTGAGTTGATTCGGTATCGAGTAAGGAAAGGGTAGTGCAGATGAGTAATTTAACCACAAGAGTTAGCCGTGAAAAAGACCAAGATCCTGGAGATGTCAGCCCATCCTGTTTACCTAGATGAACCAGTAGCGGATGAGAGTGAGTTGGTGATTAGCCAACGTTGCAAGTCGGCTGAGCAGGTTCCACCCATGACGCATTGTTGCACTTTGCCCGATCATAGAGATCTCCGAAAGCACACGAAGAATCTTCAAACTTCTTCAGCTGATTTGATACGTTCAGAGCATAATGAGCGCTGAAAATTTCGTCCCTGTATCTGTACTTAGAGGGCTTGCGCTGAAAATCTTGGGTGGTTTAGTATAGAGGTATTTGTGGCTTGATTTTCGGGTATTGGTAACTCATCAAGGGCCAGCAAAGTTTCCGGTTCGTGTGCGGGATTTGAAAGAAGATCTCTTCATCAATGAAACACAAAATGTCGCAAGATAACTTGTACGAACAGGATTACTTGGGTTGGCTGGAGCCGCAGAAGCAAGTGCTCACCTCAGGAAATTGGGGAAAACTTGACACAGCACACCTTTCTGAGGAATTCGCAGGCATGAGCCGTAGCCGAACATCGACAACTTCAAAATCGCTTGATCGTGCTATTGCTACACCTACTCAAATGGCAATTTCAGCCGACTCTGCAAAATAACAGCTGGCGTCTGACAATCCTGGAGCAGCGTGCTCAGATGGAGGATTTGCTCGAAGACAGCCCGAGCCGGAAAGACACAGTTTCACAGAAAGTCAGCACAGCGTACCAACGAGCTTTGATCAAAGTAGAACTGGAAACGGGCTTGGTAAAATCCAACTTCCTACAACATTGCCCATTTTCTGAAGATAACATTTTGGATCCAAATTTTTGGCCAATGCCTGCGCATGATGGAAGCGATACATATATGGGGATACGAAATTACTGTGATCGAAAAAGTTGTGTTCGTTGAAGTCACCATGAAATTTTATAAGTCGGGAGACCAAGTATGTCATCAGTTGCAAAGCAGCCCTCCAAACAAAAAATCAAAAATGCATTACGCCAAATTCGCGGTGAGTTGAAGCATAAATACGGTGTACGTCGAATAGGCCTCTTTGGTTCGCTAGTTCGAGAAGATGAGCAAATTGTTCGTGATGTGGATCTTTTAGTTGAGTTTGAACGACCCGTCGGACTCCTGTTTATTCACCTGGCAGATTACTTGGAGGAGGTTCTGGGAAGGCCTGTTGATTTGGTTACTTTGATGGCAATAAAAGAAAATCGACGTGCATCTGTGTTAGAAGATGTAGAGTATGTCGAAGCGTGACCACAACTTATTTCCAGAAGATATACTGGATGCAATTGAGGCAATAAGTCGCTACACCAACAGTCTGGACATCAAAAGTTTCATCGATGATCGCAAGACTGTTGATGCTGTGATCCACAATTTAGAAATCTTAGGAGAAGCGGCAAGTCAAGTTCCAGAATCTTTTAAAAATAAAAGTGTTAATATTGATTGGAGAGGCATGATCGGGCTACGTAATCGTTTAATCCACGGTTATTTTGGTGTAGACGAGAATATTCTTTGGCAAATTATCCAGGATGATCTCCCAGACTTAAAATCACAATTGATTGAACTTCAATCAAAACTGGTGCCCAGACAGTTGAACGAATCTTAGCAAGTTTAGGGTGGCCGCCAAAAATTGGCCCAAATGAGATTGCTCGAAATTAACATGAATACCACCCCATGATTCACTTTTTTGGCACACCCTCCGCATGTTCAACTCCTGAACAAAATCCATTACCATCTTACCGACTTACTTTACCTTGTATCCAGAAACTATATCGGTCATTGGGCTTGGCTACGTGGGACCCCGTCGCAGTCGCCTTCGGTCAGCATCGACCCGTCATCGCCTTTGACATCAACACCACTCGCTTGACAGAACTTCGACAGGGGCATGATCGAACCGGTGAAGTCTCTACCCAGGAACTCAAGCAAGCAAATTTGTCATTCACCGATAACCCAGAGGATCTTCGTCAGGCCTCAATCCACATCATCGCAGTGCCCACCCCGATCAACGAGGCCAAGCAACCCGATCTGACTCCCTTGCTGAAGGCCACCAAAACAGTTGGCAAGATTCTCAAGGCTGGAAATTTGGTGATTTATGAATCGACAGTCTACCCAGGTTGTACCGAAGGAGACTGTGCCCCTGTGTTGGAGCGGCTATCAGGACTGAAGTACTTGACTGGCTCGGCTGAGGAGCAGGTGTCAGCACAGGGCTTCACGTTGGGGTATTCACCGGAACGCATCAATCCAGGAGACAAACATCACACCTTCAGTACGATTCGAAAAGTTGTTTCGGGATCCACACCAGCGGCTTTGGAGCAAGTGGCTGAACTTTACAGTTCTGTGGTTACAGCCGGGGTCCATCGAGCTTCCAGCATCAAGGTGGCGGAAGCTGCCAAGGTGATTGAAAACGCCCAGCGTGACCTAAACATCGCCTTTGTCAATGAACTGGCTTTAATTTTTGATCGGCTGGGAGTCGACACACGAGAAGTGTTGGAAGCTGCGGGAACCAAGTGGAATTTTCTGCCATTTCAGCCAGGACTGGTGGGTGGCCATTGCATCGGAGTTGACCCCTACTACTTGACACACAGGGCAGGGCGAGCAGGTTACAACCCACAGGTGATTCTTTCTGGGAGACGGATCAACGATGAGATGGGAACCTTCATTGCCCGCCGTACCGTGCAGGAACTGGCCAAGGTAGGAATTAGCGCAGTCGGTGCGAAGGTGCTTGTGCTTGGGTTGACCTTCAAGGAAGACTGCCCGGATCTGCGCAATTCGCGTGTCCCGGACATCATCCAGGAACTCAAGCACTATGGTTGCGAGGTGTTGGTGCATGATCCCCATTGTGATCCAGCGGAAGCCAAAGCCGAGTACAGGGTAGAGTTGATGGGGAACCTGGAGAGCTCGCCAAAAGTATCAGCAGTCGTGCTGGCAGTGGCTCATCAGTTGTACAGGGATTGGGGAGTGGATCAGTGGCATGATAAACTAATCCCTGGCGGGGTCGTGGTTGATGTCAAAGGGATTGCACCGAAAGCAGCATTAGAGGAGCGAGAGATACGAGTATGGCGGCTTTAAGTTATTGGCAACACGAGAGCGCCATCATTGATGAAGGTGCCACCCTCGGGGAAGGCACCAAAGTCTGGCATTTCAGTCATGTTTGTGCAGGAGCTATCATTGGGGAAGGATGTTCCCTCGGCCAAAATGTCTTTGTTGGAAACCGGGTGGTGATCGGCAATCACTGCAAGATCCAGAATAATGTTTCGGTCTATGACAACGTCACCTTGGAAGATGATGTCTTCTGTGGTCCCAGCATGGTCTTCACCAATGTCTACAATCCAAGGGCGGCGATTGTCCGCAAAGAAGAATACCGCAGTACTCTGGTCAAGCATGGAGCAACTCTGGGAGCCAACTGCACGGTGGTCTGTGGGGTGACGATCGGACGCTACGCTTTCATTGGAGCCGGAGCGGTGATCAACAAAGATGTCCCAGACTATGCGCTGATGGTTGGTGTTCCTGCTCGGCAAATTGGTTGGATGAGTGAGTATGGTGAGAAACTAGATTTACCACTGAATGGGCACGAGGAGGCCCAATGTCCTCATACCCAACAGAGTTATCGACTGAGTGGGCAAAAACTGATACAAATCCAATCATAAATTCTTCGTGAAGAGCTTCGTGCTGATGGACTTAGCTAAAGCGTCCCAAGGCTCCTACCAGCAATTGGGAGCACAGACATTAGCCTCAAGACTAGCTAACCTCTCAAAAAAGTAGTAATGGAGAAACAAGAGATTGTCCAGCTGGTGAAAGAACAATTACCAGCTTTGTTGGAAGAGAGCCCGGAGTTAGAGCGCTGGATTGAGCGCTTGACTGCGCAGCGCTATGCGAATCGTCAGCAAACAGAGAGTCGCTTTGATCAGCTTCTTGGG
>JACLAD010008403.1_pt1 | contig 21849 bp, 24 predicted proteins | sample 8027901 | NCBI WGS metagenome assembly JACLAD01 (sample SAMN15725071, study PRJNA655200) | protist metagenome | isolation source: fluorescence activated cell sorting (FACS) single amplified genomes of... | place: Spain: Blaines Bay Microbial Observatory, Mediterranean Sea | collected 2016-07-05 | reverse complement strand
AAGTCGACCGCCGAGCCGCGCTTCCGCCTCGACCCCGCCTCGGGTCGGCGGGAGCATGTTCATCCCGGGAACAAGGACTTCCAGGCCGGCGACCGTTTGCGCAAACCGCCTCAGGGCGGCGGGCGCGGCGGCAAGGATGCCTCGGACTCCGGCGACGGCGAGGACAGCTTCAGCTTCACCCTGACCCGCGACGAGTTCCTCGACGTCTTCTTCGAAGACCTCGAACTGCCCAACATGGTCAAGACCTCGCTCAAGCAGGACACGGCCTTCCGCTATCGCCGGGCGGGCGTGACCTCGGCGGGGGCCCCGACAAACCTCGATCTCGTCCGCACCATGCGCAATGCGCATGGCCGCAGGCTCGCGCTGAAGCGCCCCTCCACGGCCGAAATCAACGAGCTGAAAGAGCGCCTCTTCGCGCTCGAAAGCATCGCTCAGCCGACCGAGACGCAGATCGGCGAGAAGAAAAAGGTGCTGGCGAGGCTCGAGGAGCTGGAGGCGCGCCGCCGCTGGGCGCCCTTCATCGACCCGCTCGACGTCCGCTACAACGCCTTCCAGCCCGAGCCCGTCCCGACCACGGCGGCGGTCATGTTCTGCCTGATGGATGTGTCGGGCTCGATGGGCGAGCGCGAGAAGGATCTCGCCAAGCGCTTCTACATGCTGCTCTATCTCTTCCTTACCCGGAAATACGAGAAGGTGGAGGTCGTCTTCATCCGCCACACGCACCATGCGGAGGAAGTGGACGAGGAGACCTTCTTCTATTCGCGCCAATCGGGCGGCACGATCGTCTCGACCGCGATCGAGGTGATGCAGCAGATCCAGAAAGACCGTTACCCTGCAGGCCAGTGGAACCTCTATGTCGCGCAGGCCTCGGACGGCTATACACAGTCGGGCGACGCCCAGCGCTGCGTGCAGCTCCTCAACGAAGAGGTGCTGCCGATCCTTCAGTACTATGCCTATATCGAGATCCTGGACGAGCGCGAGATGGACGTCTTCTCCGACCCCGATGCGGGCGCCGAGCTTTGGCGCGCCTACCGCTCGATCAGCGACCCCCGCTTCGCCCAGACGCGGATCGCGCATCCGAGGGACATCTTCCCGGTGTTCCGGGAGCTGTTCGCGAAAGACAGGAAGGGGGCCGCAGCATGAGCGCCACGCCCAAAGCCGCCGATCTCCTCTACACCGACGCCGCCTGGACCTTCGCGGACCTCCAGCGCGCCTATGACGCGATCGAGGTCATCGCGCTCGAAGACTTGGGCCTCGACGTCTATCCGAACCAGATCGAGGTCATCACGTCGGAGCAGATGCTCGACGCCTACTCCAGCCACGGCATGCCGCTCATGTACCGGCACTGGTCTTTCGGGAAGAGCTTCGCGCGCGACCAGACCAACTACCAGAAGGGCTTTACCGGTCTCGCCTATGAGATCGTGATCAATTCCGACCCCTGCATCGCCTATCTCATGGAAGAGAACTCCATGACCATGCAGGCGCTGGTGATGGCGCATGCCTGTTTCGGCCACAACCACTTCTTCAAGAACAACTACCTGTTCCGTCAGTGGACGGATGCCGGCTCGATCCTGAGCTATCTCGACTTCGCCAAGAAATACATCACCCGCTGCGAGGACGAGTACGGGACCGAGGAAGTCGAGCTGATCCTCGACAGCGCGCATGCCCTGATGGATCAGGGCGTCTACCGCTCCTCCCGCCCGCCCAAGCTGTCCGATGCCGAGGCGCTGGCCAAGGTCACGGCGCGGGCCGAGCACGAGCGGGAGAGCTTCAACGACCTCTGGCGGACCCTGCCCCACAGGATCGAGGCGCCGGACGACGCGGAGGAGCGCCAGGACGAGGTCCGATCGATCAAGCTGCCCGAAGAGAACCTCCTCTACTTCATCGAGAAGGCGTCTCCCGTTCTTCAGCCCTGGCAGCGCGAGATCCTCCGCATCGTGCGGAATATCTCGCAGTATTTCTATCCGCAGAAGCAGACCAAGGTGATGAACGAGGGCTGCGCGACCTTCACACACCACTACATCATGAACACCCTCTACGATCAGGGACGGATCGGCGAAGGCGCGATCATGGAGTTCCTGCACAGCCACTCCTCGGTCGTCTTCCAGCCGACCTTCGACGACCCCCGCTATTCGGGCATCAACCCTTATGCCCTGGGTTTTGCCATGATGCAGGACATCGTCCGCATCGCGGAGGCTCCCGAGGAAGAGGATCGTGAATGGTTCCCGGACCTGGCCGGGCGCGGCGACTGGCGCGGGGCGCTCAAGGATGCCTGGGCGAATTTCCGGGACGAGAGCTTCATCCTGCAATATCTCTCGCCCAAGGTGATGCGCGACTTCCGCCTCTTCGCGCTCGGGGATGACGGCCGGAAACCCTACTACCAGGTCACCGCGATTCATGACGAGTCGGGCTACCGGAACGCGCGCCAGGCTCTGTCTCAGATGTACGATATCGGCCTTCACGAGCCGAACCTCATGGTGACCGGGGCGGACCTCGACGGGGACAGGACGCTGACTGTTCAGCATACGGTCTATAACGGCCGCAAGCTCGATCCCCAGGCCAAGGCCGCTACGCTGCGCCACCTCGAACGCCTCTGGGGCTTCGACGTCCAGATCCTCGAGATGAGTTGACAGGCCTTGCCTTGCGGCCCCGCCAGGGCTTATCGCCGCAGAGCGGACAGCCGGAGCGGAGCGCAGGGTGACCGAGACGCTGGAACAGGACGAGCCTGCACTCGACAGCAGCTTCACAAGCTCGGAGATGGGTGCGCTCGCCCATCTTTATCGCGGAGAGATCTACCGCTCGACGATCTGGCGGACGCGGCTCGATGCGACGACCAACTGGTCGGTCCTCTCCTTGGGCGTGGCGCTGACGATCTCCTATGCCTCGTCCGACGCGTCGGCCATGCCGCTCTTCCTGGTCTCGCTGCTGATCGGCGTGTTCCTCTATCTCGAGGCGCGCCGCTATCGCTACTTCAACGTCTGGCGGGCGCGGGCGCGGTGGATCGAGGTTCATTTCTATGCCCCCCTCCTGCGCCGCAAGGTTTATGAGACCGCCAGCTGGCGGGAGCGGCTGGCGCAGGACTATGAGCGCCCGGAGCACCATATCCAGTTCCGCCGCGCGCTCGGGCGGCGCCTGCGCCGGAACTATATGTGGATCTTCTCGGTCCAGACCCTCGCCCTGTTCGGCAAGCTGTTCGGTCCGGCGGGCGAGGACGGTTCCGCCTTCCACCCCCTCGCCCTCGGCCCCATCCCGGGTTGGGTGACGGCGTTGATCAGCGGCCTCGCCTATGTCGGGCTGGCGGCCTTCACGGCGATCATGTGGCGATCCGACAAGCGCCGCTTCCGGACCAGCATGAACCCGATCTCCATGGGTTAGGACCGCAGCGTCTTTTCGGCCAGCAGGGCCTGGATCTCGGTGATGGGCGTGCCCTTGTCGAGGCGGATCTCGATCTCGGGCAGGCCGGAGACATGGACTTTCAACTCGGCATCCATGTCGAACGTGCCCGCGCTCTCGATCGAGAAGGCCGAGATCTTGCCGTAGCCGATCGACCGGACCTCCTTCTTCGAGCCCGTCAGCCCCTGCACGTTCAAGGAGAGGAGGCGGAGATTGGTGAGGGCGTGGACGTCCCGGATCACCTTGAAGGCCAGGAGGACCTCTTCGCCCTCGATCAGGAAGGGCTCGAGCTGCTCCTCCGCCCTGTCCTTCCCGATTCGGCCCGCAGTGCCGAAGAAAAGCGATCCCATTCTGCCATCCTTCCCGAAATTCGCCGGCGCAGTCTGGCGGAGGACGGCGCGGCTGTCATCTGCGGGAAGGTCGGAGCGGGCGGGGCGGGACGGCCCTCACCCGCTCCGAAAAGGCTTAGTGCTTCTTGCCGCCGGTCTTGGGCTTGTCGCCCTTGTTGCGGGTCGCCTGCTCGTCCTGCTCGACCTTGGGCTTGTTGGCGGGTTTCGGGGCTTTGACCCCGGTTCTCTTGTCCATTTCGGACTCCCTGAAAGCGGCATCGCCGCGAAACGAAGATGCGCTTTGATCAGGGTGGGAACAATTCCTCATGCGCGTCCGGCCGATCACGTTTGCGAGGCCCCTCGGCAGCGGCATGGACCCATTCCGGAGAGGCACCGGCAAGGCGCAGCCTAGCCTCGCCTAGTCGAGGGGGGACAACTTCGCCGCCTCCTGAAGCCGGGCGGTGACGCCGCCGCTGCCGCCCGCTAGGCTCGCTCGCGGAAGAAGGGGGAGCGCCATGCGGGCAAGCATCATCGTCGGAAGCCTTCTCGTCGGCCTCGGCGCCGCCCTGGCGGGCCTGTTCATCGGCCAGGGCTATGAGGCGGGCCGCGATCCCGTCCGCCGCGTCACCGTGCGCGGCCTGTCCGAGCGGGCGGTGCGCGCCGACCTCGCCGAATGGCCGCTGCAGATCACGGCGGCGGGCGACGACCTCTCCGCCACGCAAGAGGAGGTCGAGGCCGATGTCGCCGCCGTCCTCGCCTTCGTCACCGAAGGCGGCATCGCGGCGGAGGACGTCATCCGCCAGCGCCTGCAGGTCGTGGACCAGGCCGCCCAGCCGTATCGCCAGGGGCCGATCACGGGCGGGCGCTACATCATCACCCAGACCCTTCTCATCCGCTCCCGTGCCGTCGACCTCGTCGAGAGCCTCAGCCGCAGGACCTCGCAGCTCGTCGGGCGCGGCGTCGTGGTGCAGGACCAGGGGCCGCAATACGTCTTCACGGGGCTGACCGAGATCAAGCCGCCCATGATCGCCGAGGCGACCCGCGACGCCCGCGCAGGGGCCGAACGCTTCGCCGCGGATTCGGGCGCCGAGGTGGGCCCCATCCTGACGGCCAGCCAGGGCTATTTCTCGATCGGCCCGCTGATCGAGGCGAACCCTTACGCAAGTGGCGCCGGGCAGATCGACAAGAAGGTCCGCGTGGTCACTACGGTCGATTTTCAGCTCGTGGACTGACGAAGCGGGTCACCGCCATATCGAGCCCCGTGATCCGCCAGCGCCGCTCTTCCGGCGTGCAGCCGGGCATGTCGCCACAGCGCCTGAGCGTGGCGCTCCCCTCCGACACGAAGCGCTCTCCGCGGCGCACGCCGGTGAGGCGGATCGGCACGGTCGCGTGAAGCGTCCCGCCAGCATCCTCGACCTCCGGCTCCCCGGTCACCTCCGCCGAGAAGCACTGATAGGGCGAGAGCGAGCGGCGGAACGCCTCCAGGTCCTCCGCCCGCTTCTGCGTCCCCCGCGCCCAGAGGGCCTGCGCCTCGGGATAGCGGATCTGAGAGAGGAGGCGGTAATAGCGCAGCGTCACCTCGGCCGGATCCTGCGCGGGCACCTTCGCTCCTTCCGGCAGAGGCAGCGGCGGAAGGGCGGTCACGCCGGGCGGCGGCGGAGGCGGATCGGTCAGTTCGGGCAGAGGCGCGGATGCGCAGGCATCGGGCGACGTCGCTATCAGGATTGCGAGCAGTGAAAGCATGCCGTTCGGACCTTCCCCCTGCCAATGATGCCGCGCGAGGGCGGGAGAGGCAAACCCTCAACGGCGGCACGCCCGGGCCGCCGCCCCCAGCCCGCATGTAAAACGCCAGTCACGAAACCAGTATCGAACCTCGCGTAAAACAAAATCATTCGCATATCTTTATTGAAGCCAATCATGGTTTCACTTTTGAAACGGATAATTCTCATGGCCGATCATAAGAGCAATACGACCGACCCGAAAACCGGCACCGATTCTCCCGAGCAGGATGCGCCGTCGCAGAAACCGGCAAGCACCGGCGCCGGAAAACGGGGGAATGACAAGCCCTCCGGCTCTCCGATGAAGAAGTAAGTCCACTTGGCGGGGAGGGTCGCGCAATGCGGCGCTTCCCGCTCTCTTTTCTGCACGCCAATACACTTTTCGAATCGGCAGGCTGACATGCGAAACAGGATTTCCAAGCGCCAGGTCGTCTTCGCCCACCCCTTCACCCTGAGCGAGATCGACCGCGAATTCCCGGCCGGGCCCTATACGGTCGAGACCGAGGAAACGGCGGTGAACAGCGCCTCCTTCGTCACCTATCGCCCCATCGGCACGGTCCTCGTCCGCCGCGCGCCCGGCATCCGGGGCGACCGGCCGGAGTTCTGGGACATCGAGGCGGCGAGCCTGGCAGCGGCGCTCGAACGCGACGGGCAGCCGGCGCATGCCCCCGGCGCCGAGGATCGCGCCGCGCTCGACCGCGCCGAGAACGAGGGATGGTCGCGCGAAAGACAGGACGGCGCAGCTTCGTAAGGAGCCCCGCCCCTAGCGGCGAGGGGGGGGGGGAGGCGCTTCGCGATCACAGGGTGGATCGTGATCCACCATCACGTTGGCGCAGCCGTCATCGCCCGTCCGAGCCGGTTTTGCTGAAGAGAGGGTCCCGCGCGCGGCTTCCGTGCCGACGGAGGGTCTATGAATACTGTGTCGGCTCGGTTCGGGCATCCCACACCCTCGCCGCGCGCGGCGCGAGGCCCTTTCGGCTGTCTCCAGCGTCCCGCCGGGGCCCCTCCGGAGCTCGCCCGGCGCGTGCCATCCCCGTCACGTGTGACGGGCACGCAGGCTCCGCGGCGCCGGGCAGAGCGGTGATGGATCCCGCACAGCCCTCTCCCGGCGCGAGAGAGGAGTATGCGCGGGCAAGAGAGGGCGGGGACAAGTCGGGTGGACCCGCGATCCACCATCCGGCGGCGGGACCGTGGTGGATCACGATCCACCCTACGCCTCGGTGCGCTCTTCTTCCCGCTGCCCCGCGGCTTGACCGCGGGGCCCAGGGTGCGGCCTTCGATCTTCCTTGCTGCGGTGCCGCGTCGGGCAGGGTTCGGACGTCCGGCAAAGGCCTCCGCGGCACCGCCCGAGACGACGCCGCCCTTGCGCCATGGACCCCGCGGTCAGGCCGCGGGGCGGCGGAGCGGGGCCGGACTTCGTCGCAACGGTTCGGGACCGGACAGGGCGGCGGCCCGTGGACCGCTATCGCGGGCTGCCGGGGACGCGGGTCATGGTGCCGGATGCGCCCGGACGGATAGGGCCGGAACGGTCCGTCCCGTAGGGCGGATTGCCGAAGGCCATCCGCCACGGCGGCCGAAGGACGCCCCTTGCCTATGCACAGAGGGCGATTGTTGCCGTGATCAGCGGCGGATGGCTGCGCGGGTTCGCCCTGCGGCGCGAAGGGCGCAGTTCTCTGGGTCACTTCCGAACAGGAGAAATCTTCCCGCTCTCCAGGTAAGACAAGAACAATCCGTTTATTAACTTCAGTCGAGTTTGAACTGACCCAGAATCATTCGCATTCCTTGCCGCTAAAATATAAGAAGCCAAATCAGCCATGCGTTTGGATGCTTCCATATTCCTCGCTCGCTTGAGCTCTTCCTCAAGAGCATGCAGAAACGGCCGAATGTAAACTCTATTTGCTTTCTTTACTGTTGGTATCCATAGGAAATATATTGGTATATTGCCTTGCGTTCTTAGAAGCTCATCCCTCTCGTGAAAAACGCCTTTCATAACCAATATATTCTCTTCAACCCTCTCAACATAAGGCTCTATGTCACGATAAGTTGCATCAAAATTGTCCTCCACCATCCAATCTAACTGACTCTTCTTTAAGTCTATTGCTCCTTCGTACATCTCAAGCAGTAAGAACTTTGCAACCATATTTAAACTCTGACCACGGCGGTCGGGATAAGTAACGTAGCGCTTGAAAAAGTCGTCCTCGGCCAAGCGCCGAATTGCTTTTGGGATCGGCCCGATCATAGCGTTCCGGACTTCTGCACCGGAAAGCTTTAGTCCTTTATTCAATCTGACAAAAAGTTCGTTGATTCTCTCCCGCTCATCAGTGACTACATGCATAACTGAAAGCGGAAATTCTTCAATTTTTGACGCAATTGAAGGATATCGCGCCTCAATATCAGAAAATCTCAACCCACACAGCTTGATTCCCGGATCACGAACATAAGAAAAATCCTTAGCTAGACTCAAATCATCAGACAAAAATCTAAATATTGATCCAAATCGTTGCTTTCCATCGATTACTGCAAACTTCTTTCTCTCAGTATTGAGCAGGGAAACTCCTGTCGTAAAATCCGCGACATAAAATTTCGGGATGTCGTAATCGTTTAAAATACTGTCGATTAGGAACTTCTGGTCTTCATCATTCCAAATTCCTCCTGCCCGTTGGTATTCGGGATCCATATCAATGTCACCACGATTCTTGAACCACCAACGTGCAGATTTTGCCGACAGAGACATAATCTCAAACATCAAACAAATCCCCAGCGCTGTTTGATTTCTGCAGCAAGCCCCTCAAGGTCTGGATATATCGTGGTATGGGTTACGCCCATATCTGTTAATTCTCTTCGCATAGCTTCTATCGCATGTTTTGGTATCACCACTTTATCCAAGGGAGTATTTACCCACTTTTCCTTCCTACTCTTCGAGAATTTTTCCAAATCCTCAATCTTCTGCCCAAATAGGACGAACTTCCCCTTCTGCGCATTTATTCGAGCATTATTCACCATGCCGTGTATTGCAACCGGTTCAGAGCGCGCCGTATCGCTTCTCTTTTCGGGATGGTACTGATCGAGGAAATCATCCGAGGTGGAAAATATTTTCCTATGCTCCCCTATGTCTTGAAGTATCCCTCGGTTCCAGTCGGCAGGGTCGAAAAGCCAGACACAAGCGTCTTTTGCCGCAGGTGACTCAAGTGCGAAAAAGAGAGCTATAAGTGGACTTTCAGTCCAATCTAGAAGCCGGGTCGGCACACCATAATGCTGCATTAGAAATATGAGATCCCAAGAATCGCGACTCAAGAACCCACTATAAGATGAATATCGGAAATAGAACTCTTCGTATATTTTCTTTTCAACGCTGTTTACACTGTCTGTATTTTTATATTTTGAACAACGGAAAAGGCTTGGTGATAATTTATAAGCCTTATTGGCCATACCCCTAAACCAAAGCTGGCCGTCCCGCCCAGCACGAAAAGAGGCGACTGTTTCCAGATAGGTGACAACTGAGCAGACATCTTCTGCGGCCTTTTTCTCCTTCCCCACTACTGACAAGCCAAACACTCATCATAATCCGTACGCGCAGCAGCCTGCATCATGGCCTCCGCGCCTTCGGCGCCCTCCGCAGGCCCCGTCGCCATGCCGACCTTTCCGGCGCGCTGCACCGACTTCGAGCGGCAGTAATAGAGCGACTTCACGCCCTTCTCCCATGCCGTCCAGTGCAGCATGTGGAGGTCCCATTTGTCGACGTCGCCGGGGAGGAAGACGTTGATCGACTGGGACTGGCAGATGAAGGGGGCGCGGTCGGCGGCGAGTTCGATGACCCAGCGCTGGTCGAGTTCGAAGGCGGTCTTGTAGACGTCCTTTTCGTCCTGGGTCAGACAGTCGAGGTGCTGAACGCTGCCCTCGTTTTCGAGGATGCCGGCCCAGGTGTCGTCGTCATTGCAACCCTTTTCCTCGAGCAGGGCTTCGAGGGCCTGGTTCTTGACCGTGAAGCTGCCCGACAGGGTCTTGTGCGTGTAGACGTTGGCCGGGATCGGCTCGACGCAGGGAGACGTCCCGCCGCAGATGATCGAGATCGAGGCGGTGGGCGCGATCGCCATCTTGTGGCTGAAGCGCTGCTTGATGCCGCGCTCCTCGGCGTCGAGGCAGGCGCCGCGCTCTTCGGCCAGCTTCACGCTGGCCGCGTCGGCGCCCATGCGGATATGCTTGAAGAGGCGGATGTTCCAGCTCTTCGCCATGGCGCTTTCGAAGGGAATGTTCTTCTGCTGCAAGAAGGAGTGGAAGCCCATGAGCCCGAGGCCCACCGAACGCTCGCGCTTCGCCGAATAGACCGCACGGGCCATTTCGGGCGGGGCGCGGCGGATGAAGTCTTCCAGCACGTTGTCGAGGAAGCGCATCACGTCCTCGACGAATTGCGGCTCGTCCTTCCACTCGTCGTATTTCTCGGCATTGACCGAGGAGAGGCAGCAGACGGCCGTGCGCTCTTCGTCCAGATGATCCTTGCCCGTGTGCAGCATGATCTCGGCGCAGAGGTTCGAGGTCGAGACCTTGAGCCCGAGGTCGCGCTGATGCTTGGGCATGGCGCGGTTCACGGTGTCCGAGAAGACGAGATAGGGCTCGCCCGTCTGGAGGCGGATCTCCAGGATCTTCTGCCACAGCTTACGCGCGCCGATGGTGCGCAGGACCTCGCCGGTCTTGGGGCTGCGCAGGCCGAACTCGGCGTCGTCGCGCACGGCCTCCATGAACTCGTCGGTGATGTTGAGGCCGTGATGCAGGTTCAGGGACTTGCGGTTGAAGTCGCCCGAGGGCTTCCGGATCTCGAGGAATTCCTCGATTTCCGGGTGGTGCACGTCGAGATAGCAGGCGGCCGACCCGCGGCGCAGCGAGCCCTGGCTGATCGCGAGGGTGAGGCTGTCCATCACGCGGATGAAGGGAATGATGCCGGAGGTCTGGCCCGAGCCCTTCACCTTCTCCCCGATCGAGCGGACATTGCCCCAATAGGTGCCGATGCCGCCGCCATTGGAGGCCAGCGCCACGTTCTCGTTCCACGTGCCGACAATGCCGTCGAGGCTGTCGCCCACCGCGTTGAGGAAGCAGGAGATGGGCAGGCCGCGCTTGGCCCCGCCATTGGACAGGACGGGCGTTGCGGGCATGAACCAGAGCTTGGAGATGTAGTCGTAGATGCGCTGGGCGTGGTCGGCATCGTCGCCGTATGCGGTGGCGACGCGGGCGAACATGTCCTGATAGCTCTCGCCTTCGAGGAGATAGCGGTCGTCCATCGTCTTCTTGCCGAAGGCGGTGAGGAGCGCGTCGCGGGAATGGTCGACCTCGACCTCGCGCACGACGCGCAAGGCGGGACGCGCGCCGGGGGCGGCCGGCCCCTTCGCCTGTTCAGGCGTGGAGGAGGCTGTCTTGGTGCTGGTTTCGGTCACGCTCATCGCTCGCATCCCTCGTTTTCGGCCCATCCGCCCGGTAAGCATTTGAACACCACATGTTGGGTCCCGTTACCAAGGGCGCCCTCCATCTAGTTATCCACACTATCGAGCGATTCGCTCCAAAGAGTGTCTGCCGCCGTTCCTTAACGAGGCTTTAACCCTAGGAAGCATGCGGCTAAGGGCGGTGTGTGTGACAGAAGGGCGCGAACGGATTTTGCCCCACAGGAGGTTTGCACAGTTATGTTGAGACAGGTTCTGGCCGGCGCGAGCGCGCTCGCCCTGCTCGCCGCATGCGGCGGAGACGATGTCGAGATCGAGGACGAGCTGGTCGAGGCCGACGCCTCCGTCGTCGAGGACGCCGCCGTCGTTCCCGCCGAGGGGAATGCGGATGTGGACGCCTTCCTCGCCGAGAACGCCGCCATGGACGGCGTGACGGTGACCGAGAGCGGCCTGCAGGTCGAGACGCTCGAAGAGGGCGACGGCGAGAGCCCCGAGGCGACCGACGTCATCCGTATCGAATACGAGGCGCGCTTCGCAGACGGGCGCCTGTTCGACAGCTCGGAAGCCAATGGCGCGCCGGTCGTGCTGCCCTCCTATGAGGTGCTGCAGCTGCCCGGCCTGATCGAGGCGGTGCCGATGATGCAGGAGGGCGAGCGCGCCCGCTTCGTCCTGCCGCCCGATCTCGCCTTCGGCGAGGCCGGCATGCCCGGCGGCATGGTCGGCCCGAACGAGGCGCTGATCTTCGACATGACGCTGGTCGAAGTGGTCGACCCCGAGGACGAGGCCCGGCTCGAAGAGCTGCGCGCCGAGGAGGAGGCCCGCTTCGAGGAGCGCCGCGCCGCCGCCATGGCCGAATTCGAGGCGATGGGGCAGGAGAACGCGCAAGCCTCCGAAGCCTTCCTCGCCGAAACGGCCGCCCGCGAGGGCGTCGAGACGACCGAAAGCGGCCTTCAATATCAGGTGGTCGAGGATGCCGGCGACGGCGAGAGCCCGGCGGCGACGGACGTCGTTCGCGTGCACTATCGCGGCACGCTGCCGAGCGGCGAGGAGTTCGACAGCTCCTATAGCCGCGGCCAGCCGGCGACCTTCCCGCTCAACCAGGTGATCCCCGGCTGGACCGAGGGCGTGCAGCTGATGGATGTCGGCGACACCTACCGCTTCTTCGTGCCCGCGGACCTCGCCTATGGCGAGACGGGCACGCCGGGCGGGCCGATCGGGCCGAACCAGGCCCTGATCTTCGACGTCGAGCTTCTGGGGATCGAAGACGCCCCTGCGATCGAGACGCCGGACCTGACCCAGGAAGCCGAACCGATCGACTGAGGATGACGGGAGGGCGCGGCGCGCCCTCCCCTAGCTCCGCTCGCGCAGCTCGACCTCGAAAAGGGTCGGCCAGCGCTTGCCGGTCAGGAAGAGGCGGCCGCTGCCCGGCTCATAGGCGATGCCGTTGGCGACATCGTCGCGGGGATCCTCGCGCATGGCTGCCGGATAGAGGGCGGACACGTCGATCAGGCCGCCCACCCGTCCGGTCTCGGGATCGATGCGCACGATCGCCTCCTGCTGCCAGACATTGGCGAAGATCTCGCCCTCCACCCATTCGAGCTCGTTGAGGAGCGGCACGGGCTCGCCGCGCAGGGTGACGAGCATCTCGCCTGTCTCTTCATAGGTGTCGGGGTCGAGGAAGCGCAGGCGCGGCGTGCCGTCGCTGAGGACGAGGCGATCCGCCTCCGGATCGTAGGCGAGGCCCCACCCCTCTCCGTTGATCGGGAATTCCGCCTCGCGCTCCAGCGTTTCGAGATCGTGGACGAAGCCGCGGCCCGCGCGCCAGCTCAGGCTGACGATGCGGTCGTCCACCGCCGTGGCACCCTCGCCGAAGACCTCGTCTGGAAGCGCGACTTCCCGCGCCGCCCGGCCCGTCCGCAGGTCGATCCTGCGGATGCGGGACGCGCCGCGCTTGCCGGTGCTCTCGAACAATGCGCCATCGGCGAAGAAGAGGCCCTGTGTGAAGGCCGTGCGCTCATGGGGGAAGCGGCGGACGGGCACCGCATCGTAGACGCGGATCGGCGCCTCTGCCGCCGCCCGGGGAGGAGGCGCTTCTCCGCCCGCAGCTTCTAGCGCCTCTTGCGCCTCTTGCGCCTCTTCCTCTTGCGCCTCCAGCGCTGCGGGGCCGGAGGGCGCCTCCTGACAGGCTGTCAGGAGGAGGAGAGCGGGAAGAAGGAAGCCGGGCATGGCCGAGCTTCGCATAGCGGACGCGCCGCGACTACTCTTCCGAGGCCAGATAGGCGGGCTCTCCGACATAGACCGGCTCTGCGCGGAGCGCCTGCGGCGTCGTCTCGGCATAGTAGCCGCCGGCGCCCTGCGCGACATTCAGATCGGCGAAGGGAAGAGCGAACTGCTCTCCGTTCAGATCGACCGCGACCATGCGAAGCTGGCCGTCCGTGTCCATCAGGAGATCGGTGACCATTGCGCTGTCGCCTCCGTCGGAGAGGGCGATTTCCTCATCGAGAAGATCGGTGGCGCGGATCGCCTCGGGCGGCAGCGCATCCTCTTCGAATTCAGCGAAATCTTCCGCCTCTTCATAGGTCAGACCGGTGCGCACGCGCGGCTCGCTATCGGGCGAGGAGGCGAAGGCCACCCTGTCCGCCCCGAGCGTATAGGACGAGCCCGTCAGGCCGAGCGGCCCGCTGTCCTCGAGAACGAGAAAGCTGAGGGCGCCGTCGGGCGTCAGGACGAGATCGCGGATATCGGCGACGGCCTCGCCGTCAGGCCCGTAGGCCACGGCGCCGATCAGCCCGTCGGCGCTGAGGCCGGCATAGGACAGATAGGTCCGCCCGTCATAGACCACGACGGGCTCGACCGCGTCCTCGCGCGCCGTCTCGAGCGCGAGACGCGCGCTTTCGGGCACCTCATAGCCCATGGCCTCGTATTCGTCGGCGAGCATGAGATCCTTGCCGCCGGGCTCTTCATTGCCGGGTTCGATCGGCAGGCGCGTCGTCTCCTGACCGAGAGCGGGATAGTCTTCCGCGCGGGGGTCGTCCGGGTCGATCTCCTGTCCGTCATAAGGCTGGCCGAGACGAGTCTGGGTTTCCAGCTCTCCGTCCTCCGCCAGTTCGGATTCGGCGAGGACCGCGCTGCGATCCTCGATCCGCTCGGGATCGGTGTCGGAACCGACACCGCCGCCGGTGACCTCTCCGCCGCAGGCGGCGAGGGCGAGAACGGCGGCGGCGGAAAGAAGCGTCGTTTTCATCGGTCAATCCTCGAATGGCTGTTTCGAGAAAGACAACACGCGCTTCGCGCAAAGCGTTCGGCCCCGCATCCCGGCAACCGGGATGCGGGAAGAGGGCCTCAGGCCTTGTTCAGGTTCTCTTCGGCGAACTCGTAATTGGCGAGATTGTCGAGGAAATTGCTGACATAGCCCGGGCGGCTGTTGCGGAAGTCGAGGTAATAGGCGTGCTCCCACACGTCGAGGCCGAGGATCGGCGTGCCTTCGCCGGTCGCGATCGGGTTCGAGCCGTCCTTGGTCTTGGTCGTCTTCAGCTTGCCGTCATCAGCGACGATCAGCCACGCCCAGCCCGAGCCGAACTGCGACGCCGCATCGGCGGCGAAGCTCTCGCGGAAGGCATCAACGCTGCCGAAATCCTGCTCGATCTTCGATTTGAGGCCGTCGGGCATCTGCCCGCCCTTGGGGCTGAGGGCCTGCCAGAAATGGATGTGGTTCCAGTGCTGGCCCGCATTGTTGAAGACGCCGCTGCGGCTGGCATCGTCCGCCGACCATTTGACGATCTCTTCGAGCGACTTGCCCTTCAGCTCATCGTTCTGTTCGACGAAGCCGTTCAGCTTGTCGACATAGGCCTTGTGGTGCTTACCGTGGTGCAGCTCCAAGGTCTCCTGGCACATGCCGCGGTCGGCGAGGGCCCCTTCGCTGTAGGGCAGGCTCGGTAGGGTGAAGCTCATCGCGCTCATCTCCTTGATCGGGCGCCAGGCCGGACGGCATTCGGCCGGCCGGCGCGGGTGAACCGGCACGGCGTCCGAATCGGCACGCTGCGCCGGCGTCGTGTTCGCCTAGTCAGCGCTTAGAGAACAGTGCGAGTTGCAGATCGTTCGGAGGCGCTTTCAAAGCGCCCGGGCGCGAAGGCCGCTCAGGCCGTGCGCAGGGAGGGGAAGGCCGAGACGTAATAGGACCGGTAGAGATGCGACGCATTGCCGAAGACCGAGCGGTCCAGCAGCGCGTTGGGATCCTCGGTCCCGAGCGCGATCCGCCGCGCCATGCGCACCACGAGGAATGCCCAGTCGAAGAGCGACCAGACCATCGCGGCGAAGAGCACGACCAGAACGCTTTCCCAGCCGCCGACGAACCAGAAGCCGAAGGCGACGAGCGAGGCCGGCAGCGCGAGGGAGCGCATCACCGCCATGTTGCTGGACATCGCGAACCGCAGATCGGTCATTACGAAGTTCAGGAATGTCTGTTGCATGACTGCCCCTTTCCTGCCCAGCTCACGGGAGTGTGAACTGATATCGCTATCATGGCCTTGGTTACAAGCGCGCTCAGCGCCCACGCTCTGCACAAATGGTTAACAATCCCTGAGCCGTGGCGTTCTGCACACAGTCCGGTGCGATGCAGTGAGGGCTGACAGGGATATAAAGATCAGTTTATATGATCGCGCCGCCGACCGGATTTCCTCGATGACCGACGACCGCTCTTCCCGCAATGCCGCCCTGCAGGAGGCGCTGCGCCAGCGCATCCTGATCCTCGACGGCGCCGCCGGCACGATGATCCAGCGCGAGAAGCTGTCCGAAGCCGATTATCGCGGCGAACGCTTCGCCGACTGGCCGCAGGACGTGGGAGGCAATAACGACCTTCTCAACCTCACCCGGCCCGATATCGTCACCAAGATCCATGACGCCTATCTGTCCGCCGGGGCGGACGTCATCGAGACCAACACGTTCAGTTCGACGACCATCGCGCAGGCCGATTACGGCATGGAGACGCTGGCGCCGGAGCTGAACTTCGAGGGCGCGCGGCTGGCCCGTGCGGCGGCGGATGCGGCCTCGACGGACGACAAGCCCCGCTTCGTCGCCGGCGCGATCGGTCCGACCAACCGCACCGCCTCGATCAGCCCTGACGTCAACGACCCCGGCGCGCGCAACACCACATTCGAGGCGCTGAGCGCCGCCTACAAGGAGGCGGCGGCGGCGCTGATCGAAGGCGGCGTGGATACGCTGCTGATCGAGACGATCTTCGACACGCTCAACGCCAAGGCCGCTCTGTTCGGCATCGAAGAGCTGTTCGAGGAGCGCGGGGAACGGGTGCCGATCCAGCTTTCCGTGACGATCACCGACCAGTCGGGACGGACCCTGTCGGGCCAGACGGCCGCTGCGTTCTGGTACTCGGTCCGCCACGCGAAACCGCTCTCGGTCGGCGTGAACTGCGCGCTCGGTCCCGACCTGATGCGGCCCTATGTCGAGGAGTTGAGCCGGATCTGCGAGACCTATGTCTCGGCCTATCCCAATGCCGGCCTGCCCAACGCCTTCGGCGAATATGACGAGACGCCGGAGACGATGACGAAGCATCTGGCCGAATGGGCGCAGAGCGGCCTCGTCAACATTCTCGGCGGCTGCTGCGGGACGACGCCGGACCATATCCGCGCCTATGCGGAGGCGATGGAGGGCATGGCCCCGCGACAGATCCCGGACATCGCGCCCGCTATGCGGCTGTCGGGCCTCGAACCCTTCGTTCTGGCGAGCTGAGGGTCAGCCCTCCGCCGCCAGCTTCCGCTCCCACTCCATGGCGGTCTTCGCCATGACTTCGAGGTCGTCGTGCTTCGGCGTCCAGTCGAGGGTTTCGTGAATGCGGCTGACGTCCGCGACGAGCGCGGGGGCGTCGCCCGGCCGCCGCGGGGCGATCTCGACATTGAGCCGTTCATTGGTGCAGCGCTCCACGGCGGCGATGACCTCCTTGACCGAGGCGCCGCGTCCATAGCCGCAATTGAGCGTCACCTGGCCGGGGTTTTCCAGCACGTGTTCGAGCGCCAGGACATGCGCCTCTGCGAGGTCGGAGACGTGGATGTAGTCGCGCACGCAGGTGCCGTCGGGCGTGTCGTAGTCGTCGCCGAAGAGCTGCATCTTCTCGCGTTCGCCGATCGCGGTCTGCGAAGCGATCTTGAGGAGGTGCGTGGCATTGGGCGTCGACTGGCCGGTGCGCATTCGCGGGTCCGCGCCCGCGACGTTGAAATAGCGCAGCACGGCGGCGGAGAGGCCGTGCGCCGCGCCGACATCGCGGATCATCGCCTCGGTCATCAGCTTGGACTGGCCATAGGGGCTGAGCGGCACCTTGAGCGCGTCCTCGCCGAGCGCGCCGCCATCGCCGCGCGGGGCGTAGACTGCGGCGGTCGAGGAGAAGAGCATGGCCTGCGTGCCCGCCTCGACGAGCCGGTTGAGGACGCCGAGCGAGGCGCAGGTGTTCTCGCGGTAGTATTTGATCGGGTTCTCGACGCTCTCGGGCACCACGATGCGCCCCGCGAAATGCATGACCGCGCGCGGAGAGAAATCGGAGAGGACACGGCCGAGCAGCGCCTCGTCCCCGACATCGCCGCGCACGAATTCCGCCGCGGGCGGGATCGAGGCTTCGCGGCCCGTGGACAGATCGTCGAGGACGACGAGCTTGTAGCCTCTGTCTGCGCAGGCCCAGGCCGCATGGCTGCCGATATAGCCGGCACCGCCGGTGATCAGGATCGTGTCGGTCACTTCCGCCTCTTTCGAAGAGATGCTTGCGCCCCGCCTAGCAAGGGCGGGGCCGGACCGCTTCCTCAATCCGCTTCTGGGGCTTCGGTTTCCGCAGCGAGGGTTCTGAAGGCTTCGAGCATCTTGTCCTTGGGCACTGCGCCGGCGAAGCCCGTCTGCTCGTTGACGATGAAGGTCGGCACGCCCGAAACGCCGCCGGCGCGGAAGGCCGCGGCCTCTTCTGCGACATCGGTCCGGTCCTCTTCGCTGGCGAGGCGGGCGGCGACCTCCCCCTCCTCCATGCCGCCGCGCGCCGCCGCCTTTGCCAGCACGTCGCGCTGGCCGATGTCCTCGCCGCGCTGCCAATAGGTTTCGAAGATCGCCTCGGTCACCTCGCGCTGGAGGCTCTCCTCGTGGGCCCAGCGGATGACGCGGTGCGCGTCGGTCGTGTCGGGCAGGCGCTCAGGGGTGTCCGGATCGAAGCTGACGCCGGCGTCCTTCATGGCCTCTTCCAAGGCTTCGCGCATTGCCGCGCGCTGCGCCTCGTCCGGGAATTTCGCCGCCAGCGCCGCGCGCCGATCCGTTCCCCCCGGCGGAGTCTCGGGGGCCAGCCGATAGGGCCGGTAGCGCGCCGTCACCTGCGCCTCGAAAGACAGCGCCATGAGCGACCAGCCCAGGCTCTTGAAGCCGACATAGCACCAGGGACAGACGGGGTCCGAGACCATGTCGATCGTCAGCTGCGGCTTTGCCTGGTCCATGATCGTGCCCTTCCCGAATCGGCCCTGACTATAGAGAACCTTGCGACATGGCCCAGCCTGGCACATGCTCCCCCAGAGGGGCGAGAGAGGAGAGGGTCATGACGCGGAGGTCGGACTTCGACGTTGCGACGGATGTGACGGCGGCAGGCGAGAGCCAGAGCTCGAGTCTGTCGCGGAACGAAAAGCTGGTGCTCGACACGCTGGACCGGTCGAAGGGGCCGCTCAAGGCCTATGAGCTGCTCGGCCAGCTGAAGGCGCAGGGCGTGAACGCGCCGATGACGGTCTATCGCGCGCTCGAGCGGCTGGAGGGCCGCGGGCTCGTGCACAAGCTCGATGGCCTCGGCGCCTTCGTGGTGTGCAACCATGACGGGCCGCACACGCTGCAGGCCTTTTTCGTCTGCCTCGATTGCGGCAGCGCCGAGGAGGTGATCGAGGGACGCTATCAGGCCGCCCTGCACCTCGAAGAGGTGCAGGCTTTGGCTGCTCAGAGCGGGTTCGAGGTCGGCGCGGCGCGGCTCGAGATCCGGGGGCGGTGCCGGAACTGCGGCTAGAAGCGCGCCTGCCCCTGGGCAGGGGCGTGCTCATACCATCCCGCCGCCGCCTCTGCCGCCGCGCCTTCGCGCCAGGCCGCGACGGCAGGGTGGTCCCAGACCGCACGCGCATAGTCCGCGCAGGCCTGTGGCATCGGGACCGGTCCATAGGTGCGGATGCGGGTGACGACCGGCGCATACATGGCATCGGCCGCGCAGAATTCGCCATAGAGGAAGGGACCGCTCGAGCGGGACAAGGCCTCGGACCACAGGGTGAAGATGCGCGACAGGTCGCGCCGCACCCCGAGAGGGGTGGCGAGCCCCGCCCCTTCCCGCGTCAGGTCCATCGGCCAGACGCCGCGCAAGGTTGCGAAGCCCGAATGCATCTCCGCGCTGGCGCAGCGGGCGTGGGCGCGCAGGGCCTGATCCTCCGGCCACACCCCGTCATGGCGCTCGGCCAGATGCTCGCAGATGGCAAGGCTGTCCCAGACCGCCGCACCATCGGGATATTTGAGGCAAGGCACGAGGCCGGACGGGCTCGCATCCTTGATCTCTGCCCGCGTCTCCGGCTCGTCGAGGCGGATGAGGTGCTCTTCGAACACCACGCCCAGCACCCGCATCAGCACCCAGGGCCGCATGGACCAGGAGCTGAGCGCCTTGTTGCCGATGACGAGTGTGGGCATATCCATGAAGAGCCTCCTGCGGGCGCCTGTTGCGCCGCCGCGCGTTCGCAGCTTCCCTAGCGCAAAGCCGCAGGAGACAGCCATGAGCGAGAACATCAGGGTCGGACGCGAGGGCGCGGTGATGACGCTCGGATTTTCCCGGCCCGAAAAGAAGAACGCGCTGACCGCCGAAATGTACGATGCGCTCGTGCAGGGCTTCGACGACTACATGGGAGACGACGAGGCGCTGGTTCTCGTCATGCACGGTACGGACGATACCTATACGGCCGGGAACGATCTGGGGAATTTCCTCGCCGCGCAGGCGGCCGAGGGCGAGCCCGCTTCGCTGAAGCTGATGAAGCGGATCGAGGCCTGCGACAAGCCGGTGATCGCCGCCGTCGAGGGCTGGTGCGTCGGCATCGGCGCGACGCTCCTTCTGCATACGGATCTCGTCTATATGGGCCGCTCGGCGAAGCTGAAAATGCCCTTCACCGAGCTCGGCATCGTGCCCGAGGCCGGTGCCTCCTACCTCCTCACCCGCCGCTTCGGGCGGCAAGTGGCGGGCGAGATGCTGCTTCTGTCCGATGTGGTGGGCGCCGAGCGTGCCCACCAGATCGGGCTCTGCAACGCCGTGACCGAGGACGGACAGGCCCGCGCCCGCGCAATGGAGGCGGCGCAGCGCCTCTCGCAGATGTCGCCGACTTCGGTGCGCATGACCAAGCGGCTGATGCGCGAGGCGGCCGAGCTCGTTCCGCATATGGAAGAAGAGATGCGGCAGGTGGGCGAACGGGTGCGCTCGGACGAGATGAAGGAGCGGGTCGCGCGGATGATGGCGGGTGGGAAACGGTAGAAGTTTTCTTCTCCGCGACCTGCCCAATCCGCCGCACCGCAGATCAACGGTACACCACCGGCATCGGCGGAGTATTCCTCCGGTCGGTACCATGGGCCCCGCGGTCGAGCCGCGGGGAAACGGGACTGTGAAGGTCTTCCCCAACCGCCGCCCCGCGGCTTGACCGCGGGGTCCAGGGAACGGAGCTTCGGCCGATGGCCCGGTTCGACTTCATTGCCGTCTACATGCTGACGAACCAGAAGCGCGGCACGCTCTATGTCGGCTCGACATCGGACCTGCCGCAACGTCTCGCCCAGCATCGCTCGGGGAAAGGCTCGGTCTTCACCGGGAAATACGGGCTCACGCGGCTGATCTGGTTCGAGCGGCATGACCGGATGACGGTGGCGCGTCAGCGCGAACGGCGTCTCAAGGAATGGAAGCGGCTCTGGAAGATCGAACTGATCGAGGCGGGCAATCCGGACTGGGAGGATCTGGGCAGGGAGCTCCTGTGAGGCCGCCTGCCTCATCCTCCGCCCTCAGGCCGCAGGAACGATGACCTCCGTCGCCTCCCATCCCGCCGCCCCGCAGCTCGACCGCGGGGTCCATGGAACGGCGCCTGCCACCGGGTCCTTTGGGCGAGAGGCAGTGGAGGCCCGAGCCAGCACTCCAGCGGCGCTGACGGCGCCTCGGCGTAGCCTGCACCATGGGCCCCGCGGTCAAGCCGCGGGGCAGCGAGGAATTAATTGAGAGCGTAGGTGATCCGCACATTCGCCGTGACCGTCTGTTCGCCGGCTTCGACCGGGGTCGGGGCGCTTTCGGCCATGGCCATGTCCATGCGCATCATGGCGCCCGGCTGCGGTCCGCCGCCGCCGCCGTTTTCCGTGATGGTGATCACCTGCCCGAGGCTGACGCCCGCCTCCTCCGCCAGAAGCTCCGCCTTGGCGCGGGCATCAGCAACCGCGTCCTTGCGCGCCTCTTCCATCAGGCCGTCCTGATCGTCGAAGCCGAAGGAGAAGCTGTCGAGGCCGTTCGCCCCGGCGCGGACGGCGCGGTCGATGACGCTGCCCGCCTGTTCGATGTCGCGCAGGCGCACCATGAGGGCGTTCGACGCCTCGTAGCCCGCGATCTTCGAGCGGTCATAGCGCATGCGCTCGTCCTGCTCGTAATAGGGGTTGAGGGTCAGAGAGCTCGTCTGCATGTCGCGCGCCTCGATGCCGAGTTCGCGCAAAGCGTCGCGTACATCCGTCATCTTCTGCGCGTTCTGCTCCATCGCGGCGGCGGCCGTGTCCGCCCGGCTCATGGAGGAGAAGCGCAGAGTGGCGATGTCGGGCGTGCCCGCCGCCTCGCCCATGCCCGAGACGGTGATCGTCCTTTGCTGCGCAGCGGTCTGCGCCGGGTCGTCCTGCAGCGCGCTGGCCGAGCAG
>JACLAD010017185.1_pt1 | contig 21850 bp, 24 predicted proteins | sample 8027901 | NCBI WGS metagenome assembly JACLAD01 (sample SAMN15725071, study PRJNA655200) | protist metagenome | isolation source: fluorescence activated cell sorting (FACS) single amplified genomes of... | place: Spain: Blaines Bay Microbial Observatory, Mediterranean Sea | collected 2016-07-05 | reverse complement strand
ACAGCCCTATTGCGAAATTTATCAACAAAAAAGGAGAAGGCATTCATCACATTGCTTTTGCCGTAGAAGACATAAAAGCCGAAATAAGTCGGTTGAAAGAGGAAGGATTCGTGGTATTGAATGAAGAACCCAAAAAAGGCGCCGACAATAAGCTGGTGGCTTTCCTGCACCCAAAATCTTCAAACGGGGTGCTGGTAGAACTGTGCCAGGAAGCCCCTCCCCAGCCCTCCCCAAAGGGGAGGGGGATTGGATCTTAATTTTATTCTGAAGTTGTTGCAAAATCTTAGGAGGATGGAAAGAAGCTTTTCTCGCCAAAATCTTTAAAGCATTGGACGTAAAATAAATAACATTACAATATGCCATTTTTGAATGACTGGTACTCTGGCGGCACCTAAAAAATTAAAAAGAAATTGTTTGCGGTGTAAAATAGATTTATCTAAATTTGCGCCCTCTCAACACCATTGAGCCGGTCCTATAGCTCAGCTGGTTAGAGCACCTGACTCATAATCAGGTGGTCCCTGGTTCGAGTCCAGGTGGGACCACTAGTTAACCTCGCCATTTTTGGTGGGGTTTTTTTATGCTCTCACCTGGACGAGAAGCCTGTCCCAAGCGCAGCCTTTTTTCAAGGCGAAGTCGAGGGAAGGCCGGGTGGGGCCACTTTTAACACTTGAAAAGTCCTATAAACACTAAGTTTGTGGGGTTTTTTTTATTCAAGGGGACGAATAAGGGGACGACTGATTTAAATTTAATAAAGTCATACCTTCTGTAATCTGTAACCCTGTTAATGAGTGGATAAATAATTATATATATTAGTTTTCTTTTAAGAGCTCGCGCTAATTATGACAAAATTCCTTGAATTAACATATTATAAGAATAGAGAATTCGTATTTCCTAAACATTTAAAGCCAAATATTGAAAGAAGTTCAGTTGGAATCCAAACTCACTACATTGATTTGTCTAACAGTAGGTACGGAGAGGAAGTTTTCGAACAGTTTCATAAAAACACCGATATAAATTTAATCGAAGACTTAATAGATGAGCACGGAATATTTTTTGAGAAGTTTCTTGCTGCTAAATTCAGACAAAGGATCCTTACTTTTTTCATAAACGAAGAAAAATCTAGCTTTCTACTTCAGAATTGTAAAGAGTATTATGGGAAAATCAAAAAAAGAAATATTTTAATTGATAAATTAAAAGACGACTTTCAAAAGATTTCTTTAATTCGATTAAAAAATGATGCTCTTTACAAGAAACTTCAAAGTTCCCAATTAGAAAAATCTAAACCTAAAGAGTGTGCAATCTGTAAAAACTTATACAAACCTATAAAACTTCCTGATTGGGTATATTATGGATCAAATGGAAATGACTCTATATGTTACGAATGTCCAATAGTAAAAACTCAGAGTAAACAAGAAATACAAAGATTAATAAAAGAGCTTATTGGTAAAATAAATTTCATCCCAAACGCAGATTTGAATCCAATTAATCATAATTTCAGTTCCAGAGTAAGAAAAGAATGTTGGATTGACACTTGTAAAATAATTTTCCAAATTGGAATTAGTGGAAATGACATATTAAGTTCGGAATCAGTTTTTAAGAAAAAATTCGGAAGTTGGTTTAAGGCATTGGTTGAATCAAACATTTTGCATAATGGGGTTTTAGAATCTCCAAGGGGAGTTCGATGCATTGCAAAAAGTGGTAATGAATGCAATTCTCTTGATGAAATGTTTATTGATAACTGGTTGTTTGCAAATAATGTTATTTCAATTAAAGAACCGCTATATCCAAAACATCCAATCTATAACAAAACTGGGAGAAGAAGAGCTGATTGGAGAGTCGGGGACTATTATATAGAATATTTTGGTCTAAAGGGAGAAGAGGCTTATGATAAGAAAACAAAAGAAAAATTGCTTTTAGCAGATGACCTTAACTTAGAACTAATTTCGATATTCCCTTCAGATTTAAATAATATTTCCGCAAAATTGGATTTTCTTATAAATAAATATCACAAATAATTGGTAAGGCAAATAGCTTTACGGTTAAAACTAAGTCATTGTATATTAAAAATTGAAATTTCTGGCGAACAGATTTATGATTTTTTGTAAAACAATAAAAATATGCCAAGAAAAAGGAAGAAAAAAACGATTGATTGGTTAATTCAAAATTATATGCCCTTTTTTGAAAAGTTTGGAATGAATGAAGGGAATATTATTCGACATCATAAATCGTGGAAAGAAAATCGACCTGATGTTATCGAAGATTATTTATGGTATATTTTTAATCGACTTTTAATTGAAAATAAACATCAATCAGGGGATTTAATTGAATTTTATGAGCGAAATAGATTAATTTACAGTGAAATGATTTCTTTTCGAAGAAAGATTGAAGGAAAAAAAGCTAATGAAATTCAAAATATGTATAACCGGAATATTGTCGAATTAGAATTAGAGAAAAACTCTGAAAATGGTATTGAATATGATTTTACAGTAATCACTCCTCAAGACTGTAAAGCTTGCCAACATTTAACGGATAAGGTTATTTCTAAAAGAGAAGCTCTTGAAAATAATACTATTCCTTACGAAAATTGTACAAGGACGCAGGGTTGCGTCTGTCTCATTTCTATTATGCCTAGAAGAGATGAAAATGGAAGATTGATTTTTATTTAGATAAAGTGAGTCTTTTAGTTCGAGGTATTATTGTTCCTGAATTTACTTAAACTTTCTTTTTCCACTCTAATTGGTTCTTTTCATCCAATCTCTTATAAAGCGGTAAAGTTTTTCTATTTAGGTCAATCATTTTAATCTGTAGAAATGGCTGATCGATATGATCTTTAACTTCAAACTCTTTAATAATAGCATTTAAACGCACAAAGTTGTCTGTAAACTCTGTGGTAGTGTAAAAGTCTGTGTAGAGTTCTGAAACACGCTTAGAACAATTCCAAACCTGACATCTTAATTAATATCTTCGTAGAAGAGAATGAGTACAGCAGCGTTTTTGCTCTGTATGATGCTCATCCCGTAATGCTTTAAAAATCCATATAAATGAATCTTCGAAAAATCGTACCCGTTTTAGGCATTTTTGCCTGTGTCGCCTGTAAAAATTCTGAGGTCAAAGAAGAAAAAATTTCCATAGAAGAGGAACAATTAATGGAGGCTTCTGCTTTTCAGGATACTATACAGGGCAAAGAAGTCACTCTTAAGAAGATAGAAAATGGGGAATTAACTGCCTACTTTACGAACTATGGAGCCAGGTTGGTAGGCTTATGGGTGCCCAATGAAGACGGGGAGCTAACAGATGTGGTGGTGGGTTTTGGAGATATTGAGGGGTACCTGAATTCCACTGAAGCTTATTTTGGAGCTACCATCGGCCGCTATGGAAACCGAATTGCAAAAGGTAGATTTTCGCTGGACGGTGAGGAGTATCAACTTCCCATAAACAATGATCCCAACACCCTTCATGGCGGGAAAAGCGGTTTTGAAGATAAAGTCTGGGAGGTAGAACAGCCCAATGACAGCACCTTGATTTTCTCCTATACTTCAAAGGATGGCGAGCAAGGATTTCCCGGCAACCTGGAAACCTCGGTGACCTATGCGCTTACAGATGACAACGCGCTGCGTATTGCCTACGAGGCAACGACCGATGAGAAGACCATTGTTAATCTTACCAATCATGCTTTTTTCAATCTCAACGGGGAGGGCAGTGGGACTATTTTAGATCATGAAATGAAAATTTTCGCCGATAGGTATACTCCTGTAGATAGTACTCTAATCCCAACCGGTGAACTGGCCAGTGTAGAAGATACTCCTTTTGATTTTCGGGAGACTAAAACCATTGGGGAAGATATTGATGAAAGCAATGAGCAGCTGGAAAACGGACAGGGATATGATCACAATTTTGTCCTGAACGGAGTGTATGGAAAAATACGCCCGGCGGCTACAGTGACGGGAGAGAAGTCTGGTATCACGATGAAGGTTTTTACACAGGAGCCCGGTCTTCAATTTTACAGCGGAAACTTTATGCAAGGGAAGAACACCTTTAAAAACGGCAGTAAAGATGATCATAGAACCGCTTTTGCCCTGGAGACACAACATTTTCCTGATTCTCCAAACCAGCCTGATTTTCCCAGTACGGTCCTGGAACCTGGTGAAAAATATCAGACTGTTTCCATCTATAAATTTTCTGTAGCTGAAAAGAAGCCGAAAAAAGAGTAATGCGTTAGACTATTTAGGTGTTTTTTTAGTAGAATTGTTCTAAAATCTACATTCCTTAAGAATAGGTAAGACCTAAGCTCTTTTTTTTGGGATGCTGTCACTCATCCTTTTTCCTGCTTTTATAATACAATTTTTCAAACGGTATGCTGCTCACGCCGTGGATGATGGTGGAAGAGAAAACTATGAGGCTGGGAATGATCCAGGCTGCGTCAAAGGAAGCACTTTCTTTAGAATGTAACGCGTAATAAAGTGCAGCGACACCTATGGGGCCAAACCATCCCATAAGAAGAAGGTCTTTAGTCTTTCCTTTAAACATAGGCAACATTGGAATCATCGCCAACAGAGCGGGAATCCGCCGCAGGAAAATAATCAAAAGTACAATGTATACAGCGGTCCAGCCCAGCGAAAACCACTCCTGCCATGGAAGTATGAGTCCAAAGATAAAATAAGCCGGGATGGTAAATATACGCTCCATAGATTCCTGTACCCTTTCTTCTTTGAGGTCTTCATCTTCAGAGATGGTTCGCCTAAACGCCAGTCCGCCAATAAAAACTGCAATGATGCCATTCATGCCCAGTACATTAAGTCCGGAAAGCAGGATCAATGAAAGGGAGAGGGAAAAAGGAAAAACGGTCTTCTCATTCATAAAACCTCGTTCGTTGGCATGATGCAGGGCTCTCCCCGCAAAATGTCCTACTCCGTAAGCAATGATACTACAGAGAATGGTTTCATATAAAAGCGTATGGGTGATCCATTTTTCGAGGGGAAAATTTCCGGAGCTCATTAAAAAGATCCCAAGAAATACAAGGGGAAAGGCAAGCCCGTCATTTACCCCGGCTTCAAAAGATATAGTATTTCGCACCCGTTCAGGAAGATATTTTTTCGCTTTTTCACCGGTGACCAGCGTAGCCGCAACAACAGGATCTGTAGGTGTTATGATAGCGCCCAGCAGGAGACATTCGGCTAAAGAGAAATCAAGAATCCAGTAGAAGAGTAAGCTGCTGCTAACCCACATAAGAATCATCCCCAGGATGACAAAAGGTGCCTGGGTTCTTTTATTATTTCTGAAGAAGCTTTTAGGGAGACGCAGCGCTGTTGCCATTAATGCCACTGCCATAGTAAATTCACAGGTTCTTTCAAGAATAAGAAACTCTTTTGTGGAGTCTGTTACTATTAGGTTGATCCCGTCAGGCCCCAGCAGGATTGCAATAAGCATTGCCAGCAGCGGCTCGGTGATCGAAATATTTTCGAAAAATTTAAATAAAGCTCCCGAAATGAGTATGAGCAGTGCTATGACAAAAACAACAAGCATTAAATCCATAATTTGGTAAAAGTGGTTTTAGGTAAATTCTTTCTTTTATTCTTTAATTTACATTTTTTAATCTTCTGCAGGAACCATTACCTGCTAAAAATGGCATTTTTGAACTTCTTTCTGCCATTAGATCAATATGAAAAAATAATTTTTTTCATAGCACGCAACCTTTTTCAATTTTCAGGTCATATAAATAGAAACAATCTTAAAATCAGAAAAAAATGAAAAAATTAGTTTTGTTGTTAGGGTGTGTATTCCTTTTCAGCAGTTGTGAAGTTGAAGATGATAGCCCCAGGTTTATTTCCTATTATTCCGAAGTAAGTGATATTGATCTTCCCGCTTATTTTGAAGAAAATGAGCAGTATGAGATTGAGGTCACCTATCTTTTGCCCACCGAATGCCATAATCCTGTGGGCCTCGAAGTGAGCAGGGGAGGAACTACCGGTGAAAATTATCGTAAAATCTATGTAGTAGGCGTTTCCAGCCTCGATGCTTCTTTGGATGAATGTACTGAAGAGGGCACAGATATTCCTGCAACAGCCTCTTTTTTGCTCACTATTGACAGGGATGAGCCCTTTACATTTTATCTTTGGGAAGGTGTTGATGAAAACGATGAAAATATCTTCACAGAAGTTGAAGTTCCTGTTGGTGAGCCCGAGCCTACCGAGGGAGGTGCTGAATAACAGCAATTAGAAAATAATATGAAAAAGAAGAAGCTTTCCAGGTGAGTTTAAAAAAGCTCATAGCTCAATGCAGGAAGCAGGATAGAAAGGCCCAGGAAAAGATCTACCGTGAATATTCGGGGAAGTTCTTTACCCTGTGCCTTAAATATTCTGCCAACTATGAACAGGCGAAAGACAACCTGCAGGACGGCTTTATCAAAATTTTTCAGAATATTTCGCAGTACAGGGGCAAAGGCTCTTTTGAGGGCTGGATGACTCGAATCATGATCAATACTTCCCTGAAGAAATTTCAAAAGCAAACGGTTTACCTTACCGTTGCTGAAGAACAGCTCGAAGATCCTGAAGTGGAAGTGGACGATCATTTTTTTACGGTAGATCTGCTAATTAGGCTTGTACAGGAACTGCCGGAGCGTTACCGGCTGGTTTTTAACCTCTACACCATGGAAGGTTACTCTCACAAGCAAATCTCGAAAGCGTTGAACATTACCGAAGGTACTTCTAAATCAAACCTTGCAAGGGCGCGACTCAAACTTAAGGAAAAGATCGAATCTCTGCAGCACAGCAAATTGGAGGAAGGATATGGAAAATAGGAAAAAGATAGGCGATATTTACCGTGAGAAACTACGGGATGTGGAAACAGCGCCGCCCGCAGATGCCTGGGGGAATATTGCTGACGCACTGGATGAAAAGGAGCGAAAAAGCACATTTTTGCCACTCTGGCTACTACTTTCGGGAAGTGCTGCCGTTCTTGCCATTTTATTAACTCTGTTCCTTTGGCCTGTTTCTACGGTAGATCCTTCTTCGGAACCTGCTTTTGCACTGCCCGTAAAGGAAGAATGGAAAGAATACGATCCCGTTTCACCATTTTACGAAGAAACCATGTTAAGATCATCTGTTTTGCTGGAAATGTTGATGAGGCAAAGCAAGCAAAGCAATGCTGCGGAAGAAATTGCTTCAGAAGTTGATTTTCAGGAGCCAGAGGAGACGGTGCAGATGTTGGCAGAAACTCAAAGTGAAGAAATAATAAGTCCGGGAATACAGGAGAAACCTGAAGCCCCTGAAATGCCGGAAAAAGAGCATTTTCTGTCAAAAGAAAAAGAACCTTCTGAAGGGATCACAGCGGTTAATGAGATCGAACAGGTGCTCACAGAAAATAACACTTCGGAAGAAAAAACGGTCAAAAATGCCATTTCTAAGAGATTTAGTGTAACCCCTACTGCAGGGGCCGTGTACTTTGATAATCTTGGCACCGGGAACGCTTTTACTGCGCAGTTTGCAGGACTGGAAAGTAAAGGACAGGTTTCTATGGCCTACGGTTTAAGCCTTGCCTACCAGGTTTCAGAAAAGGTGAAAATTAGAACGGGTGTAACTAAAGTGGAATTTAGGGAAAATGCCACTCAAATTAATGTTTCATCGGCAATGAATGCACAATTTACCGTGCTTGATCCGGAAGACCTCTCTTCTCCCGCCACCGGTAGTCTGCAACAAAAAATGGGTTTTATAGAAATTCCCATGGAAATGGAATATAGCCTCTTCAAAAAGCGCTTTGGCCTTAATCTTATTGGTGGCGCAAGTGCCCTGATCCTTGATGAGAACGAACTTTCTCTTGATTCTCCTTATGCTGTCATGAGCACGAGTGAAGCTGATAACCTGAACAACCTGAGTTTTAGTGCGAACTTTGGATTGGGATTGGATTATGACATCTCCAATGACTTCCAACTAAATCTTGAGCCCATCTTCAAATACCAGCTCAACACTTTTACAGATACTCCCGGACTTAAACCTTATTTCTTTGGATTGTACTCGGGACTTAGCTATAAATTCTAAAAATGTAACTATTCAAAAAAATATAAGACGTATTAGGAAAGGAAATAATCATATAGAAATGAGCTCTTCAAGCTTCAGATTAGATAAGGGTTACCTTTTAGCAACTATTTTGTTGTTCATTATTGAGGTGTTAATTGCGCTTTTTGTTCAAGACAAGATCGTTCGGCCCTATGTGGGCGATTTTATCGTGGTGATACTTTTATATACTTTTTTAAAAAGCTTCTTTAGGATCTCCGTTCTCAAGGCGGTGCTTACGGTACTGTTCTTTTCCTATTTTATTGAAATCCTGCAGTACCTGAAAATTACCGGCCTGCCGGGACTGGAACAGAAGAAAATTGTACTGGTGGTTCTGGGAAGCCATTTTGAATGGATAGATATGATTATTTATACCTGTAGTGCCGTAGCAATTTATGTACTTGAAATCTACGGAAGAAAAATTCAGGATAATCCTGGAAACCAGTTTCCAATTTAAATCTCTCTAATTATATTCTTTAATAAGCTGGTTCCATTCCATTGATTTGAGAGTGGAAACCAGAAGGGGATCAATAATTTCTACAAGAGGAGAGCCTTTTGGAAAACTGTAGCTGTAATAGTCTCTTTTTAAGCTCCGTTGCATCACTTCAAGATCGTCTCCTGCTTCCCTTCGTGCTATTTCATGTTTCAAAAGGGGTTGATCATAAACAAAAAAGGTGGTTTCTTTATTGAGCAGCTGTTCAATTCCTGCGCTCGTATTGGCAACTTTATTACTCTGCACATTGTACTGATCCAGTAATTCCTGTGAACTGGAATTTTCGACAGTGATTACTTCAAACCTACCCAGGTCTTCTACAGAGGTAATTTCATCATTGATATTTTGAACGGTGAGAGAAGAGGCAATTCCTGCGGTAAGGCTGGAGATCATAATGATTGCCATGAACATCCATATAAAGCCAATAATTCTGCCGCCAAGTGTTCTTGGAGATTTATCACCGTATCCCACGGTGGTCATGGTTACGGCGCTCCACCAGAATCCCTGAAAAATTCCGCGGGTGCCACTTCCAAACTCCTCGTGGTTCTTTTTTCTTTCAAACAGCCATACCAAAAATCCAAAAATAAAGATGACTCCCAGCAGCACCAGGATGGCAGAAATGAAATTCCAGCTTAGCAGGTTGGAAATATATCCCCACACTTTAGAACCCGATCGTTGCGCAATTCCTGTGTAGGAAATAAAGTAAGGTTGTGAAAAATCCATTCTTTTCATGCGGTTGTCAGTAACCGTTATAGGATTAATGCTAAAGTCAATCTCTTCTTTTTCGATGCCCTGCATTAATGCGGTAAGAGAAGGGTAGACCTTATATTCATATTCAGCACCTAATTTCTCGTTTACCAGTTGCCAGGAAGAAATACTAAGACCACTGAATTCTCCGTTTTCTTCTGTGACAAACGGCGGGGTTGGAGTAATACCAATAAGAAGTTTTTGATTTTCAGAAGAAAGCGTATCCTGTGCCGAGGCCGGTGACGATATAAGGCTTATAACTGAAAGGGCAAATATTAAAAGGTTTTTCATCTTAACTGCTGATTTAATGTCAAACCTACTAAAATAAATAAAGTCAGGAAAGAAGCCTTCGACTTGTGCTTCAAAAATGGGTTTTTAAGAGGGGATTTTTTCGGTCTTATATTTAAGCTGAAGGACAAAAAGTGGCGCATATAAGGATATTTTTTGTTTATTTTTGTAAGTAATTTCTTTTCCTGAGACTTACGTAAAAGCATTCTGTATATTTGGCTTTTTGGAAAATAGGTGTAAAGGCCTATTTTTGAGTGGAATAAAAATTCACTAAAGAACCCAAATCAGATTAAATCGAAGTTTGAATAGAAGTATGGTTATCAAAATAAGAACAGTTTTTTTCTTTTTTGCTCTTTGCTTTTTGCTGAACCTACCTTCATATGGGCAGTTTTCGCAGCATCCTCCAGCGCCCATGGCTCAGGATACTGAAGATTATGAAAAACTAGGCTGCGGTGAGAATGGCGGGGGTGGGAATGATCCGTCTGTGCCTCCGGGTTTATGTTTGCCTATAGATGATTATTTATTGCCGCTACTCTTTGCAGGGGTCCTCCTTGGAGCTTATAAAATGCGAAAATTCGAACAGATTTAAACAGGTTTTATTTTTCCAGTTCCTGTAGCCGCTTTACGTATTTCCCAATGACATCAAATTCTAGGTTGACAGTATCTCCTTCGTGCAGGTGTTTAAAGGTGGTATGTTCTAAAGTATATGGAATTATGGCAACACTAAAGCTATCCTTCTTCGAATTTACGACTGTAAGGCTTACACCATTCACTGTAATTGAGCCTTTTTCAATGGTGATGTTGCCTAAAGCAGAGTCATAGGAAAAAGTGTAGTAATTGCTTCCTTCCTGCTTTTCAATCTTTTGACAAATTGCTGTCTGGTCTACATGACCCTGCACTATATGTCCATCAAGTCTTGCGCTTAGTTTCATTCCTCTTTCCAGGTTTACTGCATCACCTTTTCGGAGTTTAGCAAGATTTGTTTTTTTCAGCGTTTCCTTTATTGCGGTAACAGTATAGCTTTGATCGTCCAGGTTTACCACAGTGAGACACACACCATTATGTGCTACACTTTGATCGATTTTTAATTCCGGAGTCATTTTTGCCGCTACTGTGATGTTCAAATTATCTAAAGACTGCTCCAGCTTAACAATTTCTCCCAGTTCTTCGATGATACCTGTAAACATTTTACTATTATATTAATTACCTTTGCGGGTAAAATTAAGAATAAAAACGGGGAACGAATTATGAAGCCAGCCGAAAAAATTAAAGTAGGAATCAGTATTGGAGATTTAAACGGGATAGGTAGCGAAATTGTTTTAAAGACTTTCGAAGATTCAAGAATGCTGGATTTTTGTACTCCTGTTATTTTCGCTTCCGCTAAATTGATTTCTTTTTTAAACAAGACCTTTAAATTTGACATTAAATTTCAGGGCATTGAAGAGGCTTCTCAGGCGGTTGACGGTAAGGTAAATGTTGTAAATGTTTGGAAGGAGACAGCGCCGGTACATTTTGGCGAAGAGGAAACAGTAGCAGGTGAGTATGCCTTTAAATCTTTAGAAGCTGCGACCCGGGCTTTGAAAGAAAATGAAATAGATGTGCTGGTAACAGCACCAATTAATAAACACAACATACAATCAGATAAATTCAATTTCCCGGGGCATACAGATTATCTCGCGAAAGAACTTCAGGGGGATAGCTTGATGTTTATGATCACTCCTGAAGCTGCAGGTTTAAAAGTTGGCTTACTTACAGACCATGTTGCGGTGAAAGATGTAGCTACTCACATAACTCCGGAATTGATCGAAAAGAAAATCAATATTATTTCCAAAACCCTGCAGCAGGATTTCCGAATAAGTCAGCCAAAGATTGCGGTTTTGGGAATAAATCCGCACAGCGGAGATGGTGGTGTTATAGGTAAAGAGGATGATGAGGTAATGAAACCTACGCTCGAAAAGATTAGAAACAGCGGAAAACTGGTTTTTGGCCCCTATTCTGCAGATAGCTTTTTTGGCTCTGGAAATTACAAGAATTTTGATGCCATTGTTGCAGCATATCATGACCAGGGGCTTATTCCTTTTAAGACCCTGTCTTTTGGACATGGAGTGAATTTCACTGCAGGTCTCAAAAAGGTGCGTACATCACCCGATCATGGAACCGCCTATGAAATTGCAGGAAAGAATAAAGCCGATCACCACTCTTTCAAAGAGGCTGTTTTTAAAGCCATAGATATCTTTAGAAACAGGGAAGAATATATGGAACTCACTAAAGATGTCCTGAAAAAACAAGGTAAAAAGATATAAACATAAAATTGTTTATAAAGAAGTGCCAATTAATTAATTTTTATATCTTTGCACCCGCCTTATCCTAACGGGTAAGCACTCGAAACTGATGATGTAATGAGGAAATTAAAGGAGTTTACAATCCCTTTTGTGGGATTAAAACTAGGAAAGCACCGGTTTGAGTACAGTATTGACAATAAGTTCTTTGAACATTTTGAATACGATGAATTTAATAGTTCAAACCTCAAGGTTGATCTTCTTTTAGAAAAGAAGACCACTATGATGGAGTTGACCTTTAAGGCATCGGGAACGGTAAATATTCATTGTGATCTTACCAGTGAACCATATGACCAGCCTATTGACAGTGAACTGTTTCTGGTTGTGAAATTTGGACCGGAGTATAATGATGACAATGAAGATCTATTGATTCTCCCACATGGAGAGTTTGAAGTAAATGTGCAGCAGTACATTTATGAATTGATCGTACTCGCCGTTCCGTCAAAAAGAGTTCATCCGGGAGTTATTGACGGTACCTTAAAATCTGAAGTACTTGAAAAACTTGAGGAGTTGAGTCCGGGAGAAAAAGAAGTAAAGAAAGGGGAAGATATTGATCCTCGTTGGAACAAATTAAAAAATTTATTAAACGATTAATAATACGCAGCCATGGCACATCCTAAGAGAAAAATCTCTAAAACCAGAAGAGATAAGAGAAGAACACATTATAAAGCATCTGTTCCACAAATAGCTACAGATCCTACAACAGGAGAAGCTCATTTGTACCACAGAGCTCACTGGCATGAAGGTAAACTTTACTACCGCGGTCAGGTACTAATTGATAATACTGAAGAAGTAGAGGCTTAATTCATTAGAGCTTTGAAAACTCATACAAAACTCTCACATTGTGAGAGTTTTTTGTTTTAAGTTGAAAAAGTGCTAAAAACACCTTAATTTGCACCGCTGTATAAAGAAGTTTTAGTACATTCCTGATAATGAGGCATGTCAAATTTCTTAATGCCTGGGCATAAAATCAATTTTATGGATAAAATCACAGCAGCGATCACAGCTGTAGGCGCATACGTACCCGATTTCGTTCTGTCCAATAAGGTCCTTGAAACCATGGTAGATACCAATGATGAATGGATTACCTCAAGAACTGGAATTAAAGAGCGCCGCATATTAAAGGATTCTGAAAAAGGAACCTCTTACCTCGCCATACAAGCCGCCAAAGACCTTATAGAAAAGAAAAATCTGGACCCAAAGGAAATCGATTTAGTGATCATGGCCACTGCCACACCAGATCTTCCGGTTGCGTCCACCGGTGTTTATGTAGCTTCAGAAATAGGTGCAGACAATGCATTTGCCTATGACCTGCAGGCTGCATGTTCAGGATTCCTGTATGGAATGTCAACAGCGGCCGCTTACATAGAATCTGGGCGGTACAAAAAAGTTCTGCTCATTGGTGCCGATAAAATGTCTTCTATCATAGATTATTCAGACAGAACGACCTGTATTATCTTTGGGGATGGTGCGGGAGCTGCACTGTTTGAGCCAAATTCTGAAGGCCTGGGGCTGCAGGATGAAATGTTGCGCAGCGATGGTAAAGGCAGGGAATTTCTAAAAATTGATGCCGGTGGATCTATCCTTCCGGCAACTGCACAAACTGTGGCCGATAAAAAACATTTTGTCCATCAGGATGGTAAAACTGTGTTTAAATTTGCCGTTTCCAACATGGCAGATATTAGTGCCGAAATTATGGAACGCAATGCCCTTACCAACGAAGATGTGAACTGGCTGGTACCGCATCAGGCAAACATGCGTATCATTGATGCAACAGCAAACAGGATGAAACTAGACGATTCTAAGGTTCTTAAAAATATTCAGCGTTACGGGAATACGACTTCAGCAACGCTTCCTTTGTTGTTAAGCGATTACGAAAATAAATTGAAGAAAGGAGATAACTTGATTTTTGCTTCATTTGGAGGAGGGTTCACCTGGGGGGCTATCTACCTGAAATGGGCATACAATTCTTAAAATAAAACCCAACACTTTAATTCAATCTTATGGATTTAAAAGAAATTCAGAATTTAATCAAATTCGTAGCAAAATCTGGGGCCAGTGAGGTTAAGCTGGAGATGGATGATATTAAGATCACCATCAAAACAGGATCTGACGAGAACCGGGAAACTACGATCGTGCAACAGGTGCCAATGGGCGGGATGCAACAGCAACCGCAATTGCAACAACAGCAACCCTCTGCGCCTGCACCGCAGCCTGAAGCTTCGTCTGGCCAAAAAGAACCAGCCGCTCAGGAAGACTCGAAATATGTTACCGTAAAATCACCTATAATTGGAACCTTCTATCGCAAACCTTCGCCAGATAAAGGCCCGTTTGTAGAAGTTGGAGACAGTGTAAAAGAAGGAGATGTGCTTTGTGTGATCGAGGCCATGAAACTTTTCAACGAAATTGAAAGTGAAGTTACCGGTAAGATCGTAAAGGTATTGGTAGACGATTCTTCTCCGGTAGAATTCGATCAGCCACTATTTTTAGTTGATCCTTCATAAAAATAATACCACCGTTGGGTCAGGGTAACACCGGACCTGCAAAAAAAATACAGGTATGTTTAAAAAAATATTGATTGCCAACAGGGGCGAAATTGCGCTGCGTGTAATTCGAACCTGTAAGGAGATGGGAATTAAGACCGTGGCCGTATATTCTACGGCCGATGCCGAAAGTCTGCACGTACGTTTTGCAGATGAAGCGGTATGTATAGGTCCGGCTCCAAGTAACCTCTCCTATCTAAAAATCTCCAACATTATTTCGGCTGCAGAAATCACAAATGCAGATGCTATTCACCCTGGCTATGGGTTTTTATCTGAAAATGCCAAATTTTCAAAGATTTGTGCAGAACACAATATAAAGTTTATTGGAGCCAGTGCCGATATGATTGGCAAGATGGGTGATAAGGCTACTGCCAAAGCCACCATGAAAGCGGCTGGTGTACCGTGTGTTCCCGGGTCTGAGGGAATTCTTGAGTCTTACGAAGACGCAGAGCGCATTGCACTTGATATGGGATTCCCTGTCATGCTTAAAGCAACTGCCGGAGGTGGTGGAAAGGGAATGCGTGCTGTGTGGAAGAAGGAAAACCTTCGTGCTGCATGGGATTCTGCCCGTCAGGAAGCTGGTGCTGCTTTTGGAAATGATGGCATGTACATGGAAAAGCTTATTGAGGAGCCCCGTCACATTGAGATCCAGGTAGTAGGTGACAGTTCTGGAAAAGCCTGTCATTTATCTGAAAGAGATTGCTCTGTACAGCGTCGCCACCAGAAGTTGACTGAAGAAACTCCGTCGCCTTTCATGACAGATAAGCTTCGGGAAGAAATGGGAAATGCCGCAGTAAAAGCTGCAGAATACATCAAATACGAAGGTGCCGGTACCGTGGAATTTTTAGTGGATAAGCACCGAAACTTCTACTTTATGGAAATGAACACCCGTATACAGGTGGAACACCCAATCACCGAACAGGTAATAGATTATGACCTTATTAGGGAACAAATCCTTGTAGCTGCCGGAATTCCAATCTCAGGAAAGAATTATTTTCCGCAGTTGCATTCCATAGAATGCCGTATTAATGCAGAAGATCCTTATCACGATTTCAGGCCTTCTCCTGGGAAGATCACAAATCTACACGCTCCCGGTGGACATGGGGTGAGAATAGACACACACGTTTACAGCGGGTATGTGATACCGCCCAACTACGATTCCATGATCGCCAAATTAATCACCACTGCCCAGACAAGGGAAGAGGCGATCAATAAAATGAAAAGAGCGCTGGATGAGTTTGTGATAGAAGGAGTAAAAACCACCATTCCTTTCCACAGGCAGTTAATGGATGAGCCCGATTATGTGGCCGGAAATTACACTACCAAGTTCATGGAGACCTTCAAAATGAAACCGGTAGAAACAGAATAGATAGAAAGCCCCGAGAAATCGGGGCTTTTTTGTGTCTGTAATTTACATACTAGCCTTATGCGTCGCCTTTTCCGTAGTTTCCATCGGTCACTAAGAATACTGCTTTGTAAAAGAGGTGTCAAAAATGTCCTTTTTGAATATGTATTCAAGACTAAAGTGTACAAGGATTATATTTTTAATGAGAATAACGAGGAAAATATGGGTTTTGGCTGGCAATAAAAGGATTCCGGATTCAATTTTTTAAATGCTGTTGGTTTATTCCTAATTACTTAAATTTAGGAAATCATAACTTCTTAATATGAAACTCGTTATTTCCTTTTTACTCCTGTTGATTACAGGTGCCTCTGCAATTGCACAAGATATCACCGGCGACTGGTATGGAATCTTAAAAGTGCAGGGAAGCCAACTTGATATCGTTTTCCACATTTCTGAAATTGAAGATGGTTATGCCACAACTATGGATAGTCCAGGGCAAAGTGCTTTCGGAATTCCCATGGATTCTACCTTTTTTGAAAAGAATGTTTTAGAAATCAAAGCCCCTGCCGTAGGAGGGCTGCAGTATGAAGGTAAGCTAAGTGATACAGGTATTACCGGCACTTTTAAACAGGGTGGGATGCAGCTTCCCCTAGACCTATCCCGGGAGAAACCGGAAAGTATTTCAGAAGAAGTAATCAGGCCACAGGAGCCAAAAAGGCCTTTCCCTTATGTGGAAGAAGATGTGACATTTGAAAATAGGAAAGATGCTGTTACGCTTTCGGGAACGCTGACCTTGCCCAAAAAAGAAGGAATTTTTCCCGCAGTCGTCTTAATTAGTGGTAGCGGTCCGCAGAACAGGAATGAAGAAATTCTGGAGCACAAACCTTTTTTGGTACTCTCAGATTATCTTACCCGCCACGGAATTGCTGTTTTGCGTTACGACGACCGTGGGGTTGGTGAGTCTACCGGAAAATTTGCAGGAGCTACTTCTTACGATTTTTCCAATGATGCGCGTGCTGCAGTAGAATTTCTCAAAAACAGGCCGGAAGTAAATTCCGAAGAGATTGGAATCCTAGGCCACAGTGAGGGCGGTATGATCGCACCTATGCTTGCTGTTGACGATAAAGATATTGCCTTCCTGGTATTGCTTGCTGCTCCGGGAGTAGGTGGTGATAAGGTTCTGCTTTCTCAAAAGGAAAGATTGGAAATAAAAAGTGGAGTGCCTGAAAATTTAGTGAAGCAAAGTCAGGAGATATTTCGTGGCGCTTATCATATTATTAAAGAAATGGAGCCGGGAGAGCAAATGTATGCAGCGGTCTTTAACCATTTTAAAGAAAATTTTGGTCCCGGCGCAGAAGAGGGAACTATTAGCCAAATTAGTAAACAGCTTGTTGACCCCTGGACGGTTGCTTTTGTAAAGCATGATCCTGCAGTGGTTTTAAAAAAAGTAAATGTTCCGGTGTTGGCAATTAACGGGAAAAATGATTTTCAGGTAATCTCAGATATAAATTTACCTGCAATAGAAAACGCCCTGGAAAAGGCCGAAAATAAAAATGTGACCATCAGGAACTATGACAATCTAAACCATTTATTTCAGGAAAGTGAAACAGGTTTATCTCATGAATATGGAGAAATTGAACAAACCATTGCTCCTGAAGTTTTAGAAGATGTAACCACGTGGATCCTGAAAACTACCGGAAAAGTGGAATAATTCTGCTATTTTTAAAACAATAACGGACAAATCAGTCACCTAATGAATTTCTCCTACTGGGAACAACAAACCTGGCTTTCCAGCATAGACTTTACAATTGCAGGCAGCGGCATTACCGGCCTTAATTGCGCGCTTAACTTAAAGCGGCGTTACCCCAATGCCAGGATCCTTATTCTTGAACGAGGAATGCTTCCCAATGGTGCCAGCACGAAAAACGCCGGATTCGCCTGCTTCGGAAGCATTTCAGAGATCCTGGAGGATCTTAAATCACATTCTGAAGAAGAAGTGCTCGAAGTGATCCAAAAAAGAGTCAGCGGTCTTGGTTTGCTTCGGAAGAATCTTGGAGACCACAATATCGGCTATGAATCTTACGGCGGCTATGAATTGTTTACTTCTCAGGACAAAGAGCTGTATGAATACTGTAGAGCAAACCTGAAAAAAATAAATGCTCTCCTAAACCCCATTTTTGGAGAGGATGTTTTCAGTATAAAAACCAATAATTTTGGTTTTGAAAACATTCAGGAGAAATTGATCTACAGCAAATTTGAAGGGCAGATCAACACCGGGAAAATGATGGAAGCTCTGCTGCATAAAGTGCTGGCCGTTGGAGTGAAGATCCTCAATAATGTAAGCATAGAAGAATTTGCAGAAGCCGGGGAAACGGTAAATGTCAAAACCGATCAGTTTGAATTTTCGACCAAAAAACTGTTGATCGCCACCAATGGATTTGCTTCAAAAATGGGAATTCCTGAAGTAAGACCGGGACGGGCACAGGTGTTGATCACCAAACCAATTCCAGATTTAAAAATAAAAGGAACTTTTCATCTGGATCGGGGTTTCTATTACTTCAGAAATGTGGAAAACCGCATACTTTTTGGAGGCGGACGAAACCTGGATTTTAATGCTGAAGAAACCATGGAAATGGGAGAAACGGCTCTTGTGCAAAAGAAACTTGAAGAACTTCTTCAAAATACCATTTTACCAAACACAGAGTTCGAGATCGACCATCGCTGGAGCGGGATTATGGGCGTTGGAAACCAGAAAAAGCCGGTAGTTAAACAAATTTCTGATAATGTTTTCTGCGGGGTTCGCCTTTCGGGAATGGGCATTGCCATTGGCAGCCTCGTGGGAAAAGAACTGGCAGATCTAATAAAGTAGTCTATGAAACGCTTTTTTAAGTTCATACTTAAGTTTATCGCATGGTTTTTTATCATTACCATTTTTTTGGTAATGCTTTTTAAATGGGTTCCGGTGCCGTTTACGCCCTTGATGGCCATTCGCTATTTCGAGCATCCAGATGAAGAAATACGGCATGATTGGGTGCCGATGGAGGAGATTTCCCCCAACTTACAATTGGCGGTTGTAGCCAGTGAAGATCAGAATTTTTTAATTCACAATGGTTTTGATTATGAAGCGATAAAAAAAGCCATCGAGGAAAATAAAACCCGTAAACGCGCCCGGGGAGCGAGTACCATTTCCCAGCAAACCGCCAAGAATGTGTTTTTGTGGCCACAAAGCAGCTGGCTTCGTAAAGGTTTTGAAGTTTATTTTACGTTTTTAATTGAACTTTTCTGGAGCAAAGAACGCATCCTGGAGGTGTATTTGAACAGCATAGAAATGGGACAGGGAGTGTACGGAGCTGAAGCCGCCGCCAAATTCTGGTTTGGGAAATCTGCAGAAAATTTAGCTCCTTCTGAAGCTGCAGCAATTGCCGCCATTTTACCAAATCCGCGGGAATACAGGGCAAATCCTGCCAGCAGTTATATTCAGCAGCGAAAGAACTGGATTCAGCGGCAAATGAATAACCTTGGCCGATTAAATTTCGATTAACAGAATGAATTCAGAGTTAAAACAGAAGCTGAAAAAAGCAGCGGGAAATTACGTGGAAGATCGAATCAACCGCATCCATACCGCGATTGCAGATCTCGAGGATGCGCTGAAGCTGGAAACCAAGTGTTCCATGGGTGATAAATATGAAACGGGCAGGGCAATGCTGCACCTGGAATTTGAGAAACTTTCTGCGCAACTGGAACAATACAGCCGACTTAAAAAAACGTTGACGTTTATTAAAGAAAAGCAGGCTTCGGAAAAAGTGGAATTCGGCAGCGTTGTAAATACTGAAAAAGTGAATTATTTCATTGCAATTCCTGCGGGGGAAATGGAAGTCGACGGAGAGAAATTTTTTGCTATTGGTGCCGGTTCACCTGTTGCGCAGGCCATGACAGGGAAGAGCGCAGGTGACGAGTTCACTTTTAACGGAATCAAAAATAAGATCCTGAAGATCCTCTAGAAAGTCCTTCTAAAATGTCATTTTTGACGCACCCGTGATAAAATCAATTCTTTTGACGCATTAATTCTTACTGTTTCTCCCGGTTCAAATGCTTCCGGAGCTTCAAAAAAGATGTTTTTCCCATTGATTTCAGCCTGAACAAGAAAATGAGCTCCTTTAAAGAATGAATTTTTCACGCTCACCTCAATTCCTGATGCTTTTTTAACCTGAATCTCATGCGGATATAAAATAACATTTTTTCTACCTTTTTCCTGCGGAAGAAAAAGTGCAACGGGAAGTTCATTCACCTCTCCAAAAAGGGATGCAACATATGCATTTTTGGGATTCCGGTAGAGTTCTTCGGGAGTGTCTTGAGCAATTATTTTCCCGGCTCTCATCGCGAAGGTTCTATCGGCAAAGGAAAGAGCGTCGGTACTGTCATGGGTGGCGACCATGCAGGTGATCTGGTTTTCTTTAAGGTATGAAAAAAGGTTTCTGCGCAGGTTGTTTTTCCTGAAATGATCAATGTGGCTAAAGGGTTCATCCAGGAGTAGAATCTCCGGCGGGTTGGCCAGTGCCCTTGCCAGTGCAACCCTTTGTTGCTGTCCGCCACTCAGGAACTTTGCCTTGGCTTTTGCCATCTCGGCCATTTCCACCAGTTCCAGGAGTTCTTTTACACGCTGCTGCTTTTTCCGCGGATACATGTTGGAAAGGTGTTTCCCCACATTTTCGGCCACTGTGAGCGGCGGCATAAGATCAAAATCCTGCGTGAGATATTTAATGAATTCCTCACCGGGAACAATATTGAAATTTGGGCCTAACAGCTCTTTGTCATTCCAGAAAATTTGCCCTTCTACATGATGTAACCCGTAAATGATCTGTAAAAGCGTACTTTTTCCGCAACCGCTGGCGCCAATGATAGAAATATTTTCCCCTTTTTGAATATTAAAACTCAGATTCTTTATGAAAGGTTTTTCGGTGTATCCAAAAGAGATGTTCTTGACCTGTAACATTGGTGAAATTTAGGAATATAAAGGTAGGGACGTTTGGGGATAAAGAAGCAGTGATGAAGAGAAAAAGATGTGCTCATTGTCCCCGGAGTTTTTTCCTGATTTTAGTTTAGTTGAAATAATTCAGTAGTTTGATTCAATTTACTACCTTGTTAGGTAGTAAGTTAGTATTGGAATGAAGAATAAAAAGACAGATGATCCATATTCCTTTAAATGTCAGGGCATGAAATATTTATTCAATAGCAGAAAATTGTTTTATCTCAGTTTGCTTGTAATGGGATACTTTTCGTTTCTATATCTCAATGCTTACATAATAAAGTCTGACCTGGTGATAATAGGGTTCTTGCAAGAGTTGGTAACGATTCCTTTGATGATCCTTCAGTTATTCTTTTTAGTTCTTTCTGTCAAAATTTGGTTTAAAGATCAATACTCCATAAAATCATACTCTTTTGGTGCAACTGTGATCCTGCTGTTAAGCAATGTCTTTACGTGGGGATCTTTTTTTTAAATCGGCACATAATATTTTGCCTCCAATGAAAAAATTCAACAAGGAAATAATGAATTCTTTTAAGCTATGTTTTGAAATAAAAAAAGTCCCTGAAACGTATTCCGGGGACTTTCTACTTTAAATTGCAAGGTGTTATCCTTTTATCTCTTTTCCGTCTTTTTTAGGTAATTCTTCGAAGCCCATGTTGTACAAAGTAAATCCGAAGATATCTGCGTACTGCTCAATGGTTTTACTCACAGGTGTCCCTGCACCGTGACCTGCATTGGTTTCAATACGAATCAATACAGGATTGTTACCGGCTTGTTTTTCCTGCAGTTCAGCAGCAAATTTGAAAGAGTGCGCGGGCACCACGCGGTCATCGTGATCACCGGTCGTGATCAAAGTCGCGGGATACTGCTCTCCTTTTTCAACATTGTGAACAGGCGAATAGTTCAGCAAATAGTTGAACATTTCGGGGCTGTCCTGTGCCGTACCGTAATCGTACGCCCAGCCGGCACCGGCTGTAAAGGTATGATAACGCAGCATGTCAAGCACACCAACGGCAGGTAA
>JACLAD010014753.1_pt1 | contig 21855 bp, 17 predicted proteins | sample 8027901 | NCBI WGS metagenome assembly JACLAD01 (sample SAMN15725071, study PRJNA655200) | protist metagenome | isolation source: fluorescence activated cell sorting (FACS) single amplified genomes of... | place: Spain: Blaines Bay Microbial Observatory, Mediterranean Sea | collected 2016-07-05 | reverse complement strand
TAATATATATATATAGTTGATGTGTTCCCTAGTGGTGTATCCGATGATTATATCTCTTGTGAGATCTATTTCTTCTATGCATGCACACGGAAAAGAACCATTTTTTATGTAAAAAAAAATTGAATGAAAAGAAGAAGTGGTAGGAAAATATAGATATATGAGGAGAAAACAGAAACAGAAACAGGATAAATCAAATTGCAATACTTATCATTATATCATCAAATTAACAAAACAAGATAATTAAGTTTTGAATAACAATATACATACATACATACATATATAAACAATGGCATCTTTATCAGCATCTGGTGGTGAAGGTTTTAAAACAACATGTGTATTATATACAATTATAAATGTAGATGATGAAGATGTAAAAAAAAATGGTTACAATGCTTTTAAAATAAAAAGTGATAGAAATTCCGTAGTGTTGTATCGTGATTTTTTACGTTGTTTTCCATTGCATGGGTATGGGGAAAACTTAATTTTTACATTTAAAGCACCACCAGGTAATACAAAAGAATCAAAAAGTATATGGGTAGAAATAACTGATCCAACTACACCATTACCTATTCAAAAAAATGGTACAATTGCTGCACAAGTTAAAATGCCTGATAATGAAGGTTTTGTACAAAATAATGATAATCAAGAAGGACAACGAAATAACATCCCACGTCGTCTATCTGGCACTAATAATTTTGTCGATACCAATAGTATTGTACAAGATGCAAGTGGTAATGATAGTGGATGGGCTAATTTTTCAAGCAATGCAGCAACAAATGTTGCTGTAAATGCAAATAAATTAAAGACTGGTATTAAAAATGTTGCCTCTTCTATAAGTGGTAAAATTAGTAGTCAATTTAAAAGTAGTAGTAAAAAAAATAATAAAAAAAAAAAGAAACAATCTGATAAAAATAATAATAAAAATAGTGGTAGTAGACAACGACAAAAACAACAAACAACCGCGGAAGATCGAGATAGGTATTATCGTCAATTATATCAATTTTATTCGGTTCATAATCCAGAAAAAATAAATTCAATTGATGAAATTTTAGAACGATTTGCTGGTAGGGAAGATGAACTTTTTGCAACATTACAACGTAAATATAATACTACTGCCACGACGACGACGACGACGAATGATAATAGTGATAACAGCAACAATAATCAGAATAACGATGGTTCATCAACAGTTGAAACAGTGAAAAAAGGATTTTGGAATGTATTTAGTGCAACAAAAGCAATTGCTGGTTCTGTATTATCCGTCGTCTCACAAGATGAATCTGTACAAGTTGGTAGATATAAAGTGATTGTAGAAAAAGAATTAGCGGAAGGTGGTTTTTCAAAAGTATATTTAGTACGAGATGATGAAACTGGGAATGGACGTAAATATGCATTGAAAAAAATGGTTGCACAAACAAGGGAACAATTGGATGAAGCAAAATGGGAAATGAAAGTACATCGTGAATTAGATCATCCAAATATCATGAAAATCGTTGATGCATCTATTTTACCATCTCCACGTAGTAAAAATATGCAAGAAATTAATATTTTATTGCCATTAGCAAAACATGGTTCCTTGTTTGATTTAATTGAAGATGCATTGGAAAATCAAAGAAGTAATAATAATGGGAAAGGATGGCCATTTCCAGAAATGGAAGCATTGCGTTTGTTTGAAAAGATTTGCGAAGCTGTGAAATTCATGCATAAAAAAGGATATGCACATCGTGATATTAAACCACATAATGTATTATTATTTGATTATGATCAAGAGACTGGTCAGCCATCGGAAAGGATGATACCAATTTTAATGGACTTAGGCAGTACGGCACAATTAAAAGTACAAGTTAGGACCAGAAAAGATGTATTAAATTTACAAGATTTAGCTGCATCGAAATGTAGTCCACCTTATCGTGCACCAGAATTAACTGAAGTTCAATTAGATGTAGATGTCGATGGACGTAGTGATGTATTTAGTTTAGGTGGAACATTATTTGCCATGGCATTTGGTCATTCACCATTTGAACATCGAACACAAGGTTTTATGAAATTAGCTTTATTAAATGGGAATGCACCATTTCCAGAGGATCGATGTTCCCCATATGGTAATGAATATTCCATTGAATTTTGTGATTTAATTACATGCATGTTACGACCTAATCCTAGTAAACGATATAAATTATCAAAAGTGTTAAGGCATGTAAAGAATTTATTAAATCAATGAGTGTTTCGGTGATGATATGTGTGTGTGTGCGTTTAGAGGGCAGAGGTTGTGTAGTGTGTATTAATGAAATGATAGGGATAAAAGTGCACGGTGGTGAACGAGAGAAGAAATTTTATAAAAATACGCGATATTACTCTGTTGGGTGAGTGTGTGTACGTGTGGTACACACAAGTAGAAATATAAATAAAACGTACGAAAACTTTTTTATTATCAATAATACAACACTTTTAATTTAATTTATATTATTATTTTTAAATTTTTCTTTTTGGTGTGTGTTGTTTTAATTGTTTTTTATTTTTGTTTTTTTCCTTTTTAATACTATCCATATTTTTGTAAACATATTTTAAAACGTTTACCAAACACTACTTTTTGTACTTTTTTCATATTATCATGTATATATATATAGATGTGGTATTCTTTAAAAAATATCCGTGTGATGAAAACGACACACATACAAAAGAAATAACATTTTACATATATATATATATATATGAAAAAAAAAACTACTTATGCAGTGAAACTATCAACGTAACTTTGGCAGATACCACCTAATTTTTCTTCCAATGCTGATGAGATTTCTCCTTCTTTTCTGATTGTATCTAAGATATCTGAATGGTTGGAGTTGACGAATTTAATCCATGATGTTTCAAAAGTTAAAATGTCTTCAACAGCAACGGTATCTAGGTAACCACGAACGCCAGCGAATAAAAGTACAACTTGTTCTGCAATGTCCATAGGAACATATTGGTCTTGTTTTAACATTTCAACAAGACGTGCACCACGATTTAACTGTTGTTGTGTAGCAGCGTCCAAATCAGAACCGAACTGTGCGAATGCAGCAACTTCACGGTACTGTGCCAAGTCAAGCTTCAAAGTACCCGATACTTGTTTCATAGCTTTCATTTGTGCAGCGGAACCAACACGACTAACTGATAAACCAACATTTACAGCTGGGCGTACACCTTGATTGAATAATTCTTGTTCAAGGAAAATTTGTCCATCGGTAATGGAAATAACATTGGTTGGAATGTATGCCGATACATCACCAGCTTGTGTTTCAATAACTGGCAAGGAGGTCAAGGAACCAGCACCAAGTTCATCGGACATTTTAGATGCACGTTCCAATAAACGACTATGCAAGTAGAAAACATCCCCTGGGTATGCCTCACGGCCTGGTGGACGACGCAATAATAAACTCATTTGTCTGTATGCAACAGCTTGTTTACTTAAATCATCGTAGAAAATAACTGCATGTTTTGCATTGTCACGGAAATATTCACCCATGGTACATCCAGTGTATGGTGCTAAAAATTGCAATGGTGCACTATCAGATGCAGTTGCTGCAATAATAACACAATAACCAAAAGCATTTTTTTCTTCCAAAGTGGCTTGGATTTGTGCAACGGTGGATCTTTTTTGTCCAACAGCAACGTATAAGCAATACAAAGATTTGCTCTCATCACCAGCGTCGTGCAATGCACGTTGGTTGATCATGCAGTCTACGGCAACAGCAGTTTTACCAGTTTGACGGTCACCAATGATCAATTCACGTTGTCCACGTCCAATAGGGATTAAAGAATCAACAGCTTTTAAACCAGTTTGTACCGGCTCATGTACGGATTTACGTGCCAAGATACCTGGTGCTTTGATTTCTACACGTTGGCGGCTTGCTGCATCGATTGGTCCAGCGCCATCAATTGGCTCCCCTAAACCATCTACCACACGGCCTAATAATCCCATGCCTACTGGTACATCCACAATAGCTTTGGTACGTTTCACAACGTCACCTTCCAAAATTTCTCGGTCATCACCGAAGATAACGATACCTACGTTATCGTTTTCCAAGTTAAGTGCCATACCTTTGATACCGCAACTGAATTCAACCATCTCCCCTGCTTGTACTTTGTCCAAACCGTATACACGTGCAATACCGTCCCCAACGGAGAAAACTTTACCGATCTCATCAACAGCTGCAGATGCTTCTTTGCCATAGTTACTGATTCTGGATTCCAAAATAGAACTTAATTCCCCAGCGGAGATATTAAGTGCTGGCATGGATTTTGTTACAAATGTTCTTGCACCGACACTGGTCGCCGTTCGTTTCACAACTTGATTAAACATGATTATTATATTATACAATATATATATAGAAGGGTCTCTTTGAATTGTTATTATTATAAGTACTATATTGAAATGTGCGTGTTCTTGCTCTCTCTCTCTCTCTCTCTACATCCGTCGGTGTCGATCGTTCATTCAATTAACAATGCATTTTTACTAAAAAATAGATTTGATGCATATCTAGATGAAGGTGGTTTTATCTTGAAATATAGTGGATTTTTATGTCAGAAATTATTATCATTACCATACTAAGGCCTACTTCGAACTAGAGATCTGGGAGATGGAAATCCGTCCGTGGGAAAAACAAAATCCATGCCTTAGGTAGATTATGCGAAAATAGCATACGAATAACATTAGACTAGAGTTGTAGAGTAGGGTTAAAGCGGAACGAAAATAATGCTGTGATAGTCGTGTGTTCCGACGATAGATTATTACGGGTACCTGAGCATATGCTATTTGGAAAGTGGAAAGCTTTATACTACCGGATATTTATATAAAAATCAATTAGTTTTGTAATTTCGGTCATCAAAATATGGTATTCCGGTGCTATGTAATTGTAATAGCTCATAAAAGCTCCGCGTGTCCCGATGTAATTGCGGATATTTTTAATTAAAAATGATATAATGGTATAATAAGTTGAAAGGAGGTAGGTGAGTAACTGTGGGGAAGGTTGATTATAATACTATTTCCATAGTAATGTAAAAATATTTGATGTGTCTTATTTAAAAATTAATTAGTGGTGCTGATTGCTGATGATACACAAAGATCCAATATCATGGACAATACGGAATATTGTACTTAATTGTTTATGGAAATACAATTTCATCCTGATTTACGAGGCCTCGTATGGGTGGTTTTTTGGGTGGTTTGGTGTGGGAGAAAATGCAAAACCTAAGGCGATGGTTAGGATTAGGGTTAGATTCTGTGCTACCAAAGGACACATTATTTATACTTGAAGAGGAAATTAGAATATTGATTTTATACATTTTATTGATTTTCACATTTTCACCATTTCACCTATCAAATGACCAATAATTGGAATAATTTGTACTTGAATGGAAAATTATTTTACACATTTTTGATTTTCACCTATCAAATCGCCAATAATTGGAATAATTGGTACTTGAATGGAAAATTAGAGTATCTATTTTACACATTTTTGATTTTCACCTATCAAATGGCCAACAATTGGAATAATTGGTACTTGAATGGAAAATTAGAGTATCAATTTTACACATTTTATTGATTTGCAATGATTTTTTTTGAGATGATCGATCGAATTCTTCGTCTATCACACATTATAACAACATCAAAATAATTATTGGGTAAGATGGTATAAGATGCTATTAATATATAAATGGAAAAGGATTTATGGAGAGGGAATGGTATATACAGATATATATATTTGTATAATTTGATTCATGAATTTTTTTGAAGGTAATAATTTAAAATATAACAATACAGTTTTTAAAAGTTCATTGTGCATTATCATATTTATACAATGAAAACAACCAATCCCACCAGACCATATAAACTACATTCCATTGAAGTTGCACCAGATATAAAATTAGCTGTATATGATTATCACAATTCCAACAATGTAACAACAACAACAACAACAACATTATTATTAATTCATTGTACCGGTACCCATTCCCGGACATGGGATTTTTTAATTGATCAGATTCCATTACATATACGTATTCTTACAATTGATTTACGTGGACATGGTAAATCTACATCACAATTTCTATCAACTACCTTTCAAAATAAATATCCAAATTACAAACATTTATGGGGTTATAATGGTAAAGATATTTTAACAGTATTATATAAATTAAATATAATAAACAATGTAATAGGAATTGGGCATTCAGCTGGTGGACATGCTCTTGCAACAGCAGCAGGTCTTGATCCTACAAATATAATATTTAAACGTATTGTATTATTAGATCCTGTAATATTTACAAAGGAACATTATTTAAAATTTCAAAATGGATATGGAAATGATCCTATTTTTTCCATGCCAAGTAAAGGTACATTAAAACGTAAATATCAATTTTTAGAAAAAAATGAAATGTATAAACGTTTTGAAAATAAAATGCCATATGCGGTATGGAATAAATCTATATTAGCAGATTATATATATTATGGATTAAAACAAGTGATGGTTGTAAGAAATGTTAATGATAATACGGATAATACTAATATTAATAATAATGTTCATTATGAATTGATATGTCCACCAAATATTGAATCAGAATGGTATGCAACTGAATGTTTACCTGATGCAAATATACGAACATTGTTATCAAAGATTACAGTACCAAATATTGATTTAATACGTGCAAAGGAACGTAGTGCATGTGATCCATTATTAATACAATGTTTTAATCACAATATAGTCAAGGTAAATGATATTGAAATCGATGGATTAACACATTTTGTACCACAACAACGTCCAGATCTTATTATCAATATGTGTAATGATTTTTTTTCTTCCACATCTGCTTCATTATCTTTATCATCATCGTCGTCAGGTACTATTAGCAATAATAATGGTAATGATCATAGCTCCAGATCCCAACATAGTTTTCTTCAACTTGCAACTTATTTTTGCCATGCTCGAGCATCATCTAGTCAATGGAATCGTGCAAATAAAGGATTAATTCCACCAAATTTACAAGTAGTTAGTGCAACACGTGGGAAAGATACAATAGGTACAGGTAAAATTGGTGGAGATGTTGGTATTTTTAAATTAGAAGTTGTTCCTACATTGCAAAATTCCATGAAAGCAATGCATGGTGGTGCACAAGCTACATTAGTAGATACATTAACAACAACGATATTATCTGCTGCGCAAGCACATGAACAATTTTATGATGATGATTTAAACACCAGTGGGAAAAAAACAAAAACAATTGAATTTAGAGATCGTGGTACGGTTTCATTGAATATTGATTATTTAAGTGGTGGAAAACCTGGTAAAACTGTTTATGCTCGTGCATGTGTTGATCGTGCTGGTGGGTCGTTAGCATTTTTAAGTATGACGATGTATAATATTGAAAATGATGGAACAGAAACAATTATATCCAAAGGTACACATGTGAAAGTAATGAGTAAACCAGGGAAAGGACGTAGTATACCAATTCATTTATTTAATCAACGTATTGATGAGATGAGTGTGAATCGTCGTGACAACAATGATGATGATGTACAAAAGTCAGCAGCAGCAGGAATCGAAAAATTAAATGAGGATTATAATACAGCAAAGAATTCAAAGTTGTGAAAAATGTGGTGTGTGCTCTTTTCTGTGTGTGTGAGGGTGTGTGAAAAAAATAAAAAATAATAAAAAAATACCCCTGAATAAATACGTGTTCGTAAAAAAATTAATACGAAGTATACGGGGGTTGTACTTTTTTTTAAAAAATTCAAAACAAACCCACTTTCTCTCACTTTAATCTGTTCTTTCTCCATCATTACTTATTCAATGCATCAAGATGAAACTCGCCAAGACCATCAACAACCAACTCAATATCACTTGCACGTTTTGTTTTTGTTCTTCTGCTTTCTCCACTCTTCTTCTTCTTTGCATTTTCTAATGGATTTGGTGCCCATGTACGATTCACTACATTATCTCCTGATGTATTTTCTTCACTTTTACTTTTTTTCTTTCGTTCCATATACGTGTACCAAGCGGAAAAGAATATACTACCAACGAATGGACACATCACTAAAATTAAAAGAAATAAATCCATCGGATGATCATACGTGCCATCTGCGTTTTTACGTAAACTTGCTGCTCTAGAAGATGCAATTCCGGATATAAAGACTAGCAAATTCAAACAAATATCTTCTGCATTATTCAAATATACGTGTGGAAACGGTTTTAAACGTGTGTGCACAGTACGAACCAATAAAAACCCCAACAGAAGCATCACCAATTTATTTTCATGGTCTATTGGCAATGCAGCAATACTAATTAAAACTAATCGGCGTCCCATATCCACTGAAGTATACCACCAACAATCATCATGATACGATTTTGTTACTACAAGCATCCATCGATTGTTCTTTACACCACCTGCCTCGCGCTTTAATTTTGAATAACGATATAATAAATATGGTACCAATGCAATACCAATAATACCGATAATTGCAAATAATTGCCAGATCCAACTTGCATCTTCAAAACAAATAATTTTAGGAGCACTATGAAGTATTAATTTATTTCCAACTTTTCGACAATGTACCAATTGAATTAAAAATTTTGTTATTGATGCATATAATGATAATAAACATGTCATTATTGCTGGTCCAAAATTTGCACTTCTTTTTTCATTGTTACGAAATATATAAATACATATTGGCCAGCATATTAATATTAATATACCCATTGGATATATATTAAATGCTAATTTACCAATTGGTGTTAAATTTGGTATTAAACAATTGACTGGATTTTCAATCAGTAGTTTATCATTACTAATATTACTATCTGAATGATCTGCTTCATTTGTAGCAATATTAAAACTGAACAACATCAATAAAGGTCCACTAACACGTTTCCCTAATTGCGATGGATTTAATACTAAACCAACAACCTGGTAAAAAAACATTAAATTCTTAAATATTAATGTGAACAAAATATTTTTGGTTGCTGCAAGATAGGTTTTACGTAATAAATATACAATGAATATCATACCTATAAAAAATGGAATGATAAACCAAACCCAATTTACGTATGTACATTTACGGCAGATGGAACTACCTAATACTTCACTATACCCGGAAATGCAAGAACCACATAATGGAGTGGATGGATCACGATTTGTTGCACAATCCTTTCCACTTCCAATACGACATCCTATTCCATTTATATCATACGTTTCAAGCGATGTACCATTTAAATGTGGACAACATTGACCACCATTACATTCAAATATTGAAATTTCACCACCATCACTTTCATCAATATGCCCATAATATCCTGGTATAGCATATACATCGTCTCTTCCTGTACATACGGCACCAATAGTTGGACAATCGTGGCATTTTCCATCTGATATAACATTATATTGTTGCTCAGGGCATACCGTGCATCCAAACCGAGTGTTTTTTGTCAATGTTGATTTATAACCTTTGAAACATTTAACAAGTTTCACTGTAGCATTTGTTGAAAATAACGTTTTATGAAAAAATTTTAATATAATTGTTTTATCAACTAGGTTTAAATCTGCATCTTGGATTTCGATTGTATTACTTGAATATCCTATCTCTATTAAACCTTTTCCGTCAATAATAAAAGAAGGCAAACCTTGAAATTTAATATTTTCAGTGGTTCTTAGTTCAACATATGATGTTGCATACGTTTGGTGTGTTATTTCAGTACATTTTCTACCAAAAACATCAACTACTTGTAAGATACCTTTTATAGCTATACCTGGTGCTATTGGTGCAGGTGATATAGATTGTTCAATATTTAATTTATATGGAGGTGTAGCGACATTATTTCCTCCATAAAGTGTTGCGTGGTTGTTGATGTAGATTATTGCATTATTATTTTGAAAACATGCAGGAGTGAATGGAACTTTATATATTTGATAATTTTCAGCTGTTAATTTTGGTTGTATAATGTTGATGTAAATTGCGCCACCTGTTTCACCAGCTTTATTATGTTGAAATATATTTTTGTTGATAAGTGTAATTGGTGTGCCACATGATCCGTACGATTGTTGGTCAGTGTATAATGAAATTAGTATGGCACCACCACGTTTCGTACTAGTATTGTTTTGGAATGCACAATTATTAAATGTTGGATTGATATTAGAATCTATGATATAAACACCACCACCACCACCTGATGCTACATTACGAATCCAAATGACATGATTAAAGATAGGTTGAGCTTGTGATTGAATATATACACCACCTCCACCCTTATCACTATTTGGTGCTTTATTTTCTTGAAATGTACAATTATTAAATGTTGGATTGGTATTAGATACATAGATATAAACACCACCACCACAACCACCTGGTGCTACATTACGAATCCAAATGACATGATTAAATATAGGTTGAGCGTGTGATTGAATATATACACCACCTCCACCAAAATAACTATTTTGTGCTTTATTTACTTGAAATGTACAATTATTAAATGTTGGATTTGTATTAGAATCTGTTATATAAACACCACCACCACTACCTTGTGCTACATTACGAATCCAAATGACATGATTAAATATAGGTTGAGCTTGTGATTCAATATATACACCACCTCCACCAAAATAACTATTTTGTGCTTTATTTTCTTGAAATGTACAATTATTAAATGTTGGATTGGTATTAGAATCTGTGATAGAAACACCACCACCACGACCTTGTGCTACATTACGAATCCAAATGACATGATTAAATATAGGTTTAGCTTGTGATCAAATATATACACCACCTCCACCAAAATAACTATTTTGTGCTTTATTTTCTTGAAATGTACAATTATTAAATGTTGGATTGGTATTAGAATTTCTGATATAAACACCACCACCAATACCGTGTGCTACATTACGAATCCAAATGACATGATTAAATATAGGTGTAGCTTGTGATCTAATATATACACCACCTCCAACAGAAGCACTCCCATTAAAAATACTGAAATTACTCAATACAGTATTCAAACCTTCGCTTTCACTCATAAATGCAAATGCACGTTTTGTATGTTTACAATCATAGATAACATGATCATTTCTAGTATTGTTAACACCATATAGAAATATTTCACTAATAGCTGTAGTTCCGTCTCGTTGTACAAATCGTATACCACCATCATTATTCTCATTTATACTAGTGGTAATATTAGTATCACACGTATGAATACCTTTTAACAATACAATTTCATCACCATTATTTGATTCAAATATAGCAAATTGTGTAGTATTACAATAAACATTTCCTTCAATACCACATCCACGTATATCAAGACCATGTCCATTTGCTGCAACTGTACGTATTATTTTTGCGCTGGAAGTACATGCCAACAACAAAAATAATGCCAATATAACTATCAATCCATATAACATTTTTACCATGACATATTGCAACAACAACAAAGTATTTTTTCTCATTTATCAACTTTTTCTTTTTACTCAATTATTATTTATAAATTGAAGTTAAAAAAAAACTAATTAATTACACTAAATAATAATATAAATGTTACAAAAAAAAATGTATAATAAATCTATTCAAGAACTAAATCCAATCAAATTCGCAACGACAAATAAAATGGTTTTATATCCACACTACTTATATCAAAATATATATCGAAATTATATAAATATATTTTGGTCACACACCCTCCTTTCCCATCACAATATCTATATATTCCTTTCCTTCAAACTGTTTCATCAAACAACAATTGATGCATTTTTTTAATAAAAATAGCACGTCAATACCATTGCAGCTGTATCCTAGGATACAAAACATATATATATATATTCCTATAGGGGTGCAAAAACCTGGGTCACAGTATTCACCTGCTATAGTGGTATATACTACATAGCATGGTAATGGTATTACTATATTGTATTTATTTAATAGGTACATACCATTGGCTACTGTCATTAATTTTATCAGTCCATTTTCGCAATTTGATGCTTATATACATAAATTATTACATATTGATATATGGTTTTTGGCTACAAAACGAAAGTTGCGAAAATCTCCTGCATTCCAATTCTAGGTTCTTGCCGTGAATCACTTCGTACATTTATGGCTATACTAAATACCTGTAATATATTCTATCAAATATATACTAATGGTATGTCTATCTTGTATGCTATATCCATTGTATATATAGCAGGTGAATACTGCTGTGACCCAGGTTTTTGCACCCCTACTATATATATATATAGGATATATAATTGTATAATAAGAATATATATATGCACATATCAATGGGAGACGAGAAGGAAAAATATATATTCATACATGAAAGAAACAAAATCGAAGAGACGTGGTGTAGATATATATAATTACAATTTTTAAGTAACGAAATACTTTCCTGAGAGATAGATTTGTATTTGTTTTTTTGTTTGTTTTTGAGCTGCTGATATATATATTTTTTTTTATAATATAAATTTGAGGATAAACAAGTATTCCTGTGAACATATATAATAATTATGGCAACAGCAAATGTAATACAAATTATAGCATCATTTATTGGTGGTACCGTCGTCACTGCTGGTATATTAAAAGCAACTGCATCGAATGATATCGGAAACAATACTTCATCTTCATCAAATGTAATCAATGATCATCAAATACCAGAACAACAACAACCATCAACATCAACAACGTCTAATAATAATAATAGTGATAATAACGACACTAAAAACACTTCATCAACCGATATAAATTTAGCTTTAATATCATCAATAACAGTTGTATTAGGATTATCATTTATATATTTCAATAATAAAACAACATATTATTTAGATAGTTACGATAAAGAACATGAAAATTACGATGATAATAACGAATCAACAAACAACAATAACAAACGTGAATCTGCTATACAAATAAAAAGATTGGAAAAAGATATTGAAACATGGCGTAAACGTTATAAAGATAAAATGAAAGAAATATTAAAATTTAAAAAACGTGTAGTAGAAGTACAACGAAATGCAGAACTAACGTTTGGTCAAGGGATGGAGGACAATTTCACATTGATCCATGAAAACCGTTTACTACGTGAACAGAATTTAAAATTAGATAAACATTTAACTAAAATACAAACTAAATTGGAGAAATTACGAAAAACATATGCAACTGCAGGACCAAAGTCAACTATCTTTGGTAAACGACGTGATGTAATCAATGCAGAACAAGATATTAAAAAATATTTACATAAAATCACACCGAAAATCAAAGCAATCCATGATGATCTTAACAATTCCAATACAACGAACAATGAAAAACAACAAAGAAATTATTATTTACCATCACCAAAAACAAATAAACAAAAAATCAATCAATAAAAACTTTAGACATTTAATTTGAATATGTATGTTACAATTGAAGAAACATTTTATATATATATAATTTAATTTACGCATAATTTATTTTTATATATAAATGAAATTCAATATGAATTACAATTGTAGTCAATATTTAAAATAAAATGTGTGTGTGTGAAAAGAGACGTTGCGGTGGTATGCAGACAAGAACACAAATAAAAAAATATAAAAATATAAAAAGAGAACCAAAATGCTTTCACTTTATCCATCGGATCTTCATTGCAGTAGTTTTAACCATTTTATGCTTTACAGTGTCCAATATTGTTTTTTAATTTTTTTTCTGTAAACTATTTCTCTTCTGTGTTCTTCTTCGTTCAAACAAATTAATCATTTTTTTTTTTTTCTAATTGAATTTTAAATCACTTTTTACTTTGTAATTGAATTGATGATAGAAAAACAACTATATATACGTCCATGAGAAAAATATGTTCTTCAATCTTTTACATGTATATATATATATATATATATACACACACTCATTTCTGAACAAATGGTATATGTATAACGAAATATTGTACAATACATGGCAAGAAATACATATATACATGATAAAATAATTATATATATACAATACAAGGGTACTAAAAAATAAATAAATCATTTTTATTTATTAAATTTTATTATAATTGCTGGAATTAATTAAAATGAGCTCTTCCATCAGTACAACTACAAGTACTGCTGCAAAATATTTCATGTGTTATTTATTGAGATCTTTAAATGTAAAACATCCAAAATCCACATATATCGGTTTTACTGTACACCCGAAACGAAGAATACGACAACATAATGGTATTATTTCAGGTGGAGCATTCCGTACTCGTAAAAAAAGACCATGGGATATGGCAACTGTCGTTGAAGGTTTTCCAAATAAAGTTAGTGCATTGCAATTTGAATATGCTTGGACAAACCCAAATAGATCCAGATTGTTAAAAGGATACGTTGGTAAAACAAAGAAGTATGGCTTCAATAATAAAATGGAATTATTAGCTATATTATTATCAATTGAACCGTTCAAAAATTATGGTTTATCGATCCATTGCCAACATCAGGATGTAGTCAATTTATGGGATGATATTGTAAATAACAATACAGGGACTAGAAGAAGAAGGAAAAAACAACGTAAAGGTGATGATGGTGGTGGTGGAAAAAAATTATCATCTCGTAGTAATACAATTGTAAATGAAATCACGGATTTTACCCCATTAAAACATAGTGTAAAGGTTAGTATTGGTTCTTTAGATCATTTAAAAGTATATCAAGATGATGAGGAGGATGGATCAACATTGGAAACACATCGCATTCCATCAATAACGCAGGAACAAGTACCTTCATTGTCATTAAGACGATGTACTGCAATTCAAAATGAAGAAAGCAATGCAACAATGATGGATTGGCCGAACAATTTAAATGTGAACATAGATCATTGTGTATTCTGTGATGATGTATTAGATTCAATCAATGGTTATGCAAGATGCCCACATTGCCATGTAAAAGGTCATTTAATATGTATGTCTGAGAAAATATTGGAAAACGATCCATTGTCATTGTTACCAAAGAATGGTAAATGTATATTTTGTGAATCTCCAGTGAAATGGAGCAATATGATCGTTCGAGGTAGTAAGAAAATCACACCAAGGCAATCTCCATATCGTCGCAATTTAAATAATAAAAATGTTGATGATGGTGGTGGTAGCAAGAAGAAGAAGAAGAATAGTGGTCTAGTGAAACGTAAATTAACATTGAAGAAGACGACTAGTGTAAAGAAAAAAAGTAATGATATTACATCATTATCAGCACCATCATCTATTGAATTAAGACAAAAGCAATTAGATGATGATACTGAAACCAATAATTTAAATCAACAACATGAAGTTATTGTCATTGAGTAAAAGAGTTTATCATACGATGTGATGTACACCGGCGGACAAGAGTGTCGTATACTAGAAATTGAAAACACATGTATATTAATTATAAATGCTTCACTGGCATTATTTTTTTTAAGACACTCTCTCTCTCGCTCTCTCTCCGTTCCCTGTTGAATGTAATTTCAATGATTTAAATCACCATTACCTCTTCCTACATTTCTACCATTTGCATCAAAATAATTTGCTTTTCCACCTTTTGAACGTAAAAGTGCAATGATCTCTTGGCGAAGTGGACTACGATTATAATATGCATAGTCCAGGGGAGTGTATCCCCTGGCCTTCTTATTAATGCTATCAAGAGTCATATGAGTTAATAACAATTCAATCAACTCAACATTCGTTCTGTTCCCACTTGCTGCTATATGTAATGCATTCCATCCATCACTATGTGCAATATTAGGATCAGCTTCACCTTGTTCAATCAAATATTGAACTACTTGGAAATGTTCGTTCATTGCAGCTGCCATTAAAGGTGTACATTCAGCACCATAAATATTTTTACCGACTTGATTCACCATATCTTTCAAAGTCGTATCATCTCTGTAGCCATTCACATCACGATTAGTAATATATTTGTGAAAAGAATGGAGATTCACAAATAATTCTACATCATCCATACGTCTGTGTTGACATGCACATACAATAGGTGTACCACGTGGAAACTCTCTTTTATATCTTTCAATTAATAAATAAAGTCTTCTCGCTGGATGTGAAAGTCTCATCTCATTTATACTTCTTCTACCTTTATAATCAATACTCAATGCTACATCACGTACACGCTCAAAATCATCACATCCAAATCGTTTTCTACATTGCTGTATTAAAGAAGATCGTTTCACATTACATAATGATCTAATATCTAAATATAGAAGTATATTTGTCATTATCCCGCAGGCAGACTCAAATCCAGCTGGTAAAACTAATATACCAATTTCAATAGGTTCTGCACGTTCTTCTTCTAACGCTTCAATCGTGGATGGTTTTAATGTCGTACGTCGTCGTTTCGCAGGTGGCGGTGCTTCAGTCATCGATGCCATGTTGCATATAATATATATCTTCTTTCCATATATATATATATATATGTATATTGTTTATGTTCTTCTATTTATATATATATATGTTTATTCAATATTTCTTAGTTCATTCAAATTATTATTGACTAGAAATAACGATTTGTATCAAAGGAAAAAGAAGGTGGTTGAAAGGAATTCTGATATTCAAAACAAAGAGTGAGACGAAATGCTTTTTATAATTTTATATAAGGATATGTTCATTGTTATGTTTCTTTTTTTTTATTGTAATACATACACACACACATATCCACAAAGAGAAAAGGGATATTTCTTTTGCAAACACACAACACACGCCCCACTACACAAACTGTTTTCTACGACCATCTCATCAATTATTTCATCAAAAAGTATAGTTTGCACAAGCTCTGGCAAGCTAAATGTTCGTAAATTATATATATATCAATATAAACATATATATATATATATATATTACTTCTCTCTGCTGCATTGATCTAAAACAATATGTACGTATTATATACATATATACCCTTTATTGAAATGCTTGATCCATTAAAATATTAGCTGCTTGATTTTCGTTCCTATCGCATGCAAGATAAACTTGTATGATTTCATTTCTTGAACCAAGTCCCATTGCTTCTAATCGTTGTATAGCAGCTTGATCATCAGGTGATAAATTCACACGAACGGCACCTGGTGGCACTCCACCTTGGCCACCTTGTCCACCGCCACCACCGCCACCCATGCCGCCCATTTGTTGCATCATTTGTTGCAATTGTCCAGGAGGCATTTGTGCCATCATTTGTTGAAATTGTTGTAATTGTTCTGGTGTCATACCTAATTGTTGTGCCATTTGCGCACGAGCTTGTGGAGGCATTGCATTTAACATTTGCACTAATTGCGCTGGATTAGGTGTATTGCCTAAACCACCTAATGCACCAGCTAACCCGGCCATACCTGGTAATCCCCCTTGCGTTGGTTGCGCTTGTCCTTGCGTTGGTTGTGTATTAGCAGTAGTTGTTGCACCTGCGCGTGGTTGGATCGGTTCATTTAACATACGAACAAATGCTGGTGGATCTTGATTAATAATAGCAAATAATTGTGGATTCGTCGTTTCAATGCCACGTAATACTGCTGGTAAAGATGCAGGATTTTGTTGTACCATGGTACGCAATTGATCGAATCGTGGGTCGTTACGTAATTGATCCAATGCAGCATTTGTACCACCTCCATCACCACCCGTTGTTGCAGTTGTGCCGCCTTGTTGAGCTTGTTGCGCTTGTTGTGGTGGTGGCATCTGTGGCATGGATGATGGATCAAAGACATATGCAACTGCACGGCTTACATCACCAAAAGCAGCACGAACAGCAGCAGTTGCAGTGGCTTCATCCGTGTTTGTGATTTCCATAACTTGTTGTACAACACCAGCATCTACAGCAGGTTGTTGTGGTATTGTTGTTGCACCGGTTGTATTTTGCGTCGTAGCAGTTGCGTCGGAAGAAGTACTGGTTGGTTCTGCATTGGTAGTAGTAGCTTCTGCATTTTCTGTCGTGGTTGGTGGCGGTGCAGTCGTATTGGTAGTTGCTGGCGGTGCAGTAGTATTAGTATTAGACGAAGATGTAGTTGTTGTATTAGTGCTTCCGCTTCCGTCACCTGTCATAGTTACTTGTGGTGTTGGTGCTGGTGCCGGCTTCTTCTTTTTTGCTTTTTTACTAACAAAACATACTAAAAATGAACCAGGTTTAATACCGGCAGCTTCCAACGTCACGTCATCTTTTAATACTTTACCATCACAGATTAATTTCATCCCTGCAGCTGGAAATCCTTTATCAGCTTCTACAATTTTTTTACATTCACCAATTGTAGTGGATAATTCAGCTTCAATTTCAAATTTATTACCAGTAAGTGTTTTTACGGCAACCTTCATGTTTGCTTCTTCTTCTTCTTCTTTGTTTTTCTTGTATGCGTACGATTACTATCGCTCTCCTTGTATATATATATATATATATATATGTATCTACAGTATGATATATATGTATCTATATATCTCACCGAGGTCGGTCCACACACAGAGGTCTTTCTATTCGAATAATTCGAGTGTCTTCATTCAATATTTTTATAAGAAAAAGTATTTTTTTTTTTTTCATCATTCAAAAAAAAAAATGGGATTTGTTGGTGTAAATTGATAGTCGTGCAGGCTTGGTAGTGTACGATACTAATACAAGTTCGATAATCATTTTTATTCCATAGTCTAAAGGTCTATTATAGTCTATAGTCTATATTAGTGAAAGGAAAACAAAAAAGTTTGAGAGATAGCAAAATCAATGCTGTGTGCTGTGTACCTGCTATCTTGAATCAATACTGTGCACCTGCTAATTTGGAATAAATATCTAAATAGCAGAAATATAATGGATGCCCGCCTACTTATACAGCGAGTATACTGATATTTATACTGGATACACTGGATATTTTCCTAGCATATTGAATTAGAATACTAATAATTATACTTTTTGTTTTACTCTAAATTACAGATCAGCACCGAAAAGAAGTGTGATTGACGACAAAGAAGACAAGAAGACAAAATGTTGGTTTCTCGGTCAAATTCATATATATATCTATAACCATGAGTTCATAGTATATCACATATTGTCGTCCTTCATTATTGAAGAAGATTATCATCATTATTTATATTCGCATTTTTATCCAACAATGGCGTATCCAAACGTTCGCTATCCGTTGGTAATCGATCTAAACCATCACTTCCACGACTAAATGATGACATTTTGCGAGTATGAATTGTCCATGGACCGTCGCTACCATTTCTTAAACATTGTACATGCCGATACATTCTCCATCCAAAAACAATAATTAATGCAAAATGTGGTATATACATTGCAATGTAATAACTTACACTTGTTTGAATGTAAAACCTTGCAAGAAATATTGCAGGTAAATATACTACGAAAAAACTACTAATAGCTGCTTTTGCTAAGAAATCAAAGTCATGGCAAATCATTAACGAACCACGTAGTAAAACAAATATTAAATTAAATCCAACAACCCAACCAAATGCATCAAAGACACTTTGTAAACTATCTTTTCCAGCAAATATAGAAGCGTATGAAATGGCACATTCTTGTTTTGTTGCATATATACATGCGGAGGAACCAAAGTCATATGCCGTGTAAATATCCGTTGCATATGCTGCAAGAACTGCGCCAATCATTAATGATATTGTCAATATACTAATGAAAAACATCAATCCTAGAAACATACTATGTTGCCCACTTGCGATTAATGTGCTACCCATCATTTTAAAGATAAACATGCTACCCATTAAATATTGTGGTCCAAAGCTCCAATATGCTGCTTGAGGTGCTGCAATTTTAAACGCGATTTCAAAATGTTCTGATGCAGCTACATATGTTGTTATTGAAGCACTTAATTGAATGGCAATGTCTACCAACATTAATTGAAAACCTTCATAAATACATTCTCGTATTATTTTACGAATATCCATGGAGGAACTGATTGCATCATCAACTTTATCAGTATTATTATTGCTTTCATCATTGTTATTAATAAACGTGTTTGATGAGGTACTATCAATAAAATTATCATCATTTCTTGTAGTATCTTCTTCATCATTTTTACGACAACAACCACAAAATAAATTACCAACGATTTCATTACAAAGACATTTCAATTTATATTTTTTACGAAGATTTTTGTATATTCCTAAATATGTAAAATATGTCAAACAAATAACCCACGTCGATGCGCAACTTGAAATGCCTAATATAGTTAATGGATATATATCCGTATTATTTAACAAACCAAACCATAGTGAAATAGGTACCACTGCGCTTATAATTCCTGGAAATAGATATGGAAATAATTCCAATATACCGATAAAAAATCCTGCTAAACCTTTTGACATAAATGATGGAATCCAAGTCATTGAATTTAAAAGCCAATATACTTTTGCATTTTGTAATAAATCGTTTGTTGATGGAATTAATGTGCATCCATTATTAATTAACATTTGATTAGATTTTTCGGATGGATTTAAAATATATCCAGCTATATCATCATTTAATGCTATAAGGGCCATTAATATAAATGCAATTCCACCACATATAGCACCACCAATAACAGATATATTCAATAATATATTTAAATCATTGTATCGCATACTTGCTATAGCATATCCTACTTTTACGGTCATTGTATCTTCAATAAAAGCAAAAATTTCTTCAACGGGTGTTAAAAATGAATCCATTGCTGTTTGTGATGCACGATCTGTTGGTGATAAAGTTTGTTGTATTGATTTTGGCATTATAATTGATTCAAAAACCATAGCAGTGATCGACGCGAAAAATATAAACACAAACATATATTTAGCACATGGAGACATATTTTTCATCATTGCCGACCATATATTACCTCTTTGTGGCGTAATTGTTGTACTATTTTTGTTCATAGACGAACGTGCCATACGCTTTATACACACTTGCAGGATAATATATGGTACTCCAAATGCAATTAAAGAATATAACCAAACTTGAGCTGCTGCTTTTAATGAATGACTTGATTCACAACATGCATTTTTAAAGCTATCATCTTCACAAGCCTTTGTTTCAAATATACATATCGGATCATTATAACCGTCGACATTCATTAAATACCCGTTTGTAACAATACTGCCATTTGGATGAAAAAATTTATATGGTGATTGTATAGGATTCAACGGGTCATAAGTGCAATTTAATACTTTTTCTTGCTGCATTTTTATTAATTATTATATTATTATTATTAAAAATATATTAATCCAATATACATCGATAATATATTGATATTAACGATGTCTCTATCTATGTACCTATCTATACCTCTCTATCTATATATATATAAGTTAAAGTGTAATATGTGTGTGTAAATAAATTTAAATTAATGGAGAATAATTTTATGATTCAATCACAATTAATACTCTCAATGTACTCAAGCAATGTATCGATAAAGGTTTTGTTATATGTGTATCCTATTGGGGTGCAAAAACCTGGGCCATCGTATTCACCTGCTATAGTGGTATATACACTACATAGCATTATAATGGTATTACTATATTATATTTATTTACTAGGTACATACCATTGGCTACTGTCATTAATTTTATCAGTCCATTTTCGCAATTGAATGCATTTAACATAAATATAGTCAATATCTATATATGACTTTTGGCTACAACACAAAAGTTTCGAAAATCTCCTGCATTCCAATTCTTGGTTCTTGCCGTGAATCACCTCGTACTTCTCGCTATACTAAATACTTGTAATATATCTATCAAACATTTACAATGGTATGTCTATCTTGTATGCTATATATATTGTATATATAGCAGGTGAATACGATGGCCCAGGTTTTTGCACCCCTATAGGATGTTGGTTCGAAAAAATAATACAACATCATAATAACCT
>JACLAD010002679.1_pt1 | contig 21865 bp, 22 predicted proteins | sample 8027901 | NCBI WGS metagenome assembly JACLAD01 (sample SAMN15725071, study PRJNA655200) | protist metagenome | isolation source: fluorescence activated cell sorting (FACS) single amplified genomes of... | place: Spain: Blaines Bay Microbial Observatory, Mediterranean Sea | collected 2016-07-05 | reverse complement strand
CGGCGCAGGTGGCCTGATGACAGGCCGCGGTGTGGCTGGAGCCCTCGTTCGGACCACGATTATCTTTGGTGCGATCTTTTTCGTTTCGAGCCTGACGCTGACCGTCATTGCCACACAAAACGCGGCCACAACTGAAGCTGTTGCACCTGCAGATATTGTTGAAGAGGGCGCAGACGAAGAGCCAGAAGACCTCGGCGTTGATGTTCTGGATATCCTGAACACTGATGGTGCTATTGTTGATGACCCACTCGCGGCCGACCCAGTTCAGCCAAGCACGCCAACTGCGCCTGAAGAGCAACCGTCAGAGACAAATCCGCAATAATTTTCATCAAGAGTGTTTTCCCCTATCGGGGTAGGCTCCGAATCAGGCAATCTGCATTCCCATGACTCGCTATATTTTCATTACTGGCGGCGTGGTGTCCTCTTTGGGCAAAGGTATCGCTTCCGCTGCGCTTGGGGCGCTACTTCAGGCGCGCGGCTATAAAGTCCGCCTGCGCAAGCTTGACCCCTATCTGAACGTTGATCCCGGTACTATGAGCCCGCGCCAGCATGGCGAAGTCTTCGTGACTGATGATGGCGCTGAGACTGATCTGGATCTTGGCCACTATGAGCGCTTTACCGGCGTTCCGGCGCGTCAGTCTGACAACATTACGACTGGTCGCATCTACTCGACGATTATTGAGCGTGAGCGGCGCGGCGACTATCTTGGCGCGACAATCCAAGTCATCCCGCATGTTACGAATGAGATTAAGGATTTTGTCCTGTCTGATGCTGGCGATGTTGATTTCGTATTATGCGAGATTGGCGGCACGGTTGGTGATATTGAGGGACTGCCTTTCTTTGAGGCGATCCGACAGCTTGGCCAAGAGCTTGGCCCCGAGCGCGCGTGTTTTATCCATCTGACGTTGTTGCCTTATATTCCCGCAGCGGGCGAGATGAAAACCAAGCCGACCCAGCACTCGGTGAAAGAGTTGCGCTCAATTGGTATTCAGCCGCAAATTTTGCTCTGCCGCTGTGATCGCCCGATCCCGGAGAACGAAAAGGGTAAGATTGCAAGCTTCTGTAATGTACGCCCGACCAGCGTGATCGAAGCGCGCGATGTCGGCCATATTTATGATGTGCCTGCGGCTTATCATGCCGAAGGCTTGGATGATGAAGTGCTATGGCATTTCCGCGTGAATGATGCGCCAGAGCCTGATCTCAGCCGCTGGGAAGCAATTGCCCACACCGTCCACAATCCTGATGGTGAGGTCACGATTGGCCTCGTTGGAAAATACGTTGACGTACCGGACGCCTATAAGTCCGTGTCTGAAGCGCTCGTTCATGGCGGGTTGGCGAATAATGTTCGTGTTAAGGTCGAGATGATCGACAGTGAAGCGTTTGACGATGAGACGACGCCGCTCGAAGTGCTGGAAGGTATTCATGGGATCATCTTACCGGGCGGCTTTGGCGAGCGCGGTGCGCGCGGGAAGATGCGGGCAGCGCGGTTTGCGCGTGAACGTAATGTCCCTTGCTTCGGGATTTGCTATGGAATGCAGCTCGCTGTGGTTGAGGCGGCGAAGAATCTCGCAGGTATTAAAGACGCTGCGACGAGCGAGTTCGGTCCGACAGAGGAACCGATTGTTGGGCTGATGTCGGAATGGACCAAGGGTAACCAGAAAGTCACGCGTGACGCAGCCACCGACATGGGCGGCACCATGCGCCTCGGGGCGTATCCAGCGCGCTTGAAAGAAGGCTCTAAGGTGGCTGACGTTTATGGCACGCTCGATATCTCTGAGCGCCACAGGCACCGCTATGAAGTCAATACCGACTATATTGAGCGGCTTGAGGCTGAGGGCGTTATTTTCTCTGGCATGTCACCAGATGGCGTCTTGCCGGAGATTATCGAACTGGCAGATCATCCATGGTTCATTGCTGTTCAATATCACCCAGAGCTGAAATCTCGTCCAATGGAACCGCATCCGCTATTTGCAAGCTTTATCGGGGCGGCCGTCACGCAAAGCCGGTTGGTTTAAGCGCTTTGTTCTTTCTCTTCGACGACTGGGATATCATCGCACGCGCGTTGCTTCATGAGATCGATGAGTTTTAAACTACGGTCATGAATGGCTTTGGCTTCCACTTTTTGGGTGTCTGACAAGTCTAGGAACATCGCCCCGGCGAGTGGGTTGAGGGCGAGCATACCAAGATTGTTTGCGCCCTTCATGCTGCTCTCACCGCGCAGTTCAGCTAGGCGCTTCTGATTGTTTTCAAATTCGCCTTGTAAGTGTGTGCAAGACAGCTTGTCGTCAAAGCTATTGACGACGTTCACGGGCATTGTCGCTCGGCCGCCGCAACCTGCCAAAAGACCGACTGCCAATAAAAGACTCAAATTTTTCATATCTATTCCCGCCTTGAAAAATACCGCTTCGCTTTGCGTTGAATTTCCATTTCAACTCTTTAAGGCTGTTTTTGGGGTGGGAAGTCAAGCAGACCTGCTCTTGATGGAGAGATAAATGAAAAGACTAATTGCAGCGTTCTCAATGGCGCTTGTTTTGGGGGCATGTGCGACTGCGTCCAAGCCCGGCGCGATGGTTCCGGAGCTCACAGAGGCCACGATTATTGCCGAAGATTCTAAGCTCGCAGAAACGGTCAGTGTTGAAGGTGTTGATGGCGGTCAGAAAACGAACCCACTTTGGGTCTCAAAAGTTTCAAATGAAGACTTCACTGAAGCCCTTCGCCAAGCGCTTGCGGCTCATGCAATGCTTGCAACCGATGCTGGCAAGTATAGCCTTGCTGCAGAGTTGGTGAAGCTGAAGCAGCCGGTCATGGGCTTTGATATGTCTGTTACATCAGACGTGAAATATACGCTGACCGAAATCGAAACAGGCGAAGTCGTATTTGAAGATACAGTTTCAGAAAAGTACACCGCGAAAATGAGCGACGCTTTTGTCGGTGTTGAGCGTCTGCGCCTAGCGAATGAGGGATCAATTAAGTCCAACATCTCAAGCTTGATCGCTGGAATGATCGCGGCTGTCGATGGTGCCGAGGAGACAGGCGCCGATGCTGAACCTGAAGCTGTCGGTACTGACGAAGAGGCTGAGGGCGCTGAAGAAATGGACGTCGCCAGCCTTAACTAAGCCGGTCTTTTGGATTGGAATCCTCGAAACTGCTGAGCCCCGCTCAGCAGTTTCTGTATTCAGGGGCAACAAGCTACAAAGCCCCCCTTGCGCCTCTCGCCACCTGAGTCTATACGCGCGGTTTAATTTTAACGGGGCATTTGTCCCTGAGATGAGTTTGGAGCGACACGATGGCTGTCCCTAAGAGTAAGATTACAAAATCTCGCCGCGGTATGCGTCGTTCGCATGACCGTTTGAAAGGTAACACTTTCATTGAAGACCAAGATTCTGGTGAGCTTCGCCGCCCACACCATATCGACCTGAAATCAGGCATGTATCGCGGCAAGCAAATCCTTGAGCCACAAGACGACTAAGTTTCTTCTGGATTACGATTTAAGCATAAACCCCTGCCAAATGACGGGGGTTTTTGTTTTTGGGTCTGTCAGATTGCTGCACCTTGTGTAGAACACACGCTATACAAGACGATGTAGGGCCTGACATGACCGATTTGCCAACCAGCATGATTGACGCGCTGCAACGCGTATACACCGCTGATACAATTAACATTGATGCCTTTCAGTACTGTCCGCTCGTGTCTGAGCGATTGGCGAATTTAAAGGTCGCTTTCAACTGGTCACCTCCAACGCCGCATGCACTCGAGTTTGGCGTGTTCAAAGGCAAGTCAATTCGCACGCTGGCCCTCGCAAACCCATCGCGGACGTTTATAGGCTTTGATTCTTTTGAAGGCCTGCCTGAGCCTTGGCATCGCAGCGAGACAAGCACTTATGATGCGGGTCACTTTGCACTGCCCGAGCTACCCGCAGTTCCGAAGAATGCGACACTCGTGAAGGGGTTTTTCGAGGACACGTTAGATGACTGGCTTGCGGCCAATGCTGGCGCGGTTGGCTTCACCCATATTGATCCAGACCTTTATAGCGCCGCGAAGTTTGCCATGACACAGCTAACCGACCGCATGCCAGACGGTGCGGTGATCGTTTTTGATGAACTTGGCGACTGGAAGCAGAACGGCGTTTACCCCCTATGGGAAGAGGGGGAATGGCGCGCGTTGAAAGAGTGGCTGGCTGAACATGACATGTGTTTTCGTATTCTCGGACGCGGTACGCATTATGAAGCTGCGATACAGGTTTTCCGCTCCGAACCAAAGCCGTTGACCAAAGATCAATTGGTTAGAATGGCGAACCTGCTCGCTAAAACAGGAGAGAGCGATAACGCGCTCGCGCTACTTAAAGAAGTTGTTGAAGGATATCCCAATTGGTTGCGGGGCCTTGCGGCATTCGCTATACGGCAGGTGGCATCTGGATACCACACCGAGGCTTTAGCGACGATTACCGCAATCAAGGTGAAGGCTGAGAGCGATCCGGAGAATAAGTATATTCAACAGCTGCCACGCTTGGAAAGTGACTGTCACTTTGCACTCGCGGCCTATGAAGATGCTTTTGAGCTAGCCGATAAGTATGTTGCTCAAGCTTCGAACGATCCTGCTGGATGTGTCGCGCTTGCGAAAGCGGCGGCAAAACTGACCAAGTTTGAGGTTGCAGAGGCGGCATGGCAACGTGCTGCAGACCTGACTGGAAATACGCTGTTCGCAGAACGTGCGGTCGACCAAAAAGCGTTGTCTGCGATCAAGCCACGTTTTCGAAAGATGTCGCATAGCGGTCTTCTGATCCAAACACTGATGGATAAGTATGAGTTTGAAACTGTGCTTGATGTCGGCAGCGGTGCAGGCGAGCAAGCGCGGATGCTGCGCACAGCCGACAAGATTGTGACTGAGTTGGATTATGGTGAGAGCGATTACTTTTCCAAACGAGCAGGCGATAAGTCTGTGATTATTGGCGACTTCCTAACGGTTGATATTCCAGAGCAGTATGACTGCGTCATTGCTTCCCATGTTTTGGAGCATCAGCTCAATGTTCACGCTTTCCTCAAGAAAGCGCATGCTTGCACGAAAGAGGGCGGTGTTTTTGGTTTAAGCGTACCGCCGCTAAAGCATGCTATTGTCGGTGGGCATGTCAGCCTTTGGAATGCGGGATTAGTGTTATATAATCTGGTGCTTGCAGGGTTTGATTGCCGTGAGGCATGGGTGCGTCAGTATGGGTATAATATATCGGTCATTGTAAAGAAGCGGACGGTTGAGCCGACGGGATTGGTCTTCGACTCTGGTGATATCGACACGATTTCTGAATTTCTGCCTGAAGGCTTTGGCGAAGGGTTTGACGGCGATATCCGTAAGTTGAACTAGTCTAGCGACTTGCGAAATTGTGCGTTGCACACTAGAGCCTGCCGCAACGCGAACGAGCTTGCCGCAAAGGACACCGCAATGAGCGAAATTATCGACATTCACGCCCGTCAAATTCTTGATAGCCGAGGCAATCCAACTGTCGAAGTTGATGTCACACTTGAGGATGGTTCATTTGGCCGTGCTGCTGTGCCGTCTGGCGCCTCAACTGGTGTTCACGAAGCGCATGAGCTTCGCGATGGTGGCGAGGCTTATAAAGGCAAAGGCGTGCTGGATGCCGTTGATGCCGTGAATGGTGAAATCGCCAACGAGCTTGAGGGCATGGATGCAACGCAGCAGCGCCTTGTCGATGGTCTGATGATTGAGCTTGATGGGACGGATAACAAGTCACGTCTAGGGGCGAATGCGATCCTCGGTGTATCTATGGCAACAGCGAAAGCTGCGGCTGAAAGCTGCGGCCTGCCGCTCTATCGCTATATGGGCGGCACGAATGCGCGTATTCTTCCGACCCCGATGATGAACATCATCAATGGCGGTGAGCACGCCGATAACCCGATCGATATTCAAGAGTTCATGATCATGCCTGTGAATGCTGAGAGCATTGCAGACGCAGTGCGTATGGGCTCTGAGATTTTCCACACTTTGAAGAAAACGCTGCAAGACGCTGGCCATAATACAGGCGTGGGTGATGAGGGCGGGTTTGCGCCAAACATTGCCTCAACCAATGAGGCGCTTGATTTCATTATGAAGTCTATCGAGGCTGCAGGTTATGCGCCGGGCGAAGACGTCGCGCTGGCGCTTGATGCCGCCGCGACTGAGTTCTACAAAGACGGTAAGTACGTTCTGGCGGGTGAAGGTAAGACGCTGGATGCCGAGGCGATGGCGAAATATTACGCGGCTTTGGTTGATGCGTATCCAATTATCTCAATCGAAGACGGTATGTCCGAAGATGACTGGGACGGCTGGAATATTCTGACTGAAATGGTCGGCGACCGGTGTCAGCTTGTTGGTGATGATCTATTCGTGACCAATCCAGAGCGCTTGGCACTTGGCCTACAGCGCGGCGCGGCGAACTCAATTCTGGTCAAGGTCAATCAGATCGGCACGCTGTCAGAGACGTTTGACGCGGTCGAACTAGCCCATCGCCATGCCTACACCGCGGTTATGTCTCACCGTTCAGGCGAGACTGAAGATGCAACGATCGCTGATCTCGCTGTGGCGGTGAACTGTGGCCAGATCAAAACAGGTTCTCTTGCGAGGTCTGATAGATTGGCGAAATACAATCAGCTGATCCGTATCGAAGAAGAGCTAGGTGCAGCCGCGCTCTATGCTGGCGGCGCGATGATCAACGCATAAGCCGCCCAAAAAATATATTTGGTTAGCCAAACCTTAATCAAAATGCGGTGTTCCTTGTTGGCTCAAGGAGCACCGTTTTTCTATGACCTCTAAATGGGCCGCTGGGGCCATGTCTCTGACTGTTGCATATTTCGCCTACCACGCCTTTGCGGGGGAGCAGGGGCTTGGCAAGTGGACGGATATGCAAAGCAAGCTGGAAGAGAAAAAGGCTATTCTCGCGACGCTCGAAGCGGAAAATGCTGCACTGCAAAAAGACATAGCTCGTCTCACACCAGGGCAAGTTGATCCTGATTTGGTTGAGTTTTTAGTGCGCCGAGACCTCGGTTTTGTTTATCCGGGAGAGCTGGTGCTCACAGATCGGGCGGGCAGCTCTACCAAAACGCATAGGTAATTTACTGGACGTCAGACAATTTCTCCCTGTAATGAACAAAAAACACGCAGGGAGCGATCATGGCTAAAACCGCCACGACGAAGCGACGGGCTAGCCCGAAACTGAAAAAGAGCGAAGCGCTTCACTATTATCGTGAAATGCTGCTCATTCGCCGTTTTGAAGAACGCGCGGGTCAGCTTTACGGTATGGGTAAGATTGCAGGCTTTTGTCACCTATATATCGGTCAAGAAGCAGTCGTTACCGGCATGCAGGCATGTCTGACTGAAGGCGATCAGGTCATCACGGGCTATCGCGACCATGGCCATATGCTTGCTTGCGGTATGGAAAGCCGCGGCGTGATGGCGGAGCTGACCGGACGCGAGGGCGGTTATTCGCGCGGCAAAGGCGGCTCCATGCACATGTTTAGCCGCGAGAAAAACTTCTTCGGCGGTCACGGCATTGTCGGCGCGCAGGTGCCGCTTGGAACAGGCCTAGCCTTTGCGAACAAGTATAAAGATAATGGCAATGTCGCCGTCGCCTATTTTGGTGATGGTGCGGCCAACCAAGGCCAAGTCTATGAGGCCTTCAATATGGCTTCACTCTGGGATTTGCCCGTCGTCTATGTAATCGAGAACAATATGTATGCGATGGGCACGAGCGTTGAGCGTCACTCATCCGAAACCGAACTCTATAAGCGCGGTATCTCGTTTGAGATTGAAGGCGAAGAAGTTGATGGCATGGACGTCTATGCGGTCAAGAAGGCAGGCGAAAAGGCGGTCAAATATGCCCGCTCTGGAAAAGGCCCATATATCCTTGAGATGAAGACGTACCGCTATCGCGGGCACTCTATGTCTGATCCAGCCAAGTACCGTCAGCGCGCCGAAGTGGACGATATTCGCAGTCATAAAGACCCGATTGATGGTCTGAAAGGTCAGATTATCGAGCAGGGCCTTGCGACTGAGGAAGACTTGAAGGCCATCGATAAGGACGTGCGCGCGATTGTTAAAGACGCCGCTGACTTCTCCCTCGAAAGCCCGGAGCCTGATCCAAAAGAGCTTTGGACCGACGTGCTTCTACCGGTGGAGGCGTAATCATGGCTGGACACTTTGAGATTTACGTCGCCGACGTGGAGCAAGGAAAAGCCTTCTATGGCGGTCTGCTAGGTTGGTCATTCGCGCCGATGGAGGGCGGTGAAGCTGCCGATTATCATCTCGTTGAGAGCGACACGCTCGGGGAAGGGCTGACCGTTGGCATGATGCGCCGACCGGACACGGCTCATCCTGCGGGATCTGCTGTGCGTGGTGGGACCATGACTTTTGAGGTCGCCGATTGCGATGAGCGCTATGCGTGGGCGATGGCTAATGGTGGCTCAGAGGCGCTGCCCCCGATGGATTTTCCGGGTGTAGGACGCTGTGCCTATGTTGAGGATGGCCAAGGTAACATTGTCGGTATTGTGACCCCAGTTGAGGAGCGCGCGTAATGGCCGTTGATATTTTGATGCCGGCGCTGTCGCCGACGATGGAAGAGGGCACGCTCGCGAAATGGCTGAAAGCCGAGGGCGACACGATCTCTGCTGGTGATGTCATCGCTGAGATTGAGACCGACAAAGCCACAATGGAAGTCGAAGCGGTTGATGAAGGTGTGCTCGCCAAGATCATGATTGCGGCTGGAACTGAGGGCGTGAAAGTGAATGAAATCATCGCTGTGCTCGCCGAAGAAGGCGAAGATGCGAGCGCCGCAACCGCATCAGCTGCCCCAGCGCCGGCCTCAGAAGCGCCTAAGCAAGAAGTTGCTGCGCCTGTCGATTCCGCGCCGAAAGCCGAAACCCTGACGAACCCTGATGTTCCAGAAGGCACGAGCTACACCAAGACTGTCCTCCGTGATGCTTTGCGTGATGCCATGGCTGAAGAGATGCGCCGGGATGAGGCTGTCTTCATCATGGGTGAGGAAGTCGCCGAGTATCAAGGCGCGTACAAAGTGACCCGCGAACTGTTGCAGGAGTTTGGTCCTAAGCGCGTTGTCGATACGCCGATCACTGAGCACGGCTTTGCTGGCCTTGGTGTTGGCGCGGCATTTGGCGGTCTGAAGCCCATCGTCGAGTTCATGACGTTCAACTTCGCGATGCAGGCGATTGATCATATCATCAACTCGGCGGCTAAGACGCTTTACATGTCTGGTGGTCAGATGGGCTGCCCGATTGTGTTCCGCGGCCCGAATGCGGCGGCGAGCCGTGTCGGCGCGCAGCACTCTCAAGATTATGCGGCATGGTACGGTAACGTGCCGGGCCTAAAGGTCGTTGCGCCTTATGATGCGGCCTCAGCCAAGGCGCTGTTAAAGTCAGCGATCCGTGACCCGAACCCGGTTGTCTTCCTCGAACATGAATTGCTCTATGGCAACGAGTTTGATGTGCCCGATCTGGACGATTACACACTGCCGATTGGCAAAGCGGCGGTCGTGCGTGAAGGCACTGACGTCACGATTGTTGGTTATTCCCGCATGGTCGGGTTTGCGCTGGAGGCGGCTGATAAGCTGGCTGAGCAGGGCATTAGCGCCGAGGTCGTGGACCTTCGCTCTATCCGTCCGCTCGACATCGACACGATTGTCGAGAGCGTGAAGAAAACCAACCGTCTCGTGACAGCCGAAGAAGGTTGGAAACCGATGGGTGTTGGCGGCGAGATCGCGGCTGGCGTGACAGAGCTGGCGTTTGACTATCTCGACGCGCCGCCATTGCGTGTGACACAAAAAGATGTGCCACTGCCATATGCAGGTAATCTGGAAGCGATGAGCTTGCCGAATGCGGGCGATATTGTTGAGGCGGCTAAGGCTGTCTGTGAGGGGATGTAGCACGTGACTGGCCTAATTATGGGTTCTTATAGCTTCAGTCCGCATACGGATGGTGATCCGGCATTGCAGGCTGCCAACGATGCGGTCCAGAGATTGTACCAGGATACTTCAGGCGTCGAAATGCAGGCCCGCGATGCTAGAAAGAAAGTTTATATTTGTTCGGGCTTAATGTGGTTTACCTTAATTACGGGAGCAGAGTTCACCAAAATTGACCCTGTCGGAATAGAATTTGCCAGCGGTCAGACGATGAACATTGTTGCGCTACTCGCTATTGTAAATCTCTACTTTGTAATCGAATTTAAATCGCTCTTGCGGTTGCGTGACCAAATGTCTTTGGCTCTAAATCGTGCGGTTTCGACGCTGACAGAATTGTCTAAAGAGGAAATGTCTTTTTTGCGACATCGGATAGGTGAAGCACCTTCGGAATCGCCGTCTGAAAAACTAATAAAAAGAGTCGATGAAGATTTGAGAATGATACGCGCAGGCCAAACTGCTAGAAGACAAAAATTGATGTTCGAGTATCTACCTGCTCTAGCTGGATTGTTTAGCTCGCTGGTTGTGTTCGTTGTATGGGGCGTTGGGTTTTTCCCAAGCTTTGATGGCGTTCAATTTGTGCTGGATCTTATTGGAGAGGCGAACTAATGCCAATTAATATCACAATGCCTGCCCTGTCGCCGACGATGGAAGAAGGCACGCTTGCCAAGTGGAATGTTAAAGCAGGTGACACGGTTGAGGCCGGGGATGTCATCGCTGAGATCGAAACCGATAAAGCCACGATGGAAGTCGAAGCGGTTGATGAGGGTACGGTTGTGCAAATCCTGATCGAAGCAGGCACCGAAGGCGTGAAGGTCAATGAAGTGATTGCGGTGCTCGCTGAGGAAGGCGAGGACGCGTCTGCTGTTTCTGCTGCTCCTGCTAAAGCCGAAGCACCTGCCGTGGAAGCTCCTAAAGCTGAAGCCAAGGCCGAAGCTGCACCCGCGCCTGCTAAAGAAGTTGCGTCAACGCCGGTTAAACTCGCTGACCTTGGCGAGGGTGATGACCGTATCAAAGCCAGTCCACTGGCCCGCCGGATTGCGGCGCTGAAAGGCGTCGACCTAGCCGCCCTTAAAGGCAAAGGCTCTGGCCCGCATGGCCGGATCGTGAAGCGCGACGTTGAAGCGGCTCAGCCGGGCGGAGCGGCGGCAACGCCAAGCGCTCAGCCTAGCACGGCGCCTGCGTCGCCGGATGGCCTGATCCTGCCGCAAATCCTTGATGATCGCGTCTATGCGCCGGACAGCTACGAACTTGTGCCGCTAGACGGCATGCGTAAGACCGTCGCCAAGCGCCTGACGCAGAGCTTTATGCAAGTGCCGCATTTCCCGCTCAACGTGGATATTGCGCTCGACGAATTGCTCGCCTTCCGCGCCCGCGTGAATGCCGCCGCGCCAGAGGGCGTGAAAGTCTCGGTCAACGATATGCTGATCAAGGCCTCGGCCTTGGCGCTGAAAGCTGAACCGGACTGTAATGCGAGCTACAGTGACAATGGCATCGCCTATCATAAAGCGGCGCATGTTTCAGTCGCCGTGGCGGTTGAAGGAGGCCTGATTACGCCCGTGATCTTCAATGCCGAGAAGAAGGGGCTCTCCACCATCGCGGCGGAGATGAAAGACCTTGCAACCCGCGCCCGCGAGCGGAAATTGAAGCCGCAGGAATATACAGGCGGGACGTTCTCAATCTCCAATCTCGGCATGTTCGGCATCAAATCGTTCGCCTCGATCATCAATCCGCCAGAGGGCATGATCATGTCCGTCGGCGCGGGCGAGAAACGCCCTGTCGTGGGCGCTGATGGTGAGTTGACTGTCGGAACCGTGATGACGGTAACGCTAACCTGCGACCACCGCGTGATTGGCGGGGCCGAAGGCGCACGCTGGCTCGCTGCGTTTAAGCGTTTCGTTGAGACGCCTGAGAGCATGTTGCTGTGATGGATTGGGTAAATCAGATTGCTTCAAACTGGGTGGCTTTAGCGACTGTTTTGGCGGCGCTTTTGTCCGGTATACTAGGTGGTTTTTTTGCTGGCAGTCGGCAGTCTAGAGATCACGAAGAGCGGTATGAGCGCCAGTTGCGAGAGCATGAATTGACTCTAAAAAAGCCATTCTATGACGAGCAACTCCTAGTCTTGCTGGACTTAGTCGATGCGGCATCAGAAGTCGCAATTGAGTATGACTACGACAAGTGGTGTTTGGCTTGGGTGCGATTTTGGAAGCTATATTTAGGCAAGGGAAGCATCTTCGAGTCTGACAAACTCGATATTAGCGTAGAGGGAATACCTGAAGGAATGTTTCCGTTAAGCAATGGTGACTTTCGTTCCCCAAAAACCGCCGAAGATCTCAGATTAATATATGAAAACCGTCTGGCGATTGAAGAACTGGCTGAAGAGTTAGCATACAAAGTTCGGTTGGTACTCGAAAAGACGTGGCAAGCAGGCCTTAGTACAACACTAAATCCCAAAACCGGCAGTAACAAAAATGACTGATTTTGACCTCATTGTAATTGGCTCCGGCCCTGGCGGATACGTGTCGGCTATTCGCGGTGCGCAGCTCGGTATGAAAGTGGCGATTGTGGAGCGTGAGAGCCTTGGCGGGATTTGTCTCAATTGGGGCTGTATTCCGACCAAAGCGCTGCTGCGCTCGGCTGAAGTGCTGCACCTTGCCAAGACGGCCAAAAATTACGGCCTGAAGATCGACAAGGCCGACTTTGATCTGGACGCTGTTGTCAAACGCTCCCGCGGAGTTGCGGCGCAGCTGTCTGGCGGCATCAAGCATTTGATGAAGAAGAATAAAATCACCGTCCTGATGGGAACCGCCCGCCTTGAGAAAGGCAGCGACGCCCCAAAAGTGATCGTCAAAGACGATAAGGGCGCTGATAAAACCTATGCGGCCAAGCACGTTTTGCTCGCGACAGGCGCACGCGCGCGGGCGATCCCACAAGCCGGGTTGGAGCCTGATGGTAAGCTCATCTGGACCTACCGCGAAGCTATGGTGCCGGATGTAACGCCGAAGCGTTTGCTCGTCATCGGCTCTGGCGCGATTGGGATTGAGTTTGCCAGCTTCTATAACGAGCTCGGCTCTGACGTAACAGTGGTGGAGGCGGTTGATCGCATCCTTCCAGCGGAAGATGAGGAAATCTCTGCATTTGCAAGAAAAGACTTTGAAAAGCAGGGCCTGACAATCCACACAGGCGCGCAGGTCAAAGGCTTGAAAAAAGCCAAAGACAGCGTCACGGCGACCATCTCAATTGATGGCAAAGATCAGGCGATAGAGTATGACCGCGTCATTCTCGCGATTGGCATTGTTGGCAATGTCGAGAATCTTGGCCTTGAGGCGCTCGGCGTGAATATTGATCGCACGCATGTTGTCGTTGATGGTTTCGGGCGCACAGGCGTTAAAGGCCTCTATGCGATTGGTGATCTGACGGGCGGACCATGGCTCGCGCACAAAGCTTCGCATGAGGGCGTGATCTGCGTTGAGGCGATGCATGGCAAAACCGAAGGCGCGCATCCGTTCGACCCGTGGAACGTGCCAGGCTGCACCTATAGCCACCCACAAGTCGCGAGTGTTGGCCTGACCGAGGCGAAAGCCAAAGAGACCGGACGTAAGCTGAAAGTCGGGCGGTTCCCCTTCATCGGCAACGGCAAAGCGATTGCGCTTGGCGCGGGCGACGGCTTGGTCAAAACGATCTTTGATGCTGAGACAGGTGAGCTACTTGGAGCTCATATGATCGGCGCAGAAGTGACCGAACTTATTCAAGGCTATGTAATCGCACGTGAAGGCGAGCTGACCGAAGAAGACCTGATGCACACTGTCTTCCCGCATCCAACGCTGAGCGAGATGATGCACGAGGCTGTTTTGGCATCAGAGGGCCGCGCGCTGCATATCTAATTGACCAAGCGGGCAGCGCAGGCCATTTTGCTTCTATGGCCGCCCCACTCAAAAACACACCTCCAGAAACGCTGCTCCACCTACGCGGTGAGCTGCTGACGCCACTGCCAGAGGGCGCTCTCTGGTGGGCGGATCGGCGCATGCTTATCGTCTCGGATCTGCATCTTGAAAAAGGATCTAGCTATGCTGCGCGCGGTCAAATGCTGCCGCCTTATGATACGAGCGCGACACTTGCCATTGTCGAAAAACTCGTCGATGAACTTGCGCCCGCAATGGTGATTTCACTTGGTGACAGTTTCCACGATGGGGAAGCAGAATTCCGTATGGATGAGGCGGATGCTGTTCGCGTGCGGGCGCTGACATCTAAAACCGACTGGGTTTGGGTTGAGGGCAATCACGACCCTGATCCGCCAGCCCATTTAGGTGGGCGCGCCGCAAAAGTTTTGCGTCTGGGTGATCTCGTTTTCCGGCATGAGCCAACCGGGGAGAGCGGCGAGGTGGCAGGCCACCTCCACCCCTGCGCTAAGGTCGTTAGCAAGGTGCGCTCTTTGCGTCGCCGCTGTTTCGTTACGGACGGTGAGCGCCTGATTATGCCAGCAATGGGTGCGTTCACAGGCGGGCTAAACGTGCTGCACGAGGCGTACGAGCCTTGCTTTCCGGATGGCGGAAAAATGGTTTTCATGATGGCGAAGTCGGCTGTAATCCCTGTTTCTACAAAACGTCTCTTGCGCGATGTTGGCCGCAGAGATTTGGGACAATGGCGCATGAATCGGTCTAAGCGAAACTAGTGTCATACTTACGCGTTACCTACGCGACGAACTGTTTTGGAGATGATTATGGAAAATATCGATTTCGCGGCGCTGTGGGAGCAATATGGCCCCGCTTTGCTGAGCTTTGGCGTTCGTGCTTTGGGCGCGCTTGTGGTCTTGATTATCGGTCTGCGTGTTGCGGCATGGCTTGGCGGGCTTGTTCGCAAGGTGGCGCTAACTCAAGAGAATATTGACGATACGCTGGGCAATTTCTTTGGCTCGCTTGTGCGCTGGGCGGTCACTGCGGCAGTGTTTATCGCGGTGCTGCAAGTGTTCGGTGTGCCTGCGACAAGCTTCGTTGCGGTGCTGGGTGCGCTGACGCTAGCGATTGGTCTGTCGCTGCAAGGGGCGCTAGGGAATATCGCTTCTGGCGTTATGATCATGATCTTCCGCCCCTACAAGCTCGGCGACTTTGTTGAGCTGGATGGTGAAGCTGGCACGGTGAAAGACATCAACCTGTTTCAAACTGTCTTGGCCACGGTCGATAATGTAATGATCCTTGTGCCAAACAGCCAAGCGATTGATGGCGTGATCAAGAACTTTAGCGGCTATTCAACGCGCCGTGTCGATGTCTTGTTCGGTATCGATTATGGTGACGATATGGACAAAGCGATCGGCATTATTCGGTCAGTGATTAATGCTGATACGCGTGTTCTGAAATCGCCAGAGCCTTTCGTCAAAGTTGTAAACCTTGGCGATAGCTCAGTTGATATTCAGACACGTACTTGGACCAATGCGGTAGATTATTGGGATTTCAAATTCTACCTGATCAAGAAGGTCAAAGAAGAGTTTGATGCGCAAGGCATTTCGATCCCTTACCCGCATCAGGTCGAAATCTCCAAAGCTGGATAAGTCTTGACCGAACCCGTCACAGAACCTGTTGTAACGCCGATTGGCGACCTGCCACCCAAGGCGAAACGACACGTTCTGCTGCGGCTGCTTGGAATTACGTTTTGGGGCTGGCTGAAGCTTATCCTACTTTGCATTTTGGTTGGCTTCTTCGTTATGGCGGCGGAATTTGATCCAGCTTCGCCTGATGTGAATGTCATGGGGGCGGTTGAGAGTTTCTTCCGGTCTTTGGCGGGCTTAGCGAGATGGGCCGCAACGAACTTTTGGAAGCCTGCCTTGGCTGGGGCAGGGATCGTTTTGCCAATCTGGTTTCTGTGGCGACTCGTGAGCTTGCCATTTAGAAAGTAACTGGCCGAAGCGCGCGCCCGCGCTACACTCTTTCTCAGATATAAAACAATGGGAGAGACATCATGGATACCAGCAAACTCATGTTTAAAGACGGCCTTATGGCTGGCGAGCGCATTCTTGTGACGGGCGGCGGCACCGGCCTTGGCAAAGAAATGGCCGAAGGGTTCCTAAAGCTTGGCGCGGAAGTTCACATTTGTGGACGTCGCGGCGGCGTCTGCGAGGATACTGCCGAAGAACTAATGGGTAAGCATGTTGGGAAAGTCGTACCACACGCTTGTGATATCCGCGTTGGTGAAGCCATTAGCGACATGAATGACAAAATCTGGGCTGAGCATGGTGCGCTCACAGGTCTGATCAATAACGCCGCGGGCAATTTCATTTCGCGCACTGAAGACCTCTCCGTGCGCGGCTTTGATGCGATTGCGAACATTGTCTTCCGGGGCACGTTTTACATGACGCACGACATTGGCACGCGCTGGATCAAGGCGGGGGATCGCGGCAATGTCACGTCTATCCTGACCACCTGGATTTGGAATGGCGGGCCATTTGTTGTGCCGTCATCAATGTCGAAAGCTGCGGTGAATACGATGATGCAGAGCCTTGCGACGGAGTGGGGGCGTTATGGCCTTCGGTTTAACTCTATCGCGCCGGGTCCATTCCCGACAGAAGGCATGTCAAAGCGTCTTGCGCCAGATGCAGAGGGCGCAAAGCGTATGGATAGCGGCGCTGCGAATCCCATGGGCCGCGTTGGTGAAATGCATGAGCTCGTAAACTTGGCAGTCTTTTTGATGGGGCCGGGCGCTGAGTACGTGAATGGCCAAACCATCGCGATTGATGGCGCGATGTACAATGCAACTGGCGGCAATTTCTATCAGCTCACCCAGTGGGGTGACGAAGAGTGGAAAGCCGCGCGTGACGCCATCGAAGCAACGAATGCCAAAGACAGAGCGAAGCGAACCGTCTAGAGACGACCCAGACAAGAAGAAAATACTGGAGAGATATTATGACAAATCGTTTTGACGTGAGCGGTAAGCTTGCCCTCGTAACCGGGGCATCATCCGGCCTTGGCCGCCATTTTGCGCGAACGCTTGCTGCAGAAGGTGCGCGCGTCATTCTCGCCGCCCGCCGCGTTGATCGCCTCGAAGCGCTTGCGGCTGAAATTAAAGATGCAGGCGGCGATGCTTTGCCGGTGAGCATGGATGTGACCAGAGCAGATTCTGTTAAGGCTGCGCTCGAGACTGTTTTGGCGCATTATGGTGAGCCAGCCGATATTATCGTGAACAATTCCGGCCTGAGCCGCGAAAACTGGTTTACCAGCATGGACGAAGACGACTTCGATCTTGTGATGGACACTAATGTCAAAGGCGTGTGGCTCGTCGCACGTGCTTTTGCCGGAGCGCTCGCAAAGTCAGGTAAACCTGGCAGCATGATCAATATCGCGTCTGTCGCGGGTCTGCGCGTTGGCTATACGATGGCAGCTTATTGCGCATCAAAGGCGGCTTGTGATCACATGACCCGAGCAATGGCATTAGAGATGACCCGATACGGGATCCGCGTGAATGCGATTGCACCCGGTTACTTTGAGACTGAAATCAACGAAGACTTTCTCAATAATGAGGAGGGCAAGAAGATGATCCGCCGGATTCCGCTTGGTCGTTTTGGTGAACATGAAGAGCTTTCAGGGCCGCTGCTTTTGCTCGCATCTGATGCTGGTAGTTTCATGACTGGCACGACTATCGTTGTTGACGGCGGCCATATGCATTCGTCGCTATAATGCTTAAAATGCGTCCCGGCTTAACAAGACGGCCGGGACCGTTAGCGCAATAAGCTTGATATCAAACCAAAGACTCCAGCGATTTACATATTCGCTGCCGAGGGCTGCGCGGTCTTCAAAGGTTAGACTGTTGCGACCAGATACCTGCCACAGACCTGTCAGGCCCGGGCGCGCGCGTTCATAGCCATAGATATGCAAGCCATAGGTGTCGCGCTGGGACGGAAGAATAGGGCGTTGTCCTACAACTGACATTTCACCGCGCAGAATATTGATGAGCTGCGGGAGTTCATCGAGTGATGTTCGTCGCAAAAACTCACCGCAGCGTGTCACGCGCGGATCGCGGCGGAGCTTCTGGAAGGCGTCCCACTCTGCTTTCGTATCGGGGCATTGCGCCATCAACCGCACGAGGCGTTGCTCTGCATCGATGTGCATTGTTCGAAATTTCAGCATCTGGAAGCGTTTGCCACCACGCCCAATCCGTGTCTGCCGATAGAGCAGGGGGCCACCTTCAAGTTTTATCAAGATGGCAATGACCAGGAATATAGGTAACAGAAACAGAAATGCAGGTATCACAAGCGCCAAATCAAGCGCTCTCTTTGCTGCACCATTCATGCCGAATAGTGCATTATCTGTCTCGTCTTTTGCCTTAGCAGGACTGACCTGAAAGCTGGCTTCCGTTTGGAAGCCCATATCGAAGAGACCCATCAGCTTCCCCTTGTCGCTTCTAAGTCGCGGCCTGATTATCGTTAACCTTTTGCAAAGGAAACGAATTTCTCCAGTCGTCACTGTTAATTCTCGCATCAGGGGAATTATTGAGATAAATCAAGCCATATTTCCCCTTTCAGGGGAGTTTTGATCGATTAGCCCGTCGCGATTTTGACGGCTGATCTTAGGATCGTGTTAGCCCTTACGCGCCATACAAGGTTCTTAAAGTGGAGTAAGTCATGGCCGTCCCAGCGCACAAATCAGAGACTGAAGTTAAGCCAGTTCAGGTGGCTGAAGATGAAACGCGCACAAAACCCGCAGATATCATCACGACAACTGACGAACTAGACGTCGCGCCTGTCGCGTCACCGGCAAAAGATCTCCAAGACAAGCTCGATGCGCATTTTCTGCCGATGAATAAAAAGATGTCAGCTAGGTTTGTGACCCTTTTGGTGATGTTCACATGCCTCGGAACTTGGGTGTCTGGTGTTGGTCTGTATGGAACGCTCCAAGCGGTCTAAGTCTGGCCTTGCTGCGCAAACCCGTTAAACAAAACTCTAAGAGATTCTGGAGGCGTGCTAAGCATGACCGTTCGTAAAGCTGTAATGCCCGTTGCGGGCCTTGGAACACGCGTTTTGCCGGCCACTAAAGCTATTCCAAAAGAAATGCTGCCTGTCGTTGACCGCCCTGCCATTCAGTATGTTGTTGATGAGGCACTTGAGGCAGGGATCGAGCACATCGTTTTCGTGACAGGTCGTAACAAGGGCGCGATTGAGGACTATTTCGACCGAGCTTATGAGCTTGAAACGACGCTTCAAGAAAAAAAGAAGGCTGATGTCTTAGATGATCTTAAGGCGCGTCTCCTAAAGCCCGGTGCGGCCAGCTTTGTGCGTCAGCAAGCGCCTTTGGGTTTGGGCCACGCGATCTGGTGTGCGCGCGATATAATTGGCAATGAACCATTCGCGATTTTGCTCCCCGATGTGATCGTTAAAGCCAAACGCTCATGCCTTGCGCAAATGGTCGATGCTTACGACAAAGTTGGCGGTAATATCATAGCTGTCGATGAAGTGCCTGAGGACCGTGTTTCGTCATATGGCGTAATTGCGCCGAAGGGCCGTGATGGAAACATCATTGAGATGAGCGGCATGGTTGAAAAACCACCTCGCGAAGAAGCGCCGTCATTTTTGAAAATCACGGGCCGCTACATCCTGCAGCCTGAAATCTTTGGCTTGCTAGAAGATCAAGGCGCTGGCGCTGGCGGCGAAATCCAACTCACAGACGCTATGGTAAGACTGATGGAGCGTCAGACCTTCCACGCGGTTGAGTTTGAGGGTCAGGATTATGACTGTGGCTCAAAGGCGGGTTATTTCGAAGCTGTGCTGGCACATGCGATTGATCATGATGAAATTGGCGCTGAAGCACGCGCTTTGATCGAGGCGATCCTGTAATAATCACAGTCGCACGCCTGATTATGTCTTCCAACCAAGCGCCGTGCGGACTAAGTCAAGTCGCACAGGAGTAGATATGCAGTTTCTGGTTACCGGCGTTGCGGGATTTATTGGCTCCCGCGTAGCTCTTTCGTTGCTCGAAAGTGGTCATAGCGTTGTCGGTCTTGATAATGTGAACGACTATTACTCTGTGGCGCTGAAGCAGGCCCGGCTTAACCAGCTTAAAGCGTATGAGAAGTTTCGTTTTGAGAAGATGGATTTAGCCGACCATGAGGCATTGCTTGCCATTCCTGAGCGCGATGAGATTGACCGTGTTATCCATCTCGCTGCCCAAGCGGGCGTGCGGTATTCGCTAGAGAACCCTTTCGCTTACGCCGCTTCAAACCTGACTGGTCACCTCGCTGTTCTGGAGTTTTGCCGCCGCGCCGCGAAGGCTCCACTTTTGGCCTATGCTTCTTCTAGCTCTGTTTATGGCGATGGTGCTGAAGCGCCGTTCCGCGAAGACTCTGAGGTTAATAAGCCTGTCTCGCTTTATGCGGCGACGAAACGTGCTGATGAGTTGATGAGCCTGACCTATGCCAAGCTTTATGGCATCGAACAGATAGGTATGCGCTTTTTCACGGTTTACGGTCCGTGGGGACGTCCGGACATGGCGTATTGGTCGTTTACTGATCGCATTTTACGCGGCGAAACGATCCGTGTCTTCAATGGCGGTCAGATGAAGCGCGATTTCACCTATATCGATGATGCGGTTGCAGGTGTTACATCTATTGCGCTGAGAACAGCTGATTTTACGGCTGAAGAACGCCCGCATAAGCTTTATAATATTGGTCACAATCAGCCGGTCGCTTTGCTCGATTTTATTGGTGAAATTGAGCGTGCAACCGGGAAAAAAGCGCGTATGGCGATGGAGCCTATGCAGCCTGGCGATGTAACTGAAACATGCGCAGATATTAGCCGTATGCAGGCCGATTATGGTTATACGCCGCAGGTGAGCCTCTCTGAAGGGATCGACAGATTCGTTAACTGGTTCCGCTCGCAACGGGTCGAGGCTGGCCCTGCGCCTACGCATAAAGGTTAAGCCAACCTTACCTTAAAGCTCCGAACCTATACGCTGTTTTATAAGTGATTTTTGGATTTATATGCGAAAGCCTTCGTATTGGAGGGCTTTTTATGTCTCGTAACGCGTTGCTCAACTCTGCTGCTGGCTCAATTGCATCAAATAAAGATGGCAATACGGCTATGTTCTTTGCCTTGGCGCTGGTGCCGATGAGCATGGTGATGGGCTTCGCGCTTGATTATAGCCATCTCACGAATGCAAAGTCCGAGGGTCAAATCGCGATGGATGCTGCGGTGCTCAGCGCTGCGAAGACTTATGTCGAAACTTACGGCGAAACTGAAGGCAAGCGCCGAACGCTCGCTAAAAAGGCTGGCGATAAAACGTATTTTGAGAACATCACAAATAAAAAAGACAATGTTAGATTCGGAAAACGTACCTATACGTTTGACGCTGATGGTCGCGTGACGGGCTCTGTAGAGATGAACACGGATGCTGTCTTTACGCGGATAATGGGTAAAAAGAAGCTTCGTGCTGGCGTTCAGAGCCAAGCGATGGCCGGTGATGGCCGTCCATTTGAGATCGTACTCGTCCTCGATAATACCAGTTCAATGTTTCAGAATAATCGCATGGAGAACCTTCGTATCTCCGCGAAGCTATTCTCTGAGATTATGTATTCTTCATCGCCAAGCCCGGAAATGACGCGGATTTCGGTTATTCCAACCGCTGCGCTTACAAACATTAATGTTGAGCGTCCATCAGGCTGGCAGAGTGCAGACAATAACTTTAAATCCACGCCAAACCCTGGACCTGACGGTAGCCGCAAAGCTCCAGCACCAGCGTTTGAAAACCGGCTTAAATATCTGCGCCATCCAGACACTGATATGTCGATGACCCAAAGCGAGTTGGACGACATGTTCGCACCTGTCGAGTGGCGCGGTTGTGTGCGTGTCGCTGACAATGAAAGAAAAGTATCCTCAAGTGGCTTGGTTCAAGGCAAGCTAACAGACCTGCCGCCTTCCAGTGGCATGCGCTG
>JACLAD010007046.1_pt1 | contig 21872 bp, 11 predicted proteins | sample 8027901 | NCBI WGS metagenome assembly JACLAD01 (sample SAMN15725071, study PRJNA655200) | protist metagenome | isolation source: fluorescence activated cell sorting (FACS) single amplified genomes of... | place: Spain: Blaines Bay Microbial Observatory, Mediterranean Sea | collected 2016-07-05 | reverse complement strand
TGTAGTTGTTGTTGGACTTGCTCAGCCATGGTTCTCAGAGATGTAGAAGTCCGCATCTCCTGAGTATATTTCTCCTTGTACTCTTCAATGCTGAAAGACACATCGTTCATATTGACTTCATCTCCTCCTCTTAGTTTCAATAATGCACTCTCTAACTCCAGAATTCTCATCTTCAATTTACCTTCATTGGCTTCGAAGTATTCGAGCTCTTCTTTCAAATCAGATACCTCTTCTGCATAATCGGAAATTGTGGTACTCACTCTACGTTTGCGGGGACTGACGGAAGGGCTCATACATGATGCTGCAGTGATGTTCAATTTATCTAATTGGGATTGTAAGTTGCTTATCTGCTCGTCTTTTGCCACTTTGGCAGCCTCGGCTTCTTCGAGCTTGGCCAAAACGGTAGTGGTCATCTCTTCATAGTATTGTGCTTCGCTAGCGTTCAGATCCAGTTGATTTTCTTTATATAGTTTCAAACGACTACTGGGCACACTGTCTGCTCCATCGTTATCAGAGGGGATAGATAATACATCGGCATCACCATTGGTAGTAGAACTCTTGACAGGTGTATTCTCTGCAGATAAAGATTCTCTCTGGAACTCGATCTGATTTTCTGCTATTGCTAGTTGCGATCTCAACTCTTGCACTTCCTTTTCCATAGTCTTCATTTCTTCTGCCTTGAGCTCATACTTCTTCTTCCACTGCAAAGCATCTTCCAATTTATTCAATAGTTTCTGCTCTACTTCTCCTTCTTTTGTGGCCATGGCATCCATTTTCGTCAACAATTCATTCAATACGTCTTCATAATACCGCATCTCACTCTCATTGAGATCCAACTGGTTGTCCATATAGACGCGCAATAAGTTCTTTTGAGGATGATTGGTGTTGATGAAATCACTCGTACCTGATGGTGTATTGGGCATTGAATTCTCTTTACCTCCAAGTCCAACAGCAGGAGAGAAAGGCAATCGGTTTCTAATGGATTTACTACCACTTGTGATAGCGGCCATGAAATCAGAGGAAGATACGTTAGCATCATCACTAGCGGCGTCCAATTGTTCCTCTACTCCTTGCAACATGGCCACAATATCATCCAATGACTTATCATTATCATTATTACCAGTATTCTCATCCTTACTTTCATTATTGTTATTATCTTTCATCATCAATTTACTCAAAGCACCACGCACCAGTTCAAGAGCATCAGGAGCACCACCATTCACAGGAGAGCCAATATCATATGTGCTCGCACCACGATCATCCGGAGTACCAAATATGAAGTTGGAGGCCGTCGAACTATTCATCATGCTCGAATCGTTCAATACGTGACGCTTCTGAGCGGAGTACACATCGGCGAGATGTTTTCCGTCAGCGACAGCATCGTAGTAGCTCAAACTGATGCTATCGTCCACTTGAGAGCGGTCCGCTTTTGAAGCGCTGTTCTGATAGCGCTTCAAAAACGCAGAACCATCCAGGCTGGCCATCGATACGATTGGCTAATGATGCTTCCAGGGAGCGAGATCGTACGCAAAGTGATATGATCAAGGTCAGAAAAGCTCCTTATTTTTCGTATTTTCGCTCAAACAACAAACCCGCGACCCGGGATCTGACCCAGTCCAGTCCCGGCGTCCCGAGGAGTCCACCGGACCAGTCCATTCAGCCTTTTGGCGGTTCATTCGAGACTTCGTTTTTGAAGAAATGAATAAATGGCACAAATAGTTCCCAACGTCGTGGATGGCACAGCCATGACCACCGTTGAGCTATTGGAAGCTGAAGGTTCGGCGATGGGCTTCATGTATCTCGGTGGTGTCCAAACTTTGAGCTTTTTCTCGGGCGACATTGATGAAGCTTATACGTACTACTCTACACGATTGGCTTCTGTCCTGAAAGCCAATCCTTGGCTAGCAGGGAAACTGATCAACGTAAAAGATGAGAGAGGGGTGGAAAAAGTGCACTTGCAATACCCTGCTGAGGTTGCTTCAGAAGAGGATGCCAAGGTTCTCTTGACAAGTGCCAATGTGTTTGGTAAAGTGGAGCTTGCCAAATGTAAGCCCAGCCCTACGAATTCATACATTGCCAATTTTCAAGCCATCACTGCAGGTAAATGTATCATTCCAGATGGGTATACTTGTATTGCTGAGAAACTTTCTCAAGCCAAATTCAGTTTGATTAAATGTGAAGAAGGTTTTGCGTTGGTGGCTTCTATCAGTCATGTAGTATGTGATGGTCATACTTACTACAAAATAATGAGTATGTTGACAGAGACAGGAACAGTAGAAGCGCTGTCTACTGCTAGAAAACATGCATTTTCAACAGAGGATAAGAAAATCTTAGGTCAAACACAAGCAAATTTCATATTTGATGTGAATTGGTACAATATGGGGTTCATGTACCAAGCTATCGGAGGAATATGTTGTTGTAAGAGCAAGAAATTTGTCTCTTATTTCCTGGATTCTGAAAGAGTAACTATTTTGAAATCCAAAGTGAAGGAAGAGGGAGAAGTAGAGTACTGTTCCACTTTGGATCTGATCACATCTCACTTTTGCAATGCAACTCAGCCAAGGCTGTTGCAATATGCAGTCAACTTGCGTGCTCGTATGCCTAGTGTTGGATTGACATCTAAAGATGCTGGTAATTACGAGACAGTAATACTATTAGCAGATGATCAATATTCAAAACCTGCAGAAATACGAAAAGTCATCAACACTCCACCAGATACTCCTTTCTCTCATAGTGGCAGCGAAGGGAAACGTGCTCTACCTAAAGGCTGTGAAGCGTTTCGTGCTCGTACGGCTATATTGACTTCTTGGTGTTTTGATCATTATTCAGGTGATTTGTCCTTCGGCAGTTGCAAACAGACCTTACACGTGCCTATGATGGAGTTGACGGCTGCGCCCATGGATTTTGCTATTATTTACAAGGCCACCCCTACACGTATGGGTGTCTTCTTTATGGTCGATCCACATAAAGTGACTGCACTCCAAGCGAATAGCGATACCGTGTTATCAGAAGAGGAGTGCTTTCCTGCTTGCTAGATATTTTAATTCGTAAAACATTACTTACTAGCACTTACAGTACATAGAGTGAAAGCTTCCGGGTTCGAATGACATATGATTATATACTTTGGGTCATTCGAAAATGTAATATTAACACAAATTACAAAACTTCACTCAAAAAATGGATAATAACTGATTCTCTCTAGCTTCTTCTAGGGCTGTACCTATCTAAACTTTAGTAGTTGCCTGATTCTCTGAAGCTTTTGCTGCTGTCTTCTCTTCTGCAATTTTCTTGGCTTCTAAAGTTGCTTGTCTTTGTACATAAGCATATACACCTGAACCTCCAACTACTAACAAGATACCCATAATACCTTTAAAAGTAGCTTGATTACCCCAAATGTAGAAAGCCATGAGGCTCTGCACTGCAGCTTTGGCAGTACCACTGATATTGTGCGTCAAAGGAGAAGTGGCTTCGATCTGCATGACAGTCACAAGACCAATAGCGAAGCCCATTATACCTGTACAAGTCATACTGAACCAAAAGATGAGACTAGTCAAATGGTGTTGGAACTCGATCAACTTGGACCACTCGAAGTATAGAATCAAAGGAATGAACAACACGCTGGCATTGAAGTTGTTAAAGAAGAGTAGAGCATCATTGCCTAATCCTACATCGTTCAAAATTTTCTTGGTCAATATACTGTTCAAGGATACAAAAATGGAAGCTAATACACCAGAGATGGTACCAAAAAGTGAGAAGTCCAGTTCTCCATCGATACCCACAATGAAACCACCAATGACGATGCCTAAGACACCAATGACTTTGAGAGATACTTTGGAATTCAAAATCAGATAACTGAAAAGCACATTACATACAATAGATAGACTTCTAGCTACATTGTAGAAAGACACATTAACATTCTGCAGACATAGATTATTGAAGGTGATCATGCCCACAAACATTAAGGATAGAGGTAATACTTTCAGCCCTGTCTCGAGATTGTAAGAAGTCACATGGTATTTCTCGAAATTACTCATGAAGGTATTTTGTTTCTCGACGACAGGCATTGCACGGGCCAGAGTGCCCAACCGGCCCAAACTATCACAGATGATCACAGTAACCACGCACTGGAACCATGTCACAAAGAGGGGGGCAGGGATGCTCGCATCGGGATTACTTAACAAGAACTTGTTCAAATAGACCATGCTAATGGATACAGCCCAGTAGAGGGCCACTACAGACGCAATATGGGCAGATGTATACTCGCGATCACCCATACCTAAAGTCAAAAAATAATTATACGGCTAGTGCCTGCGTACGACAGCAAAACCAAATAGGGGGTTGTGAAATGATCCTTTCCTTTTTTTCTATCGATCAAAAATCGGGTGTGCCGACCCTTCTTTCTCTCTGTCACTTCTTACACCAGGCTGCATACTTCGAAACGATTCTAGACCTGAGTATGCTATCTAAAGTCCTCCGCAGCTCTCTATCCCTTAAGGCGCGACCCAGTTTATCCTTCAATGTTCTCAGTCGCCACCTCTGCGACACACACGATGATTTCAAGCCCAAAAAAGCTGCAGGCCCCGAAGGCATGGAAGAAGCCGTGGCAATGATCGAGAAGCAAGTGAAAGAGCACGACATCATGCTGTACATGAAAGGCACCCCCTCTCAGCCGCAATGTGGCTTCAGTATGCAAGCAGTTCGCATTTTGAATGCTACAGGTGTGGATTTCAGTTCTGTGAATGTATTGGAATATGGTGCAATCCGTGAAGGTGTCAAGCAATACTCACAATGGCCCACGATTCCTCAACTTTATGTGAAAGGAGAGTTTGTGGGTGGATGCGATATCATGACCACCATGTTCCAAGAAGGAGAGTTGGAGTCGCTGATGAAGGAACATAATCTATTGGAAGAGTAGCTATCCGATAATCTTAGAGTATCCCTACAAGGACGCGTCGTACTTTAATGAATTGCACAAATAATAACAACGATAGCTGACCATTTGTCAAATTTATATATTTAACATCTCTTATTTGTACCAATAACCATTACATTTCATACTGTACAATTCAACTACACTGGGACCCCCCTTCCTCGCTACTTTTCCAAATCCAACATCATCTTATTATTTACTTATGGTGCCCTTTTCTAAAGGCACGGAACTCCTTCAATTCTCTGTATAACCCTTCGATATCCTGCGTCTTGTTGTCAAGCATCTCTCGTAGTTCCTTCAAGTAGTTCTCTACATCACGATCTTCGCTGTCTTCCATTGCCTGGACCAACTCCATTTCGCTCTTCATACCCTATATTATATGAAAATGTTAACCAAATTTGGTAATCGAAAATTGTAGTATATGGGATTGAAAGGAAAAGAAAATCAGGTTAGTGTTGATTCAAAAAAGTATTGTCAAGAAAGAAATGAAAAGGCAAAGAAACGCACCTCTACACTGTCTGCAATAGATTTTTTGTGCGATGACAACAGCGACAATGTCCGCTTCAGGTTTTCATCATTTTCTGGAACATTGATATTGGCAGAATTATTCTCATTAAAACTCTGAACGGCAGCCTTGACACCATCACTTTCCGTGAAGACTCCTTGTGCGGCGATGCGTTCTCTGCGAGCAGGACTCGTCTCCCTAGCAGGACTGGAAGTCTTGTTGGTGACAGAGGGGGCAATACCGCGTCTAGGAACACCATTTCCGTTCCCACTGCTAGAAGTGGGCAAGACACTCTTGCGTCGACTAGTATCAGAAGACGTGCTAGGACGAGGGATGTTCCTAGCTGGAGAATTCTTGTGTGCATTGAATACACTCTGACTCACTCCAGTAGAAGTAGAAGGTCTCTTGATCTCCTTTTCTTGTTGACGAGCAGGAGATTTGACACGGACAGGACTATTCTCATGGGCTGAGGAACGCCTTCTGTTCTGGGTAGGGACTACATCTGTCTGACTACTACTCACTCCACCATTATTATTGTTATTGGAATTCCTTCTCTGTGGCACCCCCTCCTTCAATCGATCAGGGTTGGTGTCATGCTCTTTTACTCTATCTGCATATCTCAACGTGTTTAACGTATGTTCGCAATTTGAATGCGCAGGACTGACACAAGCAATCATACATGTCCTGGTCATTTCACCTACGAAACTGTCCTTCAACACCTGTGTCAACTTGCTGCCACGGAAGGGCGTATGCGTCTGTCGAGGACCTGCATTCAACCCTTTACTATCCAAAGACTTGGTGGCTAGTGCTCGAATGACTTCCTTCAAAGCCAATAGAGAAGTATTGATCTCTGCTCCTTCCATACGTGTTTGTTTACTGTTATGAGTGGTATCTGCGCCCCTCTCTGAACCTGCTAGATCAATAAATGTGATCTTACCGTGTCCATCCGGTCCCAATTCCTCCTCTATCTTGGACAATTCCTTAAATGTACTACGACGACGAGCATTCTTAGATACTTTATCACCTGCACCACCATTCTTTAGATCAGAAGACTTCTTGAGCATCAATTGCATCACCAAATGTGATCTAGATGATGCTTCATTAGCTCCTGTACTACCTACAGATCGATTATCATGTGCCAATGCCATCAGATCGATCAATTCTTGCACATTAGCCACAGTGACCTCCTTCAGACGAGGCATGCGTACATTGCCGCCTCCATCCTCTAAACATTTGATCTCATTACGCGTATTGAGCAAATCGTATAGTTTGCCGCCATAGATCTCAAAACAACTGGCACCGATATACAAATGGCTGAACTCTTCTTGTCCCAAAAATTGGAAGATCTCTCGACCAGCGAGAACATACAAACCTGCATTGTGTTGTGAGTCTGCTGGATTTTCGGGATCAGCACCCATGAGTGTATGAGTCTTCCCACTACCTGTCTGTCCATAGGCAAAACAAGAAGCTTTTCCTCCATCGAAAGCAAACTTCACCAATGGTTTCACCGTGCGACCATAGATTTCTTCATTGTCATCGCCCGCCTCAAAGGAATCATCAAACAAAAACTTGGACACTTCAATCACACGTGTCAAATCCACTCTCAGTTTAGGCTCTCTCAATTCAATCTCCCCACCATTACTGGCCCTTAAAATATCTAGATCACCTCGTGATATCTCTTTACGACTCAGGGGTCGTTTGCGTACAACTACACGGATCGCCATATCCTCCACTTCTGCCAGACGTTCAGTCGTACGTGATAGACTCGCGTTGGCATCAAAACCGTCCAAATTCAACTCATCCTCAAATAGATCTGTCTCCACAGTAGAAGGAGTGGTTTCTCCTCCATTATTATAATTGTCCATTTGATTATATTGACTACCACTTGGCTCATACTTTTCTGTTACTGGCGCTCGTAAACCTTGCACCTTCTCCTTCTCATCTGCACTACTATTCGCCAGCTCGGTACGCTTTTGTATAGGAGAAGCGTCTCTCTGAAGAGAATCAATACGTTCTATCTTCACCTTGATGTGCAAGTCCTCTAGTTCCTGCAAGTCGTCTCCACTATCATTGGATGATATATCAGTAGCCAGAGGGATGGAGGATATACTGCTGCTGACTGATGCCCTACTTTGTTTGGCCTTGTTAGTGACTGCTTTTGACACCATGCGAGGGACAGACTTTGTCTCATTCACATCCTCAATCGTTCCGCTTTCCAGGCTCATATCATTCGCATTATCCTTGCCGTCGTCGTGATCATTATTAGTATTATTGTTGTCGTTGATCTTAGTACTGGTGGTGGCGGTGTTTTTCGTGGCACGTGCAATATTGCTATGGAAAGGTCTGTGCTTGACAGATTTGGCCTTTTTGCTGATGTTGGTACTACTAGAGTCACTAACGGAGGAATCTTGAGAGGATCGCAAAGATGCGATACTACTGTCTGTGCTCACACCCAAACCATTGCTCATCCTTCTATTGAGTCGAGCCATGGATGTGGCCTTGCTATCCTTCTTGAAAGATAACCGGTCCACACTTCCTGTGAGATTCAGTGATTTGTCCGTTGCTATTGTGACACTTCCAGAAGCAGATACAGCGAGATCGTTAGCATGACGAAAGACTGTTGTGGCAGCGGACATATCTTCGGTAGATGCAGATACAGCAGTATTGGATGCTTCTTCTTTCAGTCTCTTCTCCTTTGGTGCCAGGTTGTCCTCATCCTTTGCAAACGGTTCCACCGATCGGTGAGGTCGCATTAATATACTCTCTTTACCCATACCCGCACTGCTATATCTATTGCGTCTTCGCAGTACGCGTAAGTCATCTTCACTTTTGTCACTAGACTCTCGTAAAGAATCACTTCGGGACTCATCATGCGATTCCTTCGAAGCTCCCCCTTTCTTATTTTCTCCTTTATCCTTAGTATCAATAGATGATGAAATCGAAATGGGTGATGCCTTGCCAGCACTTGTATTTATCGTTTGTACTACTGGAATCAGCAGACCTTGACTGGAAGAATTCAACTCATCAGCTACTGATTCATTGGGCTCATCTCCAGATTTGGATCTAGTAGGAGTGATGCTGGTGTCTTTGCTAGCGTTGTTGGACTTGCTGCTCAAGATCTTTTGCAATCGTTGTACCAAGAAGTACAACTTTTTGCGCTCTTCAGGATCTTCCACACCAACTAGAGTAGTAGATAAGTTATGAAATACGGAATTTCAATGCGTGTAACAAGGCGACATGTTGAATTTTCAAGATAATAGGGTAGAAAAAGAGAGATTAAAGGTTAGTCATAAGATGTTATGGACACTGACAAGATTCGAGAAGAGATGGATTTCATTTTGTGCATGCTTCAGGTTGCATGGAACAAAGAGATTGCATTTCCATGAATAGATTGCTCAACCATGCAACAAAACCCCGAAACAAGACATACCTGTGTCACACATGTCCTTCAACGTCAACGCAGCTAGCTTCTTCGGTGTTGTGATTCCATTCTGCTCAAGCTTAGGGATAATGGACTCCAAACCAAGCCCAGTTAGCCACGACTCGATATACTTCATACTTGACAGAGAATTCTATTCCCTGTCGACTTACGAAATGTCAAGCCGATGCGATTCTCCAGTAACTCGAAAATGGCGCGTTTTCTTCAAACACAATTTCAGGCCCACCCTGGAGGGGAGTGACCAGTCGGTTCATCAAAAATTTAGTCGGTCAAAATGAGCGCACGACCTGTAGTAAAGACCACGTTCATGGACGCACCCATGCAAGAGGCAGCTATCCTCGCAGCACAGGTATGACGACTCTCCGAATCGCTTTATGTCGACCGTAATGGCGCCATTTCGAGTGTTCGGCAAAATTGGGCTGAACAGTATACCGCTGCTTTGCATGTTGACACGCAACAGATATGAACAGATGAACTAATTGTCATTTTCTCTTTCGTAATCGAACCTTCAAATGCCTCTTTACTCTTTGTCTTCTTTTACAGGATGCCATTTCTAGCTTCGCCACAGAGCAAGAGATTGCTGGTGCTATCAAAGCCAAGATCAATACGCAATATCCCTCGACATGGCACTGTTTTGTTGGCCGTAACTTCGGCAGTTTCGTGACCCATGAAGCTTCCAAGTTCATATACTTTTATATCGGACAGATGGGAATCTGTCTTTTTGCTACGGCTTAATTCATTATCTAATCAGAAAGCATATTACACGAGATGGTTATTCATGTAGAGATATATGAGGTATTATTTTGTCCCTTTGTAATCCAGATGTTGAATTAATAATAATATCGTTTTTATTCAATACTTACAATACAAATGGCAATGCTTGTTTTTGGCTCGTATGGCATGATGGTATAGGAAGGTCCAAAAGCGAAGCATGTATTATCACGTAGCAATTAATATAATCTTTACATCATCTGTATGCTAATTGTGCATCATCCCAGTGGTCACTTTGAGTGACGACCTGGCACTGCCTCGTCTCTGCATACTGCTTCGTTTCTCCATATTTGTGTCTTCCTCCTCCATATCTATTTGTGCGTGCTTCTTTTTATCTGAATGTTGGGCATCGTACCTCTCCTTCAGTGAAAGGTAGAATCTTTCCACATCGTCCCAATTGTCATTCAATTCTTCGTTTCGCTTACAGGCCTCGTATATCAGTTTTTCGCATTCGTTGCTGGAAAGCTTCTTCAATTTTTCTTCGTCGGTGACCAGCGGCACACTTGAATAAGCACCACTTTTCTGAGCTGTGTTGAAGGAAATATTGAAGAACAAGAGGAAATAGGACAATGTAATCGCGAATATTGTCCCGATAATCCATATGATGAGTGGGGCACCATTCACAACTTTAACGCATAGCATAACAAAGTACAATGCCATACTGTATGTACCAACCAATAATAGAAAATTGGGGATGGCAAGAGCCCTTTGTGTAGAAATAGATTTGCTCCACACTATGAAATTGGCTTTGCTGACTGGTTGCATCATCTGAATCATAATGTAAGCAGCAATGCAGAAATATAGTTGCACATTGATTGTCATGGTTCCAACCACAACACACCAAAACTCCAGGGTGTCCACAGATAAGTTGGTAAAGTTTTCAATCATAGTTGCACTAGAATCATTATTCATGTCGTCAAAGTACATGTCCGTGGTGACACCAAGAATCAATGCAGCAAAAAGTAATTCCATTTCGAACATGTAGGTTAAACCAGATTTTAAGCGATCGCCATCATTATCCATTTGACAAGCAGTGATCCAGTTCTGCTTGTACATCATACGATGGTCTTTCAGATAACCCAGAGTTTCCACAAAGGGGACGAGTCGCATATAGCGACTGAATAACGAAGGAATATGCTCCGATGAGGACTCCGTACCGTCAATTAGGCGACTACTTTCCTTCTTTTCCATCAAATGATTCATTTCCATGACTCAATCAACCGGTTCAATCAATGGCGAAACTAAGCCAATTGCAGTAAGCTAATGCTTTTAAGCTTTCCTTATAATTTTCTTTGAAACGAGATCTCAAACGTGAATCTCAAACAGTGTTAGCGCCAGAAAAGATATTGACGTATCCTAGAAAGGTACGCTACTGTTCTGTGTGCAAAACGGTGTCTGGAAGTACAAATTTTTGGAAGTAACAATGCCTGTATGGGTCGGGCACTTCTCTAGACCAAACAAGGGAGGAGGATTCCGCTTCACAGGCTTTCAAGAACAGTGTAACAAACCTCTAAAGGAGCAGTAATCCTCTTCTTCTTTTTTTTTGCTGAATTGTCGAATAGTTACTTTGAAGGCTTTTGGTGCAGGAAGACTGCATTTCCAATCTAACCTTTTTCGAGAAAGATGATTCGAGAACTGTACGTACTCTACCGTCCACTTGGCTGTGATGACGAGTCTTCGACAGACGAAGAGCAAGGCGAGAAAGTTTTATATTCGTATCCTTCTCAAAGTGTCCCGAAAATATTGTCTCGTATGAATATGTTGGAAGGCTTGATAGACTTCACAGCCAAGTTTTCTCATCAAGACATCAACACAGTCGTATTGGAGAACAACACTTGGTCATTCTTTCATTGCGAACAGGATTTATGGTTTATCTGTTGTATGGGTGGTACTTCTAATGGAAGAGGCCGTGCGGGCGGATTAAGTATGGACAATGATGAAGCTACAGCCAATAGTGAAGACAACAAAATCAATTCTACAGCAGCTCAAGATACACTTTTTCACACACATCAACCTTCTGGAGTGGGCTTAATTGATGCGTTGCAGAAAATGTATCGCGTCTACATATCTACACGAGGTTCCATCTTACATATGTTGCATGGTAAGGATGACGAACATATGGAGAATATCAACAAGGTCAAGACATTGAGGAAGAAAGTCCGTAAATTGAATATGAATCTGATGCAAGATCAATTGGATTATGAAGTGTTGAATGACCACCAAGAAGAAAACAATACTGATAGTAATGGAGAGAATGAAGACAAAGAGACACCATCAGGTGAATTGGTTCCTTCCAACAACAAACTCATCACACAAGCAAACAAAGGGAAAGATGCATCGGAACTGAAAGCGAAAATGAACGATTTACAGAAGGACATTTTGACTCTCAAGGCTCAAATCAGCGATATTATCGACTCGTCTTTGTCGAAAGATGCTGTATCTCCTTCTGCATCCCAGAGTGATCTCAACGCTACATCTCACAAAGGAGGTGAATCCATATATACTCCCAACGAGGTGCGCAAGAGACTAAAAGCCTTTATCGACTGGTACATTCGCACGGGTGAACTAAACAGTCCAAGCGCTCTGCATTCATTGGCAGGCATGTACTTTTGTCCTCTTGGCCATCCATCATTCGAGAGTCTGATTCGAGTGAGACAGTCCATGGAGGACGCATCAAAGCATTTATTCATGGGCTCTATTCTGATATATGATGGCAACATCCTGTGGAGCGATTTGGATGATGAATCTACATTGACACTGTACGAATTCATTCGTCTAAAGGAGACGGACCATGCTCGACAAGTCATCAAGGAATATGCGAAGAGGAAAAAGGCGTATGCACTACAACAGAAGATGCGTGCGCGACAACAGCGAAGGAAACAAAATAGTTCTGATGATGGATCACAGCCTTCTCGCAGTAGAACAAATACTGTAGAAGTGATTGGTGACGCACACATTGTCGATACGGTCAATATTGAAGTAATGGGAGGCTCGATGGAGAATCCAGATGGATGGTTAGATGCGCAATCAGCTCGTTTCGGTTTCATTTCCAAAGGATGGGATGTGGTAGACTTGGATGGGTTTACAGAGAGAGAATCTTTGGCTGTTGCAGTAGATACTAATACGGGCAAGTATTCGGATATCGATGCAAATCATAACGGCGAGGCAGACATGTGGGACCATTGCACGGGTGTCAAACAAATATGGTGTCCACGCTTCTATGCATCCATCAATACTATTGAAGAAGGTGACCATCCTAAAATACCAAAACGGGATACGAGTCAGGAGATGGGCTGGAAGAAGGGCTCTGTCAAGCTCATTGGCAGATTCCTGCTCTATAGACAGGGCAGGTTCATTATGTGTCTATTGGTGCCCGATTGGAGAGAGGAAGACGGACAGACGGGTCCCGACTTCCGCACAGAGTACTTGACATCCGTACTGGAAACTATCCATTCTATTGATGTCAATTTATTGAAGGATGATGATGATGATGATGATGATGATGATGATGATGATGATGATGATGAAAGAAAAGGAGAAGAGGGTAACATTAATAGTAGTAATGACTTGGATAATGTGTATGTGGAGTTCGACAAGATCGATGTAGAAGGATCTCGCTCCAGGAACTTGAGTCGCGTTCAGATACAGCCAGAGTCGAGGCACAATAGTATCAATGTGAATATTAACCATCTAGGTGAGACCTCACTGTACAGTTTATGTGGTACTCTGCAGAGGAATGTGGGTCCAGAGCTAGAGCGTCTTTTCCACTTCTTTGAAGGGAATTATAATAAGAAGGTTCCACAACAACAAGCATTTGGCGATATCAATGCTAAGGCAGAGGCCATATTGGAACACGCCAAGGTGCTCAACAATCAATTCAAGAATGTTTCCACCAAGAGTGTGTTGAACAAGAGCATGCGGAAGAAAAAGACAGAGAGTACACCTACATCCAATAAAACTAGTGGTACATTTCGAGAAATGTTGTGGTCAAATAAGAATGATAGGAATGGTGGTGATATTTCTGGCAATAATACTGAGCAGAGTGATTTCAACAACTTCCACAATTACCTGATTGATCAGCGTGTGTCTTCCATCCCGCAGAATGCGCGAGCCTTTTATTACAATGCATGCAATCGGGTCGTCATTGTTCCTCCCTTGAACTTTGGTCGATTGGATCCTCTGCTACTGTGGCCTTCCCCTTTGCTTCGAGACGAGACGCCTATGTCCCCACCTTCTAAGGGGAATAATGCTACCAAGAGTACTCTATCACAGAGCTACGGTGAACAGATGAGACGATTGTCGGAGCTGATGGGCCGGTACCGTTCGAATTTCCCTCTATCGACAGCTCTCATAACTTCTTCACTGGAGTCCAAAGTAGTGTATGCTTTCAATGACTTGCGAGAGACATTGGATGCAAGATACAGCTTGACAGAGATGCCCGCAAAGGAGATGTGCGTGCTACTGAGCAAGTCCGAGAATGGAGGCATGTGGGTGGTAGGCAAGCACACAGGAAATAGATATCTGTACACTGTCGTGGAAGGGTGCTCTAATTTTGACGATCTGCACGAAAAGATGCGGCAAGTGCTCTTCGAAAGCTCCTTCTCTAGAGTAATCATGTAGGAGCATTCACAAATATGTAAAGAAAAGGATTGTTAATGTGTTTTTGTGTAAGGTTTGGACCCAAAGTGACATATCTCCTTCAGTATAATTCTGGCAATTCCTTTACAAATTTCTAAAATTTATTCATCACAATACATAATAATCACGATCACGACCACTTCATCATTACTAGAAGCAACTCATTTGAGTTGCTGTCAAGTACCAACCGTACGTCAAAAAGAGACCACAAAGAGTAGAAGTGGCCATAAGAGGTAAAAACGGCATATTTTGCAGCGAATAAATGTATTCATACAGGAACTCTGTATATGTGGCCAGCAGAATAAGGACGATGGACATGAGCAGAGGAACCATACTACCACGACTCTTCTTCGTTCGCTTACCCTCTACGTTCTCGTCATAGTAGAACTTCAAAACCAGTAACAAGTGAGATATGTACAGGCCCAACTTTATGGGAACTTCTCGCTGTTCTGTAAAGAGAGGCAACAATCCGAAATACCCTGCAGCAGACAGTACGAAGAATACTCCTCTGGCTACTCTCTGTCTTTCTTGTGACTGCTGTGATGGCTCATCGGGAAACGATAGACATAACAGACTCTGTAATATGACAGGAATAAGCACCGCTTTCTCATGTACATGGTAGCCGCACATGAAGGAAGTCATGCTAGCAAAGACCAGACACTGCACCAATTTCAAAGGGGTGGCACTTTGATACAATCGCACCAATGCTGGTGCCAGGCATAATAATACTAATAACATACACTGTCCCGCAGATATTGACGGAAATAGTGTAGGTACTACATCTCCTGTGATGCCAGATACAGAGGAAGGCTTGCCAGTCATGAGACCGTCTGCATATGCCGCCACATCGAAAGTGTGTATTCCTATACGTAATGTGGATAGTACTGCCTGTATGACAACACTGTACTTGCGTATAATAGAATATATCATTCTATCTGCAAAGTAATACAGTGCCCACACATTGGGGGCCCAGTAATTGTGCACCAATCCTCGCCCAAAAGGGAAGAGTCGCTTGAGAATTTGGCTCATTTGGACTAGACCATAGTTGTCACTATCTGCCAACACAAAGGGTCCAAACGCCAGAGTCAACATTAATATAGCTATCATAGCCAATACTAGAAGACGCTTGTTTCCCGTCAATGTCACAGCACCGTTAGGATAACAATAGGCACGGAGTAGATAGATAGCGAAGACTGGTGCTAATGTCAAGAAGAGATGCTTCAAGAGCACCAATATCGAGAAGCAGGCAGCCACGCCCATGTAATTGTTGCGAAGAGCCATATCAATTGTCAGCAGTAGAATGCCCATGAGCATACCATTATACTGAAAATGCATATGGTCCACCATCAAGAGACCGACATTCAATACCAACATGCACAATACATACTGAACATTTCTTTGATTATTCTTAGCTGGAGACAAAACTTCAAAAATCCTCTTTATAGAATACAGATAGATGCAATCTGTTACAATGACACTCAAACGTTGGAAGAGAACGATATTATCGCTCACAAGCGCATTGGATGATTGCATGATGATTTTGGAATCCACGGTTTTGGCCACTTGAGATAACACCCATTCAAAATAGGCAAAAAAGGGCGGATAATCTAGTGTCCAGATAGATATCTCGTCAAAGTACCACTCTTTCAGCGGCAACGCCGAAGTAATGGCCATCCAGTTGCGATGGACTTCGAAATCCGTGCTGTGGTAACCATGCATCAGTGATAACTTTATCGATGTCGCCAAAGCTACCAGTCCGAAAAACGCCCAGGTGCTCTCACCTGGTGAGTTCGAAGACCTCATTGCCAATCTCAGTAAGTGGAAATACCACCATTACGACCTATAAAGAGTCCGACCCGTTCCGGCACTCACATCGATGAACTATTAGTTGCTGTGGCTTGTAGGCATAGAAATACTCCAGATCTCCGCTGTGCTACTCGCATAGTAATTTATTGCTCGATTTGGTGCATTAATTTTCTCACTTGAAGGCGGAGAGAGTTGCGTACCCCTCCCCCCCTTGAGTTAGTTAAGTAGTGATGAGTGAATTGCTGCACGGACGTGAGCGTTCTCACACGTTGACAGAGAGTCGCAGCTTCTTGCCTTTGAAGAGAACAGTTAGTGGCACTACCACCTCTCTGGAGCTGGCGAGTGAAGACTTTACTCCTTTGACGCGGGCCTTCACCTTTGCTGCAGGTAGCAGTCATAGTAAGAAGAATATTGATTGGACTGATATAGAGAATGTGAACTGGAACAATGCTGAGAATCGTCGACACTTCAATTCGAATGGTGGTGGGAAAGGGAATCTGAAGAAAGCCATGTCGCTAGAAGTACGAGGCATGGGTACAAGATCTATCGACGATGATGAAGAAGTTAGCAATCAAGATAACCTTAATGCGGAATTGAATGGTTTAAAAGTGGCTGCGGGCGAGCAATACATTGTAGTGGTGGACACATTCTCCACGGGAGCCATGTTGGCTAGCAAGTTGATGGGAGATGGATACAAAGTCATATGTGTCATGAGTAGTTCTAGTGTTTCACATTTGATGGCATTTGTAGCCGAAGGTCTGGATTTGAACTTTGAAGCAGTAATCCTGAGAGATGAAGAAGAGCCTGTAGCTACAGTGGCTGCACGTATTCAGAGCATTTGTCAAAATAACAAGCCATTCCAAGTCGTTGCAGGAGCAGAGACTGGCGTGGAACTCGCAGACGCGTTAAGCGAACATTTTGAGTTGACGACCAATGGAACGAATCGGACAGATGCTAGGAGGAACAAATATGTGATGGGAGAAACGATACGTCTGAGTGGTATTCGTGCCGTACGCCAGCTTCTATCTAGTAATTGGAAAGCAGTGCAACAATACGTGGAAGAGTGGAATCCCACCCCCTTTAAAGTCATTTTGAAGCCCATGGATAGTGCTGGAAGTGATGGAGTAACTCTTTGTCTGAATATGGACGAGTTACGTCAGGCCTTTGGAGATGTATTAGGCAAGGTGAATGCGTTGGGACTTGTCAATGAGGCTATTCTTGTGCAGGAATTCTTGGAAGGTGATGAATTTGTCATCGATATGGTCTCTAGAGATGGAGTACATAAATGTATTGCCGTGTGGCTATATGATCGGCGACCAGTCAATGGTGCAGGCTTTGTGGCCTTCGGTCAGCATTTACTCACTCCAACTGACGATCCGCGTGTGACTCCCATGATTGAATACCAGAAGAAGGTCTTGACAGCCTTGGGGATCAATAATGGCCCCTCACATGGTGAAGTGAAGTGGTTTAACGGAGAACCGTGCCTTGTAGAAGTAGGAGCACGTTGCCATGGAGCAGAAGGGTTTTGGGTGAGTGTCGCAGATGCAGTGCATGGATACAATCAAGTTGGCGCTACAATTCAGGCATATTGTCGCCCCCAGGAATTCCAGGCTCTACCTTCTGTATGTGATAAACGCAAAGCTTATGGTAGACTAAAATTCATAATATCTTATGATGAAGGACTTCTGAAATCCATTAGCCCTTATGCATTAGCAGAAATCAAGGGTATGTCATCTTATCGAGGGCATCAATTGTTTGTGGCTGCTGGCGAGAATATTAGCAAGACTCAGAATTGTCTGTCATGGGCTGGTTCTGTATTGATGGTCAATCGCGATGAAGCACGTCTAAGTGCTGATTTGAGGAGAATAGAAGAACTAGAGGCTAGTGGTGGTGGTCTATTCATTGTACAGCCTATCGTGAAGATTTTGGAACCATGCATCATTGTGGTGGACCCTTTCAGTACTGGAGCAGTACTAGCCTCTAAATTGCCTGCTAGAGGCTACAAGGTCATTGCTTTGTATAGCGGCGAGATTGACAAGTTGGAACAACTCAAGAATCTCGTGCCCAAGGGATTAGAGCTGTCTTTTGATGCTGTCTTGTCATTTGAAAAGGAGGATTTGGAAGCTCTTATCAAGAACGTTATGGCACAAGGCTGGGATATCAAGGAAGTCATTGCTGGTGCAGAGACAGGAGTAGCTCTATGTGACTTATTATCAGAAGCACTCAATTTGAGAACAAATAATAGCGCGCAATCAGAGGTGAGACGGAACAAATATAGAATGGGAGAAACTATTCGTAATGCTGGTGTGCGTGCTGTAAGGCAATTACGTTCATCAGATTGGAATGAGATTGAGACATATCTCACTACCTGGAATCCTTCTCCATTCAAGTGTATTGTGAAGCCTCTGGAATCAGCGGGCAGTGACAATGTCACACTCTGTAACTCTTTCGATGAAGCCAGGGATGCATTTGATGCTATTTGCGGACAGAGAAATATCTTGGGGCTTCTCAATGAAGCAGTATTAGTACAAGAGTTCTTGGAAGGGCAAGAATTCGTTGTGGATATGGTCTCTAGAGATGGAGTGCACAAGTGTGTTGCCGTATGGCAATACGATCGACGAGCCGTCAATGGAGCAGGCTTTGTTTGTTTCGGTCAGCATTTACTGACAGTAGCGGATGATCCCCGAGTGTTACCTTTGGTAGAATACCAGAAGAAGGTCTTGACAGCCTTGGGGATCAATAATGGCCCCTCACATGGTGAAGTGAAGTGGTTTAACGGAGAACCGTGCCTTGTAGAAGTAGGAGCACGTTGCCATGGAGCAGAAGGGTTTTGGGTGAGTGTCGCAGATGCAGTGCATGGATACAATCAAGTAGATGCCTCAGTGGATGCATATACAAGTGCAGAGCTTTTCGAGTCCATTCCTCCCATACCGTCTTTCCGATTGTCGCATGGCATCTTACTCTTCTTAATCGCCTATGAAAATGGTACCTATCAGGCCATCAACAATGATTATCTAAACGAAATAACATCTATGCAGAGCTTCCGGGGCATAGAGATATTCATAAATGTGGGAGACAAGATGAGGGCTACTGTGGATTGTCTTAGTTTCGCAGGTACAGTGAAGCTTGTACATAGCAACCAAGATCTGTTGAAAAAGGACCACGACCGAATACGTTACATGGAGGAAAATGGACTCTTTGTCGTATCCAAACACAACCCCCTTTTGAAGAGGGGTGAGATTATTATTAATAAATAGCATCGCACAAAGCATCACCTGATTGTGGTGCCAGTGGCGTATTTTCATCACTCATTCATGTAGATAGATATACTAATGGTGTAAATTAATTCCTGAACGTTGCAGCAGCAAAACAACAACACAACTTCGACCCGGCAAGGGGTGACCCATTTTGAGAATACATTGCACACTTTGTGGTCGGTATCTAACTTATTCAGACCGAATCGAGAGAAATATGGCTGAGTTCACTGCCCCATCGATTGTGGAGGAGAAGAATCCCTTCACTCATTACTATGCGCAACTCCTTCACCAAGGTAACATGTTGGCGGACAACATTCGCACGAGCACTTACCAACGCGCCATGTATGTCAATGCTGCCGACTTTGCAGACAAAGTTGTGTTGGATGTGGGCACAGGTACAGGTGTCCTTGCAATATTTGCAGCAAACGCCGGGGCAAAGAAAGTATATGCTGTGGATGCGAGTGATAGTGCAGACTTGGCTCGTAAGATTGTGGAGTCTAATGGTCTTGGCGACAAGATTGAAGTGATTAAAGGAAAAGTGGAGGAAATTGAATTACCAGAGAAAGTGGATATCATTGTCTCTGAACCTATTGGGTTTTTGTTAGTCCACGAACGTATGTTAGAAAGCTATGCAGCTGCCAGGGAACGCTTTTTGAAACCAGGCGGACTAATGTTCCCCACAACTGGAAGCATTGTGCTTGCTCCAGTCACTGATGATGCCTTGTATAAGGAACAATTGGAAAAAGTAGAGTTTTGGGATAATACCGATTTCTATGGTATTGATTTCAGTTGTGTCATTCCTGATGCAAATGTGGAATACTTCACACAACCTGTTGTGGGTTACTTCCCAGCATCTTCTATTATCAGTGATAATAGAACGGTGCATACAGTAGACTTTACTCAGATTATGGGCGAAGAATTACATGATTTTACTATTGATTTTGCTTATAAAATTGATAGAACTGCCATTTTGCACGCATTAGGGGGCTGGTTTGATTTGGCATTTATAGGCACTACCGAGACAGTACCTTTATCTACTGCACCGGATGCACCGGGAACACATTGGTACCAGTGTAGACTCATGTTCCATGAACCTTTGGCTGTGAATAAAGGACAAGTGGTCACAGGATCTTTACATTTCGTTGTCAACGACAAGTTCAGTTACACCATTCATATGACAGCTAAGTTGCAGGGAACCACTGTTGAGACAGAATCGACTGTCAATTTACATGACCAATTATACAAGTACCTTTATTCTGACGATTAACGGAGACTGATGGAGAACTATAATATTAGGAAAGGTTAGATAGATATAATAATAGAAGTGACAATTAAACAGTATTCATTTACAATAGCTTCAACAAACAGACAAAATTTTATTGGATCACATTTTCATTTCCCACGCGTGTTCCTGTTTTCTTTTTTCTTATTCATTTGATACCACAGTCTGCAGAGCTCTGCCGATCTCTTCGATGACATCTGGCGTTGTCATTGAGCGACCTTGCTTTACAAAAGCAGTCTCACTTGCCCTCTTCGTCACGAAACTTGCAAGTATCGTAGCTGCGACCTGAGGCGATACAAGCACACCTTCTCCTTCTTCATCATCGCCCGATTTGCTTACAACCTGCTCATTATTACTGTTAAGCTCTACAGGAGTGAAGATGTTGCCGTATTCCTTTGCTGTAAGTTGCGCCCAATGCAAGGACACACCTATTATTCCAGCAAGGACATCTCCTTGACCACCACAACGGCGAGGAGACCCCGCTGCATTGACAGAGAAGACGTAAGGTATCTGCACACCTTCTGTAGTGAAGTAGGTAATGGAAGCAGAGGCAATCAAATCAGATGCTCCTTTTAAGATTATTGTGTTGCCAAGATAAGAACTGAGTGCACTCAGTTTAAGAGAAATGTCGTCCGATTGGAAAGCGGCCATGATCATCAAATCACTCATCAGACCTACTCTTTGTTCGTCCAATCTACCACCATCATCTATACATTGCTTCACATTTGATTCTGCAGCTTTCACGAGTCTATGAAACTCCATAATGTTGGGAGAAAGCACGCAATGTTCATACCCTAAAATGGAATGTAGATTGTCTGCATCATCTCCCCCAGTCAGCATATACAATGCATCCGCATCCAACACCAACGGCAATTCAATCTCTCTTGCTTGTTTGATGACCTGCAATACAGATTCAAAAACTTGCGGTTCTCTTCCAAGACCGGGTCCAATGACCAAAGCATGCATTTTTGACAAATGAGGTTTGATGCGAGAAGCCATACTCATTGCCATTTGTTCATACATGATGGATCGACCTTCATCCGTGTACAAAGGTTTCTCACCCATGATTTCGTTGGAATTATAGAAAGGTGTCACCATCAATTCGGGTGAGTAAGATTTGATCGGAATCACAGCTTGCTCTGCTGTGAAGACATATGACAAGTCGCCACCAAATTTAAGACCCGCTTGAGCACTGTAGTAGGGAGCACCCGTGAATGTGGCATCCCCACCAATGACAGCGATGC
>JACLAD010004312.1_pt1 | contig 21898 bp, 18 predicted proteins | sample 8027901 | NCBI WGS metagenome assembly JACLAD01 (sample SAMN15725071, study PRJNA655200) | protist metagenome | isolation source: fluorescence activated cell sorting (FACS) single amplified genomes of... | place: Spain: Blaines Bay Microbial Observatory, Mediterranean Sea | collected 2016-07-05 | reverse complement strand
GGTCTAGTCTACGAGTAAAATGAATGTGCATCCGACCTAGCTGTGTCACTCACTTCGCAATGCCTCGCGGCATGCGAAAAGTGCTACTTTCGAAGAGGTTCCTGTAACTAGAATCTTGTTCGATAGCTTGAGTAGACAATGAAGGAGAAGGTTATTCTTCTTGCAGTCTTGATATGTTCGCTAATTTTTTGTGTGCATTCTATTCGACTCGATTTTAGTAGTAATTGGTTGTGGTCCAAAGCTGCAAACGCGGCTGGCAAACACAGTCATGGGTCTATTAATGATGCCAGAGCACAAAGCACTTCTTCCTTGATCTCTGACTTCTCTGACTTCTCTGATTTATCTGATCCTGTACGTCCTATGGCTATGGTAGATCATTGTATGACCTTGTTGTCCTTACGTGGTGGCGCTTCTGGTTCTAATGGTGATAAAGATGACAAGAAAGTGAAAGGTGTATGCATTGGTATCGATTTGGGTACCACTTATTCATGTGTGGCTGTATGGAAGAATGGCCGTGTGGAGATATGCCCTAATGAACAAGGTAATCGTATTACTCCTAGTTATGTAGCGTGGACCTCTGATGGTACTCGCCTTGTAGGAGATAGTGCCAAAAACCAAGCGGCCAGCAATCCTATCAATACTGTATTCGACGTAAAGCGCCTCATTGGGCGCAAATACAGCGACCCTAGTGTGCAGAAGGATTCAAAATTATTACCTTACACATTGGCCATGGCCACTGGTGATAAGCCGGTAGTCGAAGTGGATGTTGGTAGTGACCGCAAGAAGTTCACCCCTGAAGAGATCAGTGCGACTGTTCTTCGCAAAATGAAAGAAACTGCTGAGATGTTTCTCGGTGAGAGTGTAACCAGTGCAGTAGTGACTGTTCCAGCTTATTTCAATGATGCTCAACGACAAGCAACCAAAGATGCTGGTGCCATCGCGGGTCTACAAGTAGAACGAGTGTTGAATGAACCTACAGCAGCAGCAATTGCCTATGGGCTAGATCGTGCCGGTAAACAAGAAGAAAATATCTTGGTATTCGATTTAGGTGGAGGTACCTTTGACGTGACTTTACTAACCATCGATAATGGTATATTTGAAGTCAAAGCCACTGCTGGAGACACTCATCTAGGTGGAGAGGACTTCGATCAAAGGCTTATGGATCATACAATTCTTACTTTTAAGAAGAAGCATGGCATGGACTTAACAAAGGATAGTAAAGCCATTGCAAAAATAAAGAAGGCGGCGGAGGGCGCCAAGAGGACATTGAGTACCATGACTAGTGCAACTATGGAGGTGAGTATTTATTTACCATAGTATCCTACTCTACATCTTACTATTACCATTACCATTTTAATGCCATGATTATTATTATGGGCTTGCGGGGCTGGCGCCGGTTAAATCACAGGGCCGGTCCACCACCTCGCATTGCAAGACACACCGAGGATACTTTGTATCTTTCTCTGAGGCACGAGTGTAGCAAAGAGCCCTATAAAGAACGTGACGTAAAAAATCACAGTGTATCGTTGTAGATAGTGTCGAAGCCGTCTCCGATGTACTATTCCTCCATATTCCCACTCCTTGCGGCGCTCTTCAAGAGCATTGTCGATATGGGAGATAACCATGGAGGGCATATCTTTCAACATTCTTCTTTAAAATATTATATATCCAAACTAACACTCATCACATTGGTTACCACTGTTACGTTTAACTACCCCCTCATCATCCTTGTTTACCATGCTATATATAGATTGAAAGTCTGCATCAAGGCATTGACTTCTCCATGTCTATTTCCCGTTCGAAGTTCGAAGATCTCTGTGCAGATTTGTTTAAAAAGACATTAAATCCAGTGAAACAAGTAATCAAAGATGCCGACATGAATAAGGCCAATATCCATCAAGTAGTTCTTGTTGGTGGGTCTACACGTATCCCCAAAGTACAAGCCATTTTGAGTGAATATTTCAATGGCAAAGAATTGAATAAAGAAATAAATCCAGATGAAGCTGTGGCTTATGGAGCAGCAGTACAAGGTGCTATTCTGAGTGGTGCAAGTGACCAAACACAAGATATTCTCTTATTGGATGTGGCACCATTGTCACTTGGTATTGAGACAGCAGGAGGAGTTATGACAAAGCTAGTGAGTCGAGGTACTACAATTCCCTCAAGAAAGACTCAAACATTCAGTACTTATGCCGATAATCAACCTGGTGTGCTCATTCAAGTATTTGAAGGTGAACGTGCTATGACCAAAGATAATCGAGTACTTGGTTCTTTTCAACTAGATGGCTTGCCTCCAAGCCCTCGAGGTGTACCTCAGATTGAAGTTTCATTCGATGTAGATGCAAATGGTATCTTGCAAGTGAGTGCTGAAGACAAAGCATCTGGGAAAAGTCAAAAAATCACCATTACAAGTGACAAAGGACGATTAAGTGAAGAGGAGATCGAAAGAATGATTCAAGAAGCTGAGGAGAATGCAGAAGCAGACAAGGCAATAAAAGAGCAAGTAGATGCCAAGAATCAATTGGAAGCGTATCTATATAGTGTACGTAGTACTGCTGAAGATACCTTGAAGGATAAATTGTCTAGTGAAGATAAGGAAATATTGATTAATACTGCTAAAGGTGCATTAAGCTGGTTAGACGAACATGACGATGAAGACAAGGAAACGTATGATGAGAAACGGAAAGAGGTGGAAGATGTTGCCACTCCCATCATCAGTGCAGCATATAATGCAGGTGCTCCTGAAACTGCACCTGAGGAACATGATGCTCCCGTAGAAGAGGAGAATGGAGATGATCCAGGACCTTCTGTAGAGGAAATGGAATAAGACAGATTATCATCTAGCTCTGATGATCATCTAGTCTAGGATGTCGATAATGATCTACTATAGCTCAGACCATCACAGTTTATGTACATATTGAGTATATACAGCATTTGTAAGTTTTTGGACCAATAAGAAATGCTACAAAGAATACATACAAGGCTACAATTATATATATACATCTGTTAGAGAGCAATTGATGTCTACGGTAGAAGGATATACTTATTGATTGTATCAATTCATCAATCCCGTTCCACTGCGGCTCTAAGCAATGTCAAGATCTCGTCTCTATTTCTATTCTCATTTTCTAACTTCTTCTCTTTTTGGCCATCCTTTATCTTCTTCATTGTGTTTTCGTTCTTCATTTCTACGATTTCGATCGCAGTCATGCATTGCATCTTATATTTCTCTTCTTTATCTTTAATATCAAAAGTTCTAAGGGTAGCATCAGCTCCATGCTTCAAAAGCAACTTCACAATCTTTACATGGCCTTCATGAGCAGCAAACATTAAGGAAGTCCAACCCATTTGGGTTGTAGCATCTATCTCAACATCGTTCTCGATCAATCGACGGACAATTTCTTCATAACCATTACAAGCAGCTAAATGCAATGCGCGATCTCCACCATCCTTCTTCTTGAATTCCATAGTGGCTTGAATAGCAGTATCAGCTGCAACGCCATTCTTAGTACCGATTTCAATATCTGCACCAGCTTCAATGAGTATTTTCGCCATGCGCTTATTACCACACTCAGTGGCCATAATCAAAGCTGAGAAGTTTTGATTGTTCGTCTCATTAATATTTACATCAGACTTAACCAGTAATTTTACGATCTTAGTGTCATCCAAATCTCCAGCTGCTTTCATCAAAGCAGTATCACCAAAGTCATCTTTTGCATTAGCGAAACGCGAAAAAATATATTTGTTACCTTTTGATTCTTTTTGCATTCTATCCAATAAAAATTCGGTAGTGTCATGGTAATCATTCACAGTTGCAAGGATCAAAGGTGTGTATGAATGATGCTGTGATGGCAGTCTCACATTCAAATCCACTGCTCGCAAAATATATTTGAAGAAATCGACCGAAATCTTGTCCTTCAAACGCTTGTTGTAAGCTACATAGATCAACGTCTTCTCTTCTACTTCTACTCGATCATCATCCATACCTAAATCATCATCATCTTGCATTGTCTGTACAAAGCTCTGCTTGATATGATGGATTTCAATACCACGCTTATAGCACCACTCTAGACATGCGAAAGAAGGTAATATAGAATTCTCGACTCCAAGAATACGTGTTCCATTAAGGCATTCAAGGAATTCTTGTCGTTGCTCTTTCATGGCATCGTTTTTCAAGGCAAGAGCAATATCTAAATTGGCCACTTCGTAGACATTGAGAAAACCAACAACGTGTTCGAATTTGATTTCGCTTTTTAATTCTAGAAAACGTTGGAATGCCGTGGGTTGGTAGGTATGGTTTCGTAATTTGGACATGTGTAAATCGGGCTCGCTGTTGGCTTTGTTTGCTTGATTCTGCTTTAAAATATCTACATTTTTTTTCATGTCTTCAATTAATTTGTTTTGCTTCTTCATCAAAACCAACAACTCCGCATACGACGGGTCTACACGCTTCTTGGGAGGCATTTTTCTCAGTTCGGGTTCAGGGGATTATTATTCTTATCACTGAAAATTTTTATCCACACACACTGATTCTTTCAACGACAAGGAGTATGGAAAAAAATATATCTTTTGGGCAGAAGTGAATTCTTTTGGTCGGGTCGGGAATCCACGCGCGCCCATTTCAAAGAGAGAGAGATTTGTTGACGGCTTGCCACCGTACCATCTTGCCGCGTTATGACTTATGAGCGACAGCAATCATCATAGTCGCGAAAGTTACGAGCAGATTCGCGCTGAACTCAAGAATGCTCAGATTGCGATGGAAAACTACGACGAGGTGTCTTACGATACCGATCGTTCTCACCATCGACTGAATGCAGACGGTCTTGCTCCTGATGGTCTGGATGACGACGATACGAATGAGTTTCGAAATGGTGTGCAAGATATCGCCTACCGCTCTTTCCAGCTCTTGTATGTGACTTCTCTGTTTCTAGCTAAGATCTTGTATCGCATCTATTTGTATTTTCGGGAACGCCCTCTATTATTCTGTGAAATACTGGTATGGTTACTCTATTGTATTGTTGGTGTGGTTTACTACACCAATGTGGAAGGTTGGAACTTCATTCAATCCTTCTATTTTATTACTGTCACGTTCAGTACCATTGGTTATGGACAGTACGTACCTACTACAGCTCACAGTAAAGTATTCACTTCGTTCTATTGTGTCGTAGGAGTATTATGTGTATTGACAGCGATTAATCGAGCAGTGACCAATACACTAATCACAGTGCAAAAGCCAGTAATGGACTTCTTCTTGGGGAATCATCTCCATTTGCCCTCTACGAAGATTGGATTTTCTATAATTGTCATCTTTATTCTGATTGTCCTCGGACTACTTGTCTTTGCAGCATTAGAAGACTGGAGTTATGCGGATTCTTTTTATTGGACCATCACAACTATGACTACCATCGGCTATGGAGGACAAGAAATCAAAAATGAATTCACATTATATTGGGGAGTCTTGTTCATCTACTCCACTGTATTCGTCTATTCGTTGGCTTTACAAAACATTCAAAACTCTCTATCTGATATGCAGAGTCATACCAAACGTAGTATGCAGTTGAAGGAGATACAGCGTGCAGGAGTGTTCCATTCGAGTATGATTCGACAAGATATGAAGATATATTTGGAAGACGATGAATGCAGTAAGTTTGTACTATTATGTCTCATGAAGCTGAAAAGAATTGATTTACAACAAGATTGTGAACCTATCATCAAGTTCTGGTTGAATGGTAAAGATGATATGCTGTATAAAAGGGAAGATCTTATATATGAGTACCTCAATAAGGGTTCTAGCAATGGTACGACGAACACTACGAATGGCCATCAAAAGAGTACTGTTTCAGGTCATTACGATGATTTGACCATAACGCATTTGGATAGCGAGAGTAGTATCCAACTACCTAGCAGCAACGCCATCGCCATTGGTGACGAGCCTTTCGCTTATCATAGTGACAGAAGTCACTCTTCAAGTCCAGCTCGCAGTCCTCGCAGTGCTGCTACTGGAAGTGGTAATAGTAGCCCCACGAATAGACTGAATACTGCTGTCATGCACCAGAAGATCAATGAGTATGTAAGCATGAACGAACAGCAGAGACTGGTGCAGGCAGCGAGAATGGGGAAGATAGAAAGTCCACTTCATGGTGCTGATAAGGATAAGAATGGTGGTGATAATGGTTTTAATAGTGATCATGATGATAATCATGATAAAGATGAGTCTAAGGATCACACTTCTTCGCTTGAAGAGATTTCTGTTCATTCTGGCAAATATACTAATCGAGCTGATCACAGTAGTAGTAGTAGTCGTGATAATGGTGAAGCCAATGTGGATGATGTATGAAGAGATGTTCATACGTGTACAATGTGATTGATTGTGAGGAATAGTGTAAAATATATGTTTCATAATAGACATTGATACAATAGACACAAACTATACAAAATATAAATCAATGGGTATCTGGATCATATTCTCTTAACGGCAATGCACCGGTTTGTATTATATGCCCTACATACTGATGGATATCCTCGATATAACTAGGCCTAGGAGTCTGGTTTCTTCTGTAGAAATATACACTACAGGCGCCCCATGACATCTGCATGCGACTACTATCAATCAGGTGGAAATAGTCTGTACTCTCCCTCTCTGGCAATTTCTTGGATAATGATACAATATAAGCTCCCGATTTGAGCTCCCATGCCAACTTGGTAATCGCTGCAAACATTTTATCATCAAAACAGGTACTATTGACTAGGACCACATCACCATATGACCAATCAACATGACAACAATCACCACGTATGAATTTGATGATGGTATCTCTCTGCTTTCTAGTGATTTTATCTAAGTATTCTGCTTCCCATATCTCTTGTAATGATACAGCAACACTATGTAGATCCGACAGGATCTCTATACCCACACAACTAGAGAAATTGTGACATAACAGAGCACCAAACACTACTTTACCGATACCACTGCCTAGATCAACAAACGTTCCTTCCGAAGAATCTTCTAGACCTATGCGATGCAATGTGCCAATCAACTGAAACAGTGTGTCATATGAACATTCTGCATAACTCAGACTGGAGACATGGCCGACATTCAGTTTATTACGTTGACGACGACTGATATCATTACACACAGATTCCTCAAGTCCCTCAAATAGACTCAAATGTAAAGGACGCGTTTGCTCCAGTAACAAAGCTTCAGCCTTCTGTCGCTTCTCTTCAGCGCGTTTGTGCTCCTCGAACTTCTTGATCTCCAATTCGTCCTCTGTCATATTCGTAGATGCCAACTAACCGTGAATCAAAATACTTCCTGCAATCCATCCATACTACAACCCAAATCTTCCAAGTTACGGTACTTCCAAAAAGACTAAGATCAGACAGATGTAGTGCTCCAATAACAAATAAGTTGCCATCAACAATGCCTAATCGACTTCGAATCGAACTGGACTCCTTCCTGCCCCCCGAAATCACTTCCATCAATCAGGTGCCATTTTGACACGAGTAGCATTGAAACACAATGCCTAAACGTCCACTGATTCCACTACCTGACTTCGGCATTTGGAAAGGTATTAAAGAGACTGTAACTTTGATTGGTGGTGTGTACGGTCTCATTGGTATATTCGTGGGCATTTACCTATTCACTCTAGTGGTCGAGTGGTTCATCAAAAGAGGCCGCTATCAGCAAGAACAGAAGAAAGATCGTGCATACGCGAACGCCAAGGCCAAAGCAGAAGCAGCCAGGCTAAGTAAAGGCGTCAAAATTAACTGAGGAGAGAACTAGAGAGGGAAATGAACAGTCCTACAGATCGCCAGAAGCAGTTTCCCGACCAAGAAATAGGAGGTTCGTGTCAGTTTGAAGGGTGCTCGAAGTACGACTTCTTGCCTTTCAGGTGTTCTGGCTGTGACAAAACGTATTGTCAAGAGCATAGAAGTGGTCTTATGCACAATTGTAAAGTGAAGGTTATTGTCGATGCCACTTCGCTAGATTGTATCATTTGCGGAAAGAGTATCCGGTACAACAAGGGAGATGATGTGAATCAAGTATGGGAAAATCATTACCTCCACCAGTGTACCAAAGAGCAACAACAGAATATAAAGACCAAAACGTGCAGTGTGAAGACATGCCGTACAGCGCTAGGTCTATCAAACTCCTACACATGTCGCCATTGTAACCTGCAAGTGTGTCTTTCTCACAGACGTCAAGAGGATCACAATTGTTCGGCTTTTCGAAGTAGTTCTAGTGCTGGATCCAGAGCTGATTTCATCAATAAGTTGAGTGGCAACAATCATCAAATCAAGAAGCCTGTGAGTAAGACTAGTTCTAACCTGGTTGGAAAGGGGAAGAACAATGGTAGTAATACTGGTAAGAGTGACAAGAAAGGGAGTGGAAGCAAAGCACCAGCGAGAACTGGTGGTACTGGTAAGACTACAGTGGCAGTACTGGAGTGTCCCTTTTGCTTCAGGGTTGATTGGAGTTCTGCGGCGCAACTTCAAGCACATGTCGAATCCTGTATGAGTGTCAGTGCTCAAAGTGAAGGTAGTTATAGTAATAGTAGTAGTAGTAGTAGTAATAGTAATAGTAGTAGTAGTAGTGGTGGTGGTGGTACCAGTGCTAATACAGGATCTGTCACTCGCGGGCACCACATTGGAATACCCATCGTCCTCGACCAATCGCCACAAAGACAGACTGGCAGTGGTACTACAGGGAATATGTCAGTAGCAGTACCAGTGGGTGGTAGTGGAGAGAGATGTCCGCAGTGCAATGCAACCTTTACTGACCCTGTGGCTTTAGTGAGCCATTTCGAAGAAGTGCATGGCCAAGATTCGAAGAAGAAGAAATGTACTATTACCTAGGATTTGGATGTATAGGGATGTATAGTTGAGAGCACTGTCACTATTGTCGTGTCCTTACCCGACCTAAGGACCCTCACTCTATAACGTAGAAGATTTTTTTGTTGGACTTCGCCCGGTCGGACGCTAAAATACCCGGGTGATGAAACCAAGCATTCTATTAGTTCTATTATATTGGTTGTAAGTTGATAAACTTCTTTATAATTTAGTCCTAATTAAGGTTCTTCAAAGTGATTAATTTATTACCAAGTGTTTGACGGTGATATTTTACCTTAAAACTAACATAGAACTAATAGAAAATAATAATGTTCGAGAACCAAGGAAAGCGAAAATTACACGGCATGGATAACATACCAAAAAAAAAAAAAATGCGTCCAAACTCAATACATGGAAACAGATAATGATTGCGAAAGTTCCCACAAAAACGATATTGTAGTGGATATGGGTCTTTCCGATTCAATTTATAAGGTAGAGAATGAAATGTGTGTCAAAGGTGTTGGTAATGGAGCCGTAAAATCAAATGACCATAGACCTGCAAAACCCGATTCTTATCATCCGGCGGCTGCGTTTTGTACAACCACAGTATGTCACTCCAGTCTATGAGCTCGTCAAGCACAAATTTGCATGGCGTTTTGCCATTAACTGATCATGTTAAGGCGTTTCTTTCGGCCTAACGCGCCTTTCCGTATCAGATATAATGTGCTATCTACTCGCGTGTCCCAAGGCTCTATACGAGATGCAAAGCCCGCCTTGGAAGAGTCTTATGAAGGAAGCAATAGCGAAGTCTCTTCGGCGCTTAGCACATGGAACCTGCACGGGCGTATCGGCATAAACCGCGTGATACGCTATATTGAGACGGATACTATCTCTCAGAACAAGGCCAAAGAGAAATACATCGATCCTGAGACTTTTGTACCCTATGCCAACACTCTCCGCCGTCAATTGATCAAAGACCCCTTATCTACGTTAGATAACGATGAGGCGTTGTTTTTACAGATAGAGTCTCTATTGAAACCTCTCGGTCAGATGACGACAACGGAAGCCAATCAGTTGGAAGATTACATCGTGCGCAAAGTAGAGATGGAGAAATTGAAAGGATCTGTCGAACCTAATGAATTGACGGGTTCAGAATTCGATTCATTTGCCATGTATTCTTCTCTAACTTCGCCTAAGGATATGGACAAAGACAAGAAACCTGTGGAACTCAATATTGAAAGTCATATAGCATTGACTCGTCTCTTTGATTCCATGAAAGATGCGAGAGATGTGTTGGTTGATTTCATCTTAAGTAAAGCTCAATCCGAACTTGCCATGTCGATTGCGGCTTACAAGACTCTTATGAGTACCTCGGATCTGAAAAGTCCCTCTGATTGGTATCCACACGCGAGACTCATTAAGAGGAAGATTATATATCATGGTGGTCCTACCAATAGTGGCAAAACCTATCAAGCACTGCAACGCTTGAAAGCTGCTGATCCTGAACAAGGTGGAGGAATCTACTTGGGTCCTTTACGTCTGTTAGCTTTAGAAGTATATGAGAACTTAAACAGAGATGGCGTATATTGTAACCTATTAACAGGACAAGAGAAGAGAGATGTTCCTTTCAGTAAGCATGTGAGTTGTACACTAGAGATGGTGAATGTGACTAGTAATGAGTATGAAGTAGCCGTGATCGATGAAATCCAAATGATCGCAGATAAAGAGCGCGGATATGCTTGGACACGTGCCTTGCAAGGCTTAAGAGCGAAAGAGATCCATCTGTGTGGAGGCATTGAAGCTCTTAATATCGTCAAGAACATAGTAGAGGAGATGGGCGATGAATTCGAGTTACAAACATACAATAGATTGGGAGAGTTGAAGATCAATGATGTCTCTCTCCAGGGAGATTATAGTCGCGTAAGGCCGGGGGATTGTGTGGTGGCATTTAGTCAAGCGGATATTTTCTCTATTCGTAGACAAATTGAGAAGCTGACTCCTTACAGAGTGAGCGTTATTTACGGCGCTTTGCCCCCGGAGACACGTAGTATGCAAGCGCGTTTGTTCAATGAAGAGCAGACAGACATCTTGGTGGCAAGTGATGCCATTGGAATGGGTCTTAATTTAAATATTGGTCGAATTATCTTTCATACAACCATTAAAAGTGGAGGCAATGCTCGCAAGAATTATTTTGTACCCCCGTCGGATATTAAACAAATAGCCGGTCGTGCTGGCCGTTTATCATCCAAGTACGAAATAGGACAAGTCACCACATGGCAAGAAGCAGATCTAGCTTATGTGCGTGCAGTGATGCAGTATGATATTCCTCAAGTAGAAGCGGCAGGAGTGTTTCCTAATGCGGAACAGATACAATTCTTTTCCGAGCAATTGAGTGCAGCTGCTCTGGATACCGAGATCGAGAGAGATCAGGATGGTGAGGATGGTGAGGATGGTGAGGATGGTGAGCAGGATGAGAGTATTACTAATGATGTATCGCCTTCCTTTACTGTTGATGACAATCTACGGCTCTCCAGTGATTTAGACCCAGAATCTATCTTGGATCTTTCAGACAAAATAACGGAAGGCGATGAAAAAGATAATGTTTCCTCTAGAACTGCTATGAATATTCGTCTGAGTTTCATATTGGATCGATTTGTGAAGTTGGCCCAAATGAAAGGAAATTATTTCCTCTGTGACCACGAGGCTATTGCCACAGTGTCGAATTGGTTGCATCCTATCCCCTTATCATTAACAGAACGATTTGTCTTTGCAAATGCACCTGTAAATTTCGGTGACTCTTTTCCTATGAGAATGTTGTACATCTTTGCAGCAACATATGCTCGAAAGAAACCTGTTGCTTGTAATATACGCTTGAATGCTGGACATGTTAAAGATATCGAAGATTTAAGAAAATTATGTGCTAAACATAACATTTTAGATCTATATATCTGGTTGTCTTTTCGTTTTCCTGATTACTTCGTAGAGCGTGAGAAATGTCTGGAGCAGAAGGAATATGCGGTCAAGCAAATACAAACGTCATTACACGTTGGGTTTGCAGATCAGAAATACAGTCATAGTTTAACCTATAGCAAGTATCGAGACAAATTAGAAAGAGAATCTTTCGATGCTTTGCCGCCATTACAATATGGTAATGTTAGAACGTCTACGAGGGAGTATCTGAATGAAGTTGAGACTTTATACCAATTTCCTCATTTAAATGACGAATTAGCCAGGTATGAAGATGCCCCTGCGAGAGATAAAGAATTGATGATGAGGAATGTAAAAGATTTGAACACCAGGGTGAGACAGAATAGTAGTAGGTAGACAGTATGAGTATTGAATGAATGAATGAGATCAAGTGAGTTATATTATATGTATCGAATGTAAAGCAGTATAAGATGATGTCAATACTAAATATCGTGTCCTTACCGACCCAAGGATCCTCACTCTTCGTAGCTTTACAATAATAAAAGTACCTTAAACCTATTTAGGATATTACAGAAGTATAAGGTGATATGAATACATAGTCAAATACGAAATGTGTATCATTAATACAGTATAAAGTTCTACAAGTTCTACTCTCTACTGATGCTATTCCAACCTCTACTTGTTTTTCTTCCCCTGCTTCTTTTCTTCTTTATCTTCTTTCTTCTCCATTTTCTCTACAATTTCCATTGAAATACCTACAGTAGCTAAACCAAGACCACCCCAACCGATCTCAGACAAGGACTGCTTGGGATCTGTGAAAATGGCAATTAATACACTCATAACCTTTCTTGTCGTGGTGACAGTCGTGCATGTTAATGAATCGAAGTTACTGATGGTGTAAAAGATAAACGATTGACCAGCAGCACTACACATGGCGAAATAGCCTATTTTCTCAAACAAATCTGGGTTGTTGGTCAAGTATACGGTAGCTTCCTGGAATTCAGTTGTAGGCATGAATGTGAAAGAAGTGTCTCTGAAAGGAGACAGAGAGATACATAGAGCAGTGATCGCCATGACCAGGTTGGTCCAGAACATCATATCATAAGGTTTGATTTCTTCTCCAAGCTTATCCTTCGTGGCCTTCTTTAATTTGCCTTGCATGCCACCTACAATGCCATCAAAAGTCAAGGACATACAGATGAAAGCTATACCCCACATACTGCTCTCTTCGGAACCTTTCTTCTTCTTATCACCATCCAGGGTGACAATAACTGTTCCAGCAATGACAGCAGCAACACTCAAATACTGCATCAACTTGTACACTTTGCCCCCCAGAATGATATTACCAGCCATTACAGGAACCATTTTAGCACTTTTGGCCAATGTAGCCACAGAAAAGGCTAATCCATTGGCAAGAGCTAAAGAAAAAGAAGCTTTAGCGAATATTTGACCTGCACCGGCCGGTAAGAACAAGTGAAGGGGAAGAGATTTCTGATTACCAACAATAAGCAGGGCAATACCAGCTATCACAACGTTTGCCGCAGCTTCTGTTCACATAGATTTGTAGATGGATTAAAAATAATGGGAGTCAGGGCAGGAACAGTAGATGATTAGACGCATACTTCTATGACAAAGTATCCTTGCATGATGCGAACAAATTATGAGCTACAAACTTACCTAATGCCTGAAGAAAGAAAACATGCTTAAATTTCTGGCCACTGGTATCCTCGTACTTGAATATTTGGCTATGATACACGCCCATGCTCAAGAACGAGATGTAAATTCCACCAGCGCCAAACGCCAGCTTTAAAAGCGGATGAACACCGCCTGATTTGGTTTCTTTTGACATAGTACTTACTAAAGTTGATCAATGGAGCACTCCTAATAACTATGAATCAATATCAATGCAAAGAATGACGTCTAAGCGGTGACTTCAAATGCGTAATTCGGAGTGACTGGAAGGGTGGAGCAGCGCGTCTGAAGAAGATGGGATGGGGATCTTCCGATCATTGCTCGCTCTTTTCGCCCAAGTACAAATGTCGAGTCTTCCGGAAGAGAATGTTTGGGATTATCCCCGACCTGCCGTGTTGGAGAAATTCGTTGGTACTTTGAAGATCATTGACCACGGCAAGGTCGTGGCAGAGACGACTAATGCCTATCGAGTGTTGGAAACGAGTCACCCGCCAACATATTATGTTCCTTCCCAAGATGTGAACATGCAACTTTTCAGCCAGAATGCTCGTCAAACGATGTGTGAATGGAAAGGTCGCGCCGCATATTGGGACTACAATGGTGGTGTAGGTACAATAAGAAATGCCGCTTGGTGCTACGAAGTGCCCACAGCACCATTTACTGAGATTAGGGGGTATCTCTCCTTTTACGCACAGTTCTTTGAGGAATGCTTCGTGAATGAAGAAAAGGTGTTGCCACAAGAGGGAGATTTTTATGGAGGGTGGATTACTTCTAATCTGAAGGGACCCATGAAAGGAGGACCTGGGACTATGGGATGGTAAGTATGAGAAGTGTACATCGGCATGTAGAGAGTGTCTATTTGTGTGTTATATGTGTTGAAGGTAACGAGAGAATGTAGTATGCTCGAGATTAATAGCGTGTAATTAACAGCAAACAGTTTTTACCACGGCCCAAATTACAATTCAGAGTGAAGGTCCTTGGGTTTGTGAGGACACGACACTACCTTCTGGTGACAAACTAAATTTTAAGTCATATATTAGCTATTATTCTCTTGATCCGTCGAATTTGTGCAAATTTTCTCCGCTCTTTCCCGGGATTTTTTTGGGGGATTCCCTTTAGATGCATGAACTCTATAGTAACTCTATAGTAACCCTATAGTAACTCTATAAGTAATGGACTGGTGTTACTCATACTGAGCGAGTTTATTTCCATCCAGCAGCAACGAAAGCTGCCACAGCTGGAGAAGCAGCCACTGCATCTGCACATGCCACTATTTTAGGATAAGCTGTAAGATCCACTCCAAGTGCGCGAAGACCCGGAAACGGCGAATTCACGTTATCAAATACCGCTAGATCTGCAAGTGATAGTGTGTCAAGGAAAAAAGGGCCACTGCTAGTTTTACGTTCAAGAACACGTTCGATTGCTGTAAAGAATTTCGCAACAGAATCTCCAAGGGCAGAAAGACTAGTAGCCTTACTCTCCTCGCTGCCAAAGAGACACTTATACATACATACTCTCACTTCCTCATTGGTATTTACAAGCATTTGACACACAGCATGATCCTGTGCTGTTGATCGTACAAGATTTCCAAGTTCAGCTGCATAGACACAGGTGGCAGCACTTGTACCGATAAGAACGTCACCATGCTTGATAGTGGGCATTGTTCCAAATAACTGCGAGGGGACTGAGGAAGGATCTGCTTTTATTTTTGGCCATTCCTCAGGAGAAACACGGGTATCTACGAATGAAGTTTCCGGATGCCTTGAAAGCCAATCTCGTCAAGTTTGCACGACCAGGACCATCGAAATAAGAAAGCTCAGGCAGAGAAGCTGACATTTCACTCATTATATTAACTATACAACATCTTAATAAAACAGGAAGGACCTAACCAACTGACCAAACTAAAAGTAGTAAAAAAGCAGCCTACCTATGCGTGTCACTTCCATCAATTGAAAAAAAGCGCATTATTTTATTACTATACACAACACAGTGTCGCTTTACATAGACACCGGAATAGTTTATTTGTTGCGTGTGCTGATTAAATAGTCAGTAATTTCTTTGAACGGTATTATATAGGTGCATTTCTGTGCCCAATTGCTTTCATTTGGCATGATGTGGGCTCAACGCTTGCTCACTATCTATTATGACTTCTACTCAGCATTTTTTGCATCCCTCTCTGATTCTGCGATGAATGCAGGTCGCCGGTTGAGTGATTCTTCAACGAATGATTTAAGTGAGAGTCAACAAATCGAGAACACATTATGGGTCAACTTTTTGGTATTCACTTTGATCGGTGTGATTTTCGAACTGGTTCGTGGCTGGCAACGTATTTTTACTCCTCGGCGTACAAAACGCATGATTCGTAACAATCGTGTACCTCCTCTACCTCAGCGATGGCCACTGGGTTGGTTAATTTCAGTTGTCAATATCAGTGACGACGAATTTCTGGAGAAGGCTGGTCTAGATGCATACATGTTTATGCGCTATATTCAAGTCAGTCTACGTATTAGTGGTATCATGACACTGTGTGGCTTTGTTTTCCTTGTTCCAGTCTATGCGACAGCTTTACGAAATGAGCACGATAATTGGACAAAATGCACTATTGGTAATGTAAAAGACAGTCCTGATGCAGAACGTCTATGGGCACCTGTGATCTTTAGTTATCTATTCGCATTGATCTTTATTCGTTCTTTCGATCAAGAGTATCAGAATTTCTTGGAGAAACGCATTCAATACTTTGAAACTGGAGATGTTGATACACCTATTCAGACGAATTACACCATTATGGTTGAATCAATTGATACAAAGCTAAGAAATCCATTTGCTTTGGAACAATTCTTTGAGAAAGTATTACCCAAGGAAGTATTTAGTATTGAAATGGCCTATGATGTGACAGAATTGGACAAAGCGTGCACCAAGCGAAAATATATTCGGGACAAATTGGAGACTCTTATTGCTCAAAAGAATTGTTATGATGAGCGTCCAGTGGAATATATTTGGCCACTATGTGATACACGCTACAAGAAACCTTCTAATATTCCTAGTGTGCAAGATTCTTGGTTGTGGGATTGTATTCCTTATCAATATTATGACAGTATCGACTATTATGCTAGTATATTAACAGAAAGCAACGAAGAAGTGATTACTTTGCAATCCAAATATTTCAGTGATCTGGCTATAGTTGATTATAGTTCTAAAAAAAGTGTTGTTGACGAGAGAGAAGGCATGGGTCGTATGGAAGCGGAGATTAGAAAAGGTCTAGAAGCCTTGAGATTGCCTGCGTTGGCATTAGAAGAGGCATTGAATAATATCAAGAGAGATCTGGTCGCTGGAGTAGACAACTTGGCGGAAACATTACACGTTAACACTATGAGAAGTCCCAAGAGCAAGGCACATAGTGGTCAAATTGATGATGGGAATGATTCCAGTGCACATAATGCTCATAATGAAGATGAAAATGTTCTTGACGGCACACATTCTCCCCTCACACAGAACCTATTGTCTAATGATAGCATGATCAGTGATGGCAAAACAGGAGGAGACGTATCGGCCGATAATGCTAGTAATGATCATGAAGATAAAGTCATGTCGAAAGGTGCCCCATCTTCTAGAAATAACCTACCAGTGGTGACGAGAGAATCTAATGGGAACGAAGTTGGAGATGGAATACCTCAATCAGACAAGACAGATGATTCTACTACACGCGGCTGTTGTACGCCTGAAGGACAGTCCTACTTGAATGCCTTTATTTCCGCTTCATTACATTTTATTCGAGAAACTTGTGTCACTACCTGTGATGGCTTACTTGCTTTATATGATGGCATCAAAAGCACTTACAAAGGGATTGAAGAAGTGACAGTTGGTTCATTGTATTATAAGACAAGTAGTACTGCCTTTGTGACTTTCAAATCAAGAGTAGCCTTTTCTATGGCACATCAGATGTTTTTAAGTCCCGAATATTATAGTATGAAATTCTTACCCGCACCCAACCCAGGTGACATTATTTGGCAGAATGTTCATGTACCCATCGAACAAGTCAACGCCCGTAAGAATGTTGCCCATTTTGGATTCTTTTGGACTTCTTTGTTTTGGTCTGCTGTAGTTTCGTTTATTACTGCTTTGGGTAATTTGGATGAGTTATCGAAGAGGTATACATGGATTGAAGATTACCGTAATACTGAAGGGTACAATTTGACGAATACATATTTAGCTGCATTATTGTTGATCATTGTATTAGCCATATTACCATTGATATTCGATCTAGTAGCACGCAATTACGAAGGATTGAAACTACAATCCGAAATACAGGAGTCTATTTTAACACGCTACTTCTATTACCAATGTGTGAATGTATTCGTTAGTTTAGGTTTAGGTTCGATTTTGACCAATTTGCAAGTCTTTGCAAACAATCCTAAGGTCATCTTCAATATTTTAGGGGTCAGTATTCCATCTTTCTCTGTGTATTTTGCTACGTTTATTATCGTCAAGGCTCTGACAGCAGTGCCACTAGAGATGTTAAGACCTTGGCCATTGATACAAATGGCCATCGTCAAGCTATTTCTGAATGAAAAAGCATGTTCTCGGCGATCATTAACAACTGGTATCTTCGAAACTCCAGAGATGTTGTATGGATGGATCTATCCCAGTCTGTTATTGGTATTACTCATTTTGTCCATTTATGGTGTATTAGCCCCTTTAGTCGCCCCATTCGCATTCATCTATTACTTTTTGATCTATTTCATGTACAAGTACCAATTACTGTATGTTTATGTGAATAAATACCAAGCAGGTGGTTTCATGTGGATTGCTGCATTCAAATATAGTATGACCTGTTTGATGATTGGTATTATCACACTGATTTGTTATATGGCCATTCGACGATCATTTTTAAGTGGACCATTGTATGTTTTGTTGCCTCTACCAGTAATTGTTTATCTATATTGGTCCAATTGTGAAAAGAATTATAAAGAACCGGCTTTGCAAATGTCGCTTTTGAGTGCTTCAAGAATGGACCATACAGATGACGATACTCATGATAAGGATGACGTGGATGTGGAGAGAGGAGAAGATGAGAACCTTGAGAATTCTCCTTTGATCAAGACAAAGAGTACTACAGTGTCTCCTAGTGATGGTATGGAGAAGGACACCTGGGTGGAAGTACTAAGTCCTCCACCTTCACGTGCTATAGATGGAATAAAAGATAGCGAAGGAGATGCAGATACTATCTGGACAACATTTAGTGACAAATTATTTAGACAGCCTTCTGTACGTGAAGCCATCGCCAAGCCTGCCAATAGTAAATTCATTCCTGATGATTTACTCGTAGATAGATTGGAAAGTACAGTTGAAAGTGATCCTTCTACTATGGAAAGTGATGATGTGAAGATAGAGACTGCAGATAGAGGTTCCAATGATTCTCAAGTTCGTAGCAGTGGATATAGCGTAAACATGGCGTCGCCCAGTACTGATTCCATTGATGTCGTTGATGATGTAGAAGAGGAAGAGGAGGATGAGCGCCGAGCAGAAGAAGGGTCAATGGCAGGACAACTTCAATATGCGGACCGACATACTGAGATCTTTCTTAGTAATGGAAAGAAATGGGCGTATATCAAGAACATTAAGGATCTGGATGTGGGCGATCATGATAGTGATTCCAATTTATGATAGGATAAATCTTTAACTATTGTAGTCGTGTAATATGAACTTGTAATGGTATTGTTAAAAAATTCGGTAGTCGCCATGCCCTCCTTCAATACTGCCGGATCAACTATAGAAAAAAACAGGATCCCGGACCAGTACTTGGCTTTACTTGCCTTTGCAGTTTACTTTAATGGAATACGCAGCTTATCTGCGTATTGTTCCTTTTGCTACCCAGAACCATGCCGCAAACACGCCATCTCTTCATGGGTGCCTCCAGGATGTCCATTCCGGTGTAACGCATACCCTACTGCCGGATCAACTATAGAAAAAATCACGATCTCGGACCAGTACTTGGCTTTACTTGCCTTTGCAGTTTACTTTAATGGAATACGCGGCTTATCTGCGTATTGTTCCTTTTGCTACCCAGAACCATGCCGCAAACACGCCATCTCTTCACGGGTGCCTCCGAATGTCGTTCGCTCAAAAAGATATATTACCGACCTCGTAATGTGCCTCACAAACATTTTTGGCAACTTTTGGCTCATTGGCTCATTCCTCGGCGGACTGTCACACTCTCTCTATCTCGCGTATATTGAACACTAGAGGATTTGCTCGGCTTTAGTAGTTATGGGTAACAGCGGTAGTCGTGGAGGTGCACCGAAAGGCAAGAAGATCATTGAATCAAAACTGGCACAAGCTGAAAAGACCGGCGTCCTGAACCTGGCCAACCAAGACTTGAAGCCTAGCTCTTCAGTGTGGGACAAGCTATTGTCTCATGGTTTGACCACGCGTCTCAAGACTTTAGATATCAGTGGCAATATTTTGAAAAGCATGCCTGCTGAAATCTATGATATGGAGTTACTCAAAACCTTGCATGTCAGTCGTTGTAACATCCAACGCATCCATGATATGTCTCACATGGATCGCTTGACTACACTTGATCTAGACAATAATGATTTGGAAAAAGAGAGTCTAGCCATTTTGCCATCATCTCTGGTGAAATTGAATTTATGTAATAATCACTTCATGTCCATTCCTATCCTGACAGATTTGATTGTACTCAAGGAATTGAATCTCAGTGGCAATCGCTTGACCGATACAAGTGGATTAGGCGTATTGGTTAGTTTGGTGCATCTGAATTTGGATGGCAATACCTTGGAAGAACTATCAGAAGATATTGCTTCATGTACCAAATTACAACATCTTAGCCTAAAAAACAACAAGTTAAGCGGCAAAGCCATTTCTAGAGAAGACTCTCAATCTATTCCCGAATCCATATTCATCCTAACAGCATTGGATAATGTTGATTTGAGTGGAAATGTGATGTTATCGAAGGCGATGGTGATGGAATGGAGAGGTATCGATGCCTTCATCGAGAGAAGAAGAAGATCGAAGAATAAAAATTTGCAAGGAGGAGCGGCCACAGATCACTCTATATTTGGCGATTTGGCATAGCTACTCTTCTTTTTATTTTTGATCGAAGATATGTGTACGTACATAATGATGATGATGGCAAGGGTGAGTCATATGCAATTTTGGAGAGAAGATTAAGCTCTGTCACTGCAGATGCTTACGAGAAGAAGAAAGGTATTGACTCTATTGAGGGTCTACGATATATGTTATTGTACTGCGATATAGTAGTGATGTAAATGATAGAGAATAGTAAAAGAGAGTGGAAGGTACTGTAAAAGGTAATTGAAATCTTGGATGGTCATTGGCTTCATTAGTATACACATACTTATCATAATCTTACTGCTATATACTTGTTTCACTTCCCGCAGTTCGCACATTGTACCCGTGCAATGCAATCTCGCATATGCTTTTCCTTCGTATTATTCCGACTGTCAATTTGCTTCAGCTGGTGTCTTGGCATTGATTGACAAGGCATGTATTCCTCCTGGCTCCATCTCCTTGCTCAACATGGTATAGATCATACGATGTCGTTGCACAAGTTTCAATCCTTCGAAGCAATCCGCAACAATATTCACTTCAAAATGCGATTCTTGAGTATTATCAGTACCAGCCATACCAGGATGACCTGAATGTTTACTACTTTCATTAATGATCTCCAGAGAGACCGGCTTTAATAAAGCTAATTTCTGTCTCATAGCGCTCTCAATAGGTGTCTCGTCGTATAACATCTCTTTGTCTACGGAATTATTCGCTTTATCCTTAGTAATGAAGTCATCTACCGAATCAAGTGTACCACCAATACTAGAAGAAGAAGAAGCACACTCTTTGGCTTTGACTTTCATCATATTCAACATGTTGAGAAAGCCATTGTTTCTACCGGGAGTGAGACTGTTGGCAATACCTGCATATTGTATAAATTCAGGACGAACCTTTTCAATATCTTCTGCACTTGTTCCAGATAATCCTTCGACCAATAATGCTACCAAACCTTTGGTCAACTGTGCATCGGAGTCACCAAGAAAATTGATTCCTCCTGTATCATCTGACTTAGCAATCACATGCACAGTACTGAGACAACCAGGCACTTTGTTGGCATCAATCTTCAAGCTATTTTCCATTGGTTTGCATTTAGAGGCCAGAAATAGTAGTTGCTGGTACCTTAGTTTGTCATCAGGAACATTGCGCAAACCAGTGACAAACTTCTCAAGGCGAGGAGGCAAGTTCAACTCCTCCAGAGTGCCACTATAACTCATTCTAAGTGAGGAAGAATGTAAAGAAGTGTGATGATGATGCATGCGACGACAAGGAGACTGCTGAAAGGCCCCACAGAGTTCAGCAATAACCAAGAAAGCAAATATAATCATGTAAAACAGCATCCTTGGTGTATATAAACAAC
>JACLAD010006351.1_pt1 | contig 21899 bp, 17 predicted proteins | sample 8027901 | NCBI WGS metagenome assembly JACLAD01 (sample SAMN15725071, study PRJNA655200) | protist metagenome | isolation source: fluorescence activated cell sorting (FACS) single amplified genomes of... | place: Spain: Blaines Bay Microbial Observatory, Mediterranean Sea | collected 2016-07-05 | reverse complement strand
AGGATATAAACCAAACCGTGGCGACTGTGCATATCTGACACCATGATTCCCATAAAGCCACAATGCAGTTGTGACATCGGCAGCAGTTCGAGTACCAGTTAAAACATATAGCTCAGATGTTGTGCGGTAGTTTCCAATTCTATCCATATCAATCTGGGGAGTTCCAGGATGACAAGTTTCCACACTTTCTTTCATGACTTCTTCCTTGGATTTATCGCCGAGTCGGGCTATCAAATTGTAATTTTGCAAAAAAATATACAGAAAGCTTTCTTCCGCAATATTTCCCGCAAATTTTTTCCACGCATGATGGTCTCTTGTTACGTCAAAGATCAAGTCTTGTACTGCAACCAACACAAGTGTGGAGGGATCGGACCCATCATAAAAAGCTAACTCAGATTTTGACATAAATTCAAGCTGTCTCAACTTTTTGGACGCCTCCAACATGAGTTGATTTTTCTTATCTTCACCGATATCTGTTTCCATTGGTTCTATTTTATCGTTTAAAAGTCCTAGTTTCGAAAAGGGGCAATCAGCAGGATCCCCGCCTTTGCCATGTCCTGGCAACGGTACCTTTGATCCTACATCAGTGGTTGACCAAATTGCTTCAATTTCATCCCAAAATAAAGATCCAAACATCCCAAGAAAAGATAGGAACAACACCAATTTCCTTACAAAGGGATCCATTCTCTTGGTCTACCAGTTTCGTGTTTGAGTACGAACGTACACGGCCCGGGGCCGAGTCTCCAAACGGTCTTGAGCATATCCTTACAAGTAGCTCGAGCGACAATCAAACTTGTAGACTAACATTTCCAGCCCTCCTTCTCCTTTAGGATATTCATCACCCCCTTCCCTTTAACACACACACACGTGTACGTATACATATATGTACAACATTCATCCGGGGGCGTGCTTGGTTGGGGTGTGCACTTCTTACTGTACTTCGTGTTCGCACATGAGTAAAACGAAAAAACGTAAAACGTAAAAGGGTATGGCGAAAACAATAACACCGACTAGGACGGGGAATCATGTAAAAGGTTTTAATGATGGAGGGGTCAAGGTTGAAAACGTCGTCGTGGAAACGAGTAGGGAGCTGAATCGACGTGGTGAAGAAAAAGAGAGTCATCAAGTTGAAAACGACCAAGATTTTGACGACTATGACGTCGACGAAGAAACGACGTTTGGGTTTTTAGAAACACGGAAAGTGGAAATACGAGAACGTGTAATATCTCTAGTTCTTGGAAATATTTTTACAGTGACAATTCTAGGTCTATTTTATTTGAATTTTGTGCTGTTCGAGTCGTACATAATGGTGTTTTTGTATTCCTTTCTAGCATCTGAGGCGCTTTGGGACACGAAGAAGTCAATCGTAGACTTTTTAGAAAGGATAAACGATCGGGGAGAGGTTTCTCCTGGTTATTGGGCCAAGTACATATTTGAGACGTTGACACAGGACAAGGTGGTGTTTGTGCCGCTAAGTGTTGTAGGAGTTGTTGTGCTGGTGTCTGCTCCTGGCTTGTTACCCATAGTTCTTTCGTGTACAAGTGCTCTGGCAATCTGCTATGCGTTTGATAAGCATATTTTCTTGTTGACACGAATCCATCGGCTTGTCGTGAATGATGACACGTTTGTCGCGCTGTTGCTGATCGTGTTGTTGCTTGTCGTGGGCCTATTTCTCACGTCACTGTTTGTCTTCTTCACACTACAAGACTTTAAGTATTTGATCCAGTGGATTTCGCACTGGTTTGAGACAAACTTGTTTAGCTCTGAATGGGCACAATCTATGTGGCAAGAAATTTCAGAAAAGGGCCAAGAGACTGCTGAAAATTATTTAGTTCAATTTGAAAATGCGTACGTGAAGAATACGACGTGGGAGCCGTTGTTTCGAATCGGGCTCCAATACCTAGAAGAGTCTAGGCAGTTAAATTCGTCATCGGTAGGTACAGATCAGAATTGTGTTGCGTCTGATCTTTTGTTTGAGAGGGAATGTCCGGGCGCGAATGTTTCCGACGTTGATGATAGTTACTTCTCGATGTTTTCGTTACCAGAATGGATGACGAATCAGACCAAGGCTTCGGAGATGTTGCAAATGACAATGGAGGTATATCAAACAGCAGATGTTTCAACAATATCGGACCGTTTGCAAGGCGTTTTTATCCGAGCAAGCGATGGGTTTTGGACTGGCGCGATATTTGGATTTTCGTTTCTGTTTTTGGTAGTTGACGTGGTGGTAAGGGTGGGTTTCTTTTTTGTTGTGACATTTATGTTGTTGAGCTCCAAGGAAAATTTGCTCCATGACTTGATATCTGGGTTTGTGCCAAAGACAGCGCCATCTCCGACAGCAACGGCGTTTGACGATAATCCTAGTGTTTTAAGCTTTGGTGGCACTAGTAGTAGCCCGCATAATTCGGCAAGGAGTGTAAATCAGGAGCCAAAAGATGACCCAGGCGAAGGAGTTGATGATGTTCCCCTCCTTGACGAGCCTCAAGCGTTTGGCTTTGAAGAGCAAATTAGGGCTACAATTGAAGGGGTTCTTACCTTGCCCGTAAAAATGAGTCTGTATCACGCGTGCGCCACCCTTTTGTTGTACAAAATGTTTGGTCTAGATTTCATGTACATTGCAGCAACCATGTCCATTTTCTTAACAGTGTTTCCAATACTGTACGCTGCATGGGTGTGTGTACCATGGTGCCTTTTATATGCCCTGCGAGGGGAGACCTTTTTTGCCTTGTTTCTCCTTGCAATGCATTATGGCGTATACAATCAACTTGATGCCTGGGCTTTGGGCACGTTTCAAAAAAATGTCCAAAAGCGACGACATGCGGGTACACGTGCGTCTGATCCCAGTAGAAACGAATTCTTGACGGGGGTGTCTGTATTTTTTGGAGTCACCGCATTCGGTTCAGACGGGGTCCTGTTGGGCCCGCTTCTGGTGTCACTTGGTGTTGCTACATACAATTTCTTTCAAGATTTGCACCATTTGGAGACCTCACCGGCTACTACTGGGTCACGGATATCCCAGCCCGGCACTCCTGTGAAACCTTTGGGAGGGTTGCAGCGACATGAGTCCTCAGGCTTTTCAAGCGTGTCGAAGAAGAAATCTCATAAGAGAAATGTCTCGGAACTGCCCTCGTACACATTAGAGAAAACTTTCTCGGAGAATACATCGGAAAATCACGTGAAAGGCCCCGATGCAACTAGTAGACCCAAGTCGCAAAGCCTTGATGTTACCCAAGACCATGCTCCTGAAGACGCCGCGTACACGCAGCTCCAAGACAACCCCCCAGACAAAACAAACACGCGACATCGCTTGCGTCGCTCAGCCAGTACATACCTTCAGCCCCAGCAACACCAGCCTCAGCAACATCTTTCCTTATTTGACAAGGCCAGCCAGTTCTTGTTTCCTATGGAAAATAGATCTAGCAATAGCAACAAAATTTCCGACAGAAGGCATTCGGGTCAACGTCGTAACTCACTTACCAATGAATTGCTGCAGCAGCAGCTCAATTTAGCTCAACAGAGATTGGAGTTGGTCAATAAACTTTTGGAGAGTCGCGAAAACAGCAATATTGGCGACGACGACTTGAAAATAGCCCTCAAAGGGATTTTGGAATAGGAGACACGAACTCGTGAGCTTGCATGTACATGTAGTCTTGTAGTAACAACATTTCTTAGATATTTGAAAACAAGCTAAATATGTTTATAAAATAGTGTACGCATGAGGGTCTACCATCTCCTCCCCTTTCAAAAAAGAAGGGAGACATGCATACCCAGATCCGATAATATATACTTAAACAAAGTTTTTATACCTCACACCTTGCTATTTTGGTGAGTTCTTGTTACCAGACGCGGTTTGCTGGACAATTTCGCAAAGAAGCAGGAAATAGGAAGAACATTAACACTTGCTGAACTGGAAATAAAGGAAATTAAGGGAGGAAAGAAGGAAAGAAGGAAAGAAAGAAAGAAAGAAAGAAAGAAAGACCGGTTAGGAGATTGCGTGTTATTGAATTTGAATTATTTTTTTTTAACAACTATCTCTTATTTACGATTTTATCGTTTGGTTACGTGGGTCAGAACTATTTGAGAGAAAGGAACAATGGGTAATGATAAATCGAAAGCGTCACGGGCGCCTCCACCAAAAGCTCAACAGCCCGTCGTTAGCAAAACGGTAGATCAAACGTCGAAGGTGAAGGCAACTATCAGTCGACTTGAACAACGACAACAATTTTTGGAAAAAAAGATTGAAAACGAACTTAAACAAGCCAAGTTAAAGAACTCGAAAAAAGATAAGCAAGGCGCACTGCAGCATTTGAAACGAAAAAAAGCTTACGAGAAGGAAACAACCAAACTCCATACGGCAATTATGAACCTAGAGCAGCAAGTGATGGCCATCGAATCTGCTTCTGTAACGCAAGACGTAGTTTCTGCGATGAAGGTTGGGCAAAAAGCACAAGAGGCTGTAATGGCAGGTGTGGACGTAGATGATATCCAAGATATCCAAGACAACATTGCAGACTTACAAGCACGCCAAGAAGAAGTCGAAGACGTTCTCGGCCAGCCTCTGAATGACAATATTGACATGGCCGAGCTTGAAGAAGAGTTTGCTGAACTCGAGGCAGACGGAATAGAAGATGAGCTCAGCAAGTTACCAGCTGCACCTACCAGTAACTCGGTTGACATGTTACCGGATGCGCCTAGTCATGCTCCAGCATCTGCTGTTGCAGATGACGATGATGCAGCCCTTATGGAACTCGCCGCAGAAATGGCTGCGTAAAGCTTTAAAAGAAAATTGTATTTGACTAGATATCGTATTCTTCGTGTATTCTACCTGTCCGTGCAGAAAGTATGCATTGTGTGTGAATGATAAGCTCGAGGTGTACAAGTTTCGTATGTACGTAATATTGCTAGAGAGTAGTAATATAAATATTCAAGTCGTTCTTGAGAGAAAGCTGTACTGTACCCTCCGCGTGGTCGTGGTGGAAGAGAGGCGCCCGGCGATTTCCTGTTCTGACAAAACTATAGATACCACCTCTCATTGGGTTACCACCATTCCTACGTAGCTGTGCCCAGATCGATATGTTATCTATGCGTGCGGGCAAGCATGCAGATAAGTAAGTACTGGGCTACGGTTCTCTCTCTTCCACAGAAGAGAGGGCAGGCGGCTCCACAGAAATTATTTTTTGACTGTGAAAAAATAAAGAGGAAAAAAAACATAGCAAGATTGAGCCGATTTAGTTCTAACCCGGTTTTACCGGGTAATTTATTTACCTTTTCAAAAAACAAAACCCAAAAGGGTTTATTAGGTGAAGTGAGTATAAGTAACTTTAACAAAGCAGTTCCAATCTTCCTTTTGAACGAGATCAAACGTTAAAATTGTCGGCAAGGAAAAGTATTCAAGATGAGTGAACAAGAATCGAGCGGGCATTGGCTCTTGGCTACTACGGCTGCTGCATTTTGCTGGGCAGCTGCGGATATTTTGTGCGATTTGTGCATTGGAGAATCTGAAGATAATGAAATGGGGGAGTATGAAATGGTTCCTTTGAAGGAGACTGGGGAAGCAAGTATGCGAAAGTCGAAATCTGGTGAAGAACTTAATAGTATTGTTGATGAAGTATTTGTCGTCGACAAAGGCGACAATGTTGGTGGATTGACGAAGCGTCGGCTGAATTCGAACAATACGAAATCGAGTGTAAGAGTTGGACTAGCTGGATCGGCAACAAACGGTCAGAGTGATAAAAAGGCCGTTGAAGAAAACCAGCTCCAACGTGAGCCCGAGAAAAAGGAAGACAAAGACACTGGTATGGACGACGCCATGGATGAAAATGGAGACAAAGAAGGAAGAGAAGGTGACAACGACGAGGACGAAGAAGGAGGAGAAGACGACGACGACGACGACGACGACGAAGAAGAAATGGACGGTATCCAGGATTGTGGTATTGCGGGAGTCACCACTGGGGCATGCATGTATGTACTCTCTCTTCGACGGGTTTATTTACATAAAACTGCGGGTTCGTGGATCACAACAAATCCAGGGTCTTCATATTTTTTGTGGTCCCCAAATGAAGACCTTGAGTGGTGGCTGGCAGCCGTTAGTGGTGGTCTAATGTTTCTTCACTACTTGTTTCTTCTCATGGCGTTTGATAGTGCTCCTAGTACTGTAATTATGCCATTAATTCAAGTCTCTTCGACATGGATGCTTTTGGGGTCCGCTATACCCGCAGCACTAACAGGCTCTACGTTTATTCGCCCGTTTGACCTGCTTTGCTATTTCATTATCGTCCTGGGTGGTCTCCTACCATCGGTTGGTGGAAATTTTAAGCTTATGCTTTCTGCTAAATTCTGGAAACAACGGTTCGTCCGCAATGTAGTCATATCAGAAGTTTCAGTAGGAGTTTATGACTTGATCATGTCGTACACGCTCCAGCATAGCGGTACAAAGGATAAGTTTCTTACGGTGGCACCTTCTGACATTGAATTCGAGTTTTTTTTTGTAGCTTGGTGCGGGTTTGTTGTGTGCACAGCTTTTGTATTTTCATTTGTGCCAAACTTTCGCGAGCGATTCATCAACTTGCGTGATCTTCCTCGAAAAGTGATAATCCTCTCAGCTTTAGGCCAGCTATTGACGTTAGTCGGTTATTTCTTTAGCCAATATGCATATGCCTTGTACTATCAAGCAAGTATCGTCCATGCGGCCGAAACCTCTGGCGAGCAAGCGCTTAATTTGTTATTTGCTGTCGTCGCACAGCAGCTTGGCTTTGGTCGAGAATCGGCCACCGACAACCTTCGCATAAAAATGTTGTCTTGTGTGGTAGTGTCAGTAGGACTTTTTATGGCAGGTGCTTCCGAGTCTCCGCAAACAACTCCAACACCGGCAACACCGCCACATCCTTCAGCAGATTTGAATCGTTTTTCAAATGTCCAAGGTTTAGTATACGTGGCGCCTTGACCTTAGGTCGCGCTCGCCTTAAAACACAATAGTTTGTAATTAGATATATCTTCTCTGTTTGCCCCAGAAGGAGAGCCTTCCTCTCCCTCCCAGGCCTTTTGCCCTTCCCACTCGAGAAAAAGCGGCCTTTGACCCTAACCTAAGGGGCTGTGACAACACCGCTTTCATGGCCAAGGCAAAAGAGTTGGACTTTTTAAAGTCGTCTCTGGGGCAAACGAACCGAACTCGCAGGAAACCCTTTATCCTCGACACAAACAAAAAGGGAACGAAAGCGAAAATCTAGAAATGCGAATACAATCCTAAAAAAGACTATGGCCGGGAAGAAGGGTGGTGGTCGCGCACGCAGCGGCGGTGGCGGCGGTGGTGGTGGTGGTGCACGAAGGAAACCGCAAAGTGGTAAAGCGAAAAAGGAACATTTGAAAGCGAAACGTGAACAAAAGAGGAAACGGGCGCAAGAAATGGAACAACAGGAAGAACAAGAACGGCAGGCACAATATGAAAGCTTTCACACGAATGATGCAGATACAAAGGGCCAAGGTAGTCAAGGAAACACAAACGATACACCGGTGTTTGTGCGTGCAGGAAAAGACAACAAGCTGACGTCCTTTTTCTTAAGGGAAAGTAATCAAGCTGTCATGGAACGGAAGTTTCGATCGCAAAAGCCGCTTGATCTTAGTAAGAGATCGAAAGAACCCTGGTTTGAGCCTGGGGTCGACCTTGGTATGCCAAAGCGACCTGCCTGGGATGCAAATACGTCTGCTGATGCACTGAATGATATGGAGGAGAAAGTTTTCAAGGAATGGTTAGAATCGATAGCTGGCACTCACGCTGATCCCCTTGCAGATGTTTCTCCGTTTGAGAATAATCTTGAAGTATGGAGGCAGCTTTGGCGAACGCTAGAAAGAAGTCAAGTTGTACTTCTGACTGCTGATGTTCGGAATCCGCTTTTGCATATCCCACAGGCGCTTTTGCACTATGCCAGAGAAGATCTAAATCTTCCTGTTGTGATTTGTCTTACAAAATGTGATTTGGTCAGCGATGAATACGTCAATAGGTGGTTACAGCGGTTAAAACTACGGTACACCAATGTTACATTTCTGCCATTTACTAACCGCGTCGAACGTACCGACGGGGTGGGCGCGTTATCACGGAAAGGTGTTGCGGCACGACGGCGCATTCTGATGAAAAAGCCGTCCAAAGCTGATGTTGAAGCTGTTTATGTCTCTACCGACAAGATCATCCAAGCTTGTTTGTCCGTCGCTCGTAAAGCTTTTGGAAAGAATGAGTTAGTTACCGCAGGTATTGTGGGTCAACCAAACACGGGTAAATCGACCCTCGTAAATGCACTTATGGGGGAAAAGGTTGTCAGCGTATCACGGCAATGCGGCCACACAAAACACTGGCAAACACATATTATTGAACGTAATGGTGAGCCTATCATGCAGATTTGCGATTCCCCAGGCCTCATTTTCCCAATATCGGTTCAGCACGGACTTGGGAGCACAGCGAGGCACATGTTTGAAACGAACGGTTTATACCCGATTCCGCAAATCAGAGAACCGTTCAGCGCAGTTCGTTTAATCGCTGAATGGGTTCCTCTAGAAACTCTGTACAATCTCAAGCTTGACGAAGATGATTATGGCCCAGAATGGACACCTTATTCCATTATCGGATCGTTTGCCGACCAAAAGGGGTATACCATCGAGGGAGGGGGCCCTGACTTTCATCGTGCCGGCTTGGAAATCATAAGGGACACCGTTGACGGATATGTCCTGTTCGCATTCCAGCCCCCCCCCGCCCATGACGCCGTACCAATATCTTCTCCTCCTCCTACCCAGCCCGAACACCAGCAAAAAGAAATTTGATTATATTTATTATGTTCACTCACTTTTACCAATCTTTAGGTTGGCACGATTCATAACTTGGGTGTAAAATTCATCATCCGCAAAACAATCAGGTTCTTCATGAACATAAAACGACCCGTGTTCTTTTACCCCCATATTGACGAATATCCGATCAAGACTTGGAACAATATCATTCACCCCATGTTTTAACACTGTAGTCTTTGTTTGGCCTATTAAATTAAAGTGCTTCATATGGAGCGGTTTATCTTTGGTTTGCAGCTCATAAATACGCCATATGTAAGGTTTAGAAACATATCTCAACGTCGCCGTTGTCCCTATAGCGAAAGCACAAACAGTGGCCGCCACAGTCACCCTTTGAGTCAAGCTCATGTCTTCTTTCCCATACATTGCTAGAAGAGGAACACTGACAAGTGTACATCCACAACTAAACACTGACACTCGTTTTAAAATACGTAGTGTCGATCCGAATGGACCTTCGTACACCAAGCGTTTCCCCACCCCTGATGCCATCTTTTCTTTTCTTTTCTTTTCTTGTTTCCTTCGTTTTTTTTTAATGGCTGTGCAATCCGTCCATCCGGCGACGTCGCCCCAGCTAAATTTACTGTTTACGGGGAACGCGAAAAAAAGAAACGCACCTGCAGTTTTTTTCATCTTTGTGGGAACCCAATTCGTTAAAATGGACATCCATTGATCAATGATCTGTCCAGACAGCCCAAGGTTCAGGGACCAGCCTTGAGGGATGTCTAACGTTTTCATACTCGATGAGAACTCTGCACAACAGAAACTTCACACTTGAGATAGAACTTGAAATCAAAAAGAGACTTCAGGCAGAGCTGGCTGGGGGCGGGTTTCACAACTTTCACAAATTGCGTTGTCCCAGAAAGGACACAAAAGGCCTAGGAGAACGAGATTTATTTTTTAAAGAAGTGTTGTTCAAGTAAGAGAAGAATCAAGAAAAAAGAAAGAAAGAAACAATCAAAGAAAGAAAGCAAGGGAACAGTATAATATAATATATATATATATATACATGTAGAAAAGGCAAGGAAGGAAGAAAGAAATATAGTGCATCGAGAAGGAGAAGATTTCACAGAGTAAAAAATAGCGGGGAAACGCTGACGAAAAAAAGGAAGAAAGAAAAAATCAGGAAAACTACGTGCATTTAAGCTATTGGGTGGAAAAACAGAAAAGATGTATTCTCATTTAGTTTCAAGCCCAGCGCTTAGTCATGGCTTGAATATGGGTGGCTCCAATCCAGATGCGGTATCAAATAGATTTCTGGACACCAAAACGCTTACTCTGGTGATTTTGAAGTACGCAGATGGTAAGCGCACGAAAAAGAAAATAGTTGAAAAAGTATTGACAGACCCGGGTATGGATGATATTTTGCAAGGTCTTGGGAAACCTTCAACGGTTCATGTTTTCAACCTAAACTCTTCCACAAAACCGGTCTCAACTGTTGAAACTTTTGTCGAAGACGTAGTAGAAGCTTCATTGAATGGAGTGCCTTTTGACTCTTCGGGAAGGGTTTTGTTGACTGATCAAGAAGCAAAGTCCCTCTTGATGTCCAAGGATGTTCCGGCAAGCCCAAGTGCTTTACTGCCCAGGCAGTTAACATCAAACCTAAGTACATTGTCTCCTTTCGGCAATGTAGGCGCTTCTGCTGGCAATGGTAGCAATAGTCAAATGATAGAATCCTTGGCACCGGCGATATCTTCGACGACCACTTTTCTAGAAAAATTTGCCTTAGAAAAGGAAGTGATTGAAGCGCTTGGCGATAGTCAGGTGCTGACTGGTTTAGTCCGTGCAGCGGCAAATTTTCTGTCAGTGTATTCTAGTCGCTCAACAGTGTCCCGGCATCAAATGGCTTCGAGTATATACCAAATGGGCGGTTACAACATGCCTCCAGGTTCAGGGATGCTGCCTTTCAGCAACTTTTCCACTAATCCTGGCTCACTGAGAGGCATCACAGGAGCGGTGACGAATCAGCAGAAGCATCCATTATCAGCAATTCTAGGAGCGGCAAGCAATGAGTTGAAACAACTTAAGCGGAATCAACAGAACGACCACTCTGAAAACCACGAAAGTGCAGCTTCCAGGAAACGTGCGCGAAAACCGGAGAAGAAAATGAAGGAGGAGAGTGGTGAAAATGAGAGCGCTGGGAAAAAGGCTAAACAGGGCAACAAAAAAGCCCAGGCTGACGAAAAGGATGCGAAAATAAGTGGCCTTGAACCAGAAGAAGGGGGCTTTAGCGGGTTACGAAATCCAAGTGCTCTATCGTTAAAGGGCCATATAAAGTTTGTTGAGCTTCTTGAAAAGCATATGACCTTGAATGACCGTCGAGACCGTGATTGGAATGCCTTTAAGAGGCTAGTTATGGCGCACCCAGAGTGCGTAACAAAACACTCCAAGCAAAAAGCGAAACGGATCCTGGAGGAACGTCGAAATCGTAACCACTTGCGTTTTTGGGAGCAGTTGAAGTCCAGGACCGGAGTGGAGCAAGTCAAGAATGATATTAGGGATATGCTTGGTCCTGAGCACTTTGAAGAAGAATTTGTCGACGTCCTTGGTACACATGTTTGGAACTCAATAAGAAGCGGGAAAAGGGCCCCAGGAAGCATCCTTGATTGGGAAGAGCCTGTGAAGGGCATGGTGCTGAAAAAGCTGCTCCATCTGCACATCAATGTCTACCCACAACAGCCTCTTTCAAACGTTTACAAGCACTTCGTTGATTTGCTTTCACGTGCGGATATGGAGGTTAGTATTTTAAGTGTGTGTACTTGTGAGATTTGTACGAACGACTGGAAGCTGAATGATATTCCCAGGGGAAATCTTCCGGCGCTCTTACTGCATTGGACGAAACACAAAGCTGCAATGTTTCGCGAGGTTTTGCAGCTCCATGAAAAGTACGAGGACGACATTTATAGGCATATTGTTGGCCAAAACAAACACAAAATGCGTTATTGGTCAAAAGACGAAATTGATACTGCGCTGCGCAGTGCTCACGCCACAGAAAACTGCCCTATTTGCTATAAAATAGCTCGCAAGGAAGGTAGATTGCTCCCACTCTCACGAACTTACCCTAAGAAGAAAAAGAAAGAAGACGTTGCAATCGAAAGAGAAAAGAACGCAATGCGCACTGGCATGCCAGTCAGTATCACCAAGGCACAAGTGGTGCAGTTAGGTCTATGAATATGTAAATAAACTACGCTTACCTTTTATCTATAGGGTGGGGCATTATACCTCATCAAGCAAGTGAGACCCTTTTGTATGAACAAAACCATGCCTGCATAAATCCTTACTTGTGACGGAGCGGATTTTGACTCATCCACTTTGGAAGAAACTCAAATGGGTCCCCTTCATATTTGTCGTTGTAAACGACACCCTTCTCCTTGAAAAGGGTCTGTAATTCGCCAGACTTCCACTTGAGGCAAGCGTCAGCTGCGCCACCCATAAACTCTTTACTAATAAAGCATTGTGGAAACGTGTTACAGCCCGTCTTTGCTGACAAGGCAGCACGAACCTTGTTTCCAAAGTTGTCCTTAGCGTACTGAAAAGCGTCGATGTTAATCACAGTGGCTTCGACCCCAATAGCTTTGAAAAAATCAACCAGCGTCCAGCAAAACTCACAATACTCTAGAGACCAAATCACAACCTGGTGCTGTTCATTTTCTTGTTCCAAAAAACTTACAGCTTTACGCGTTGGTTCAGGAAGAGAAATCACAGGTGGCGGGGTTTCCACTTTTGCGAGTTCGGCTTCTTCAGGCGTCATATCCGCTTGTATATCTGCAAAGAGAGGCGTGGATAAATAGCGCTCTGCGGTGTCCGCAAGAACTACCAACGTACTGGCCCCAGGCTCCAGCTTGCCCTGCTTGTCTTTCTTCTTGAGATATTCAAGCGCTCCAGCGAGCGTGCCGCCCCCACTAGTGCCTGTCATAATCCCGCTAGTTCGCGCGAGTACTCGCGCCGCGTTCATTGCTTGCGAGCCCCCCACATGAACAATTTCGTCCACAAGGTCGGCTGTGACCGCTTCGTCCACGAGCTTGGGGATAAAATCTGGCGCCCAGCCTTGCAGCAAGTGGGGCCTCCACAGCGGGTGCGGCTCTTTGAAACTACTAGCCGTGCCATCCTTGTCGTCCACCGGGTACTCAGATCTGATATTCGAGTACAACAAAGGCGCATTATCAGGCTCGCACACGACCACCTTGGTTTTTGGAGACTTTTCACGGAAAGCAGTAGATACTCCTTTCAAAGTCCCCCCAGTGCCATAGGCACATACAAAGTAATCTAGACCTTGCGGAAACGCTTGTAGAATCTCTGGAGCCGTCGTATTGTAGTGTGCCCAAGCATTTGCTTCATTTTCAAACTGCCTCGGATTATACCAGTCGTATTCAGCAGCAAGTTGGCGTGCTTTCAAGATCATGCCCGTCCCTTTGTGCGCAGGGTTGGTAAGGACCACTTGTGCACCCAGGAACCTCATGAGTTTGCGACGCTCAATAGAGAAGGCTTCAGACATAACACAGACAAATGGATAACCTTTACTTGCACACGCCATCGCAAGACCAATACCAGTATTTCCGCTCGACGCCTCCACCACCGTTTGGCCCGACACAAGCTTCCCATTCTTTTCTCCCCACTCAAGCACTGCACAAGCCATACGATCCTTTACGCTCCCCCCCGGGTTTGCCGCTTCGAGCTTGACAAATACATTCAAATCAGATCTCACACCAAATGCAGATAACACTCGTTTCGACAAACGTACTTTTGGTGTGTTACCCACGAGACTTAAAATAGAATCCACGCTCCTTCCCATTCCAATCTTTTCTCATACGTTATCTTTTCTCTACCGAACTTACAAGGATTCTAACTTATTGGGAGAGAGAGGAAAAACTCGCTTTCTTCAACCGCCGTTCACGGCAGTGGCCTCGCGACAAGGCCGCTCGTAGTTGTCACCGAAGTAAACCTACCTGAGGGTTGACTGCAAAAGTCGAGCTCTACCCTGCTGGGAATGCGGGGAAGCTGAACATGGATCTCAAGTACTCTCTCCTTGGACGTTTGTGCTTTGCTCTCAGCAAAACTTGCAAACAAAATATGAACGTGTTTGCTCTTGATGTGGAGTGCGTGGCGACTGGTCAAAGAAGCAATGATCGAGCGGTTGCACACATTGCAGTGGTTGATATAAACGAGAATGTTGTATTCAATCGTTTTGTTCAGCCAAGTGCAAAGATCCGATCTTATTTGACACCATTGACTGGTCTGGTGCCGGGATCCCTTGTTGGAGCTCCCCCGTTGCACGATGTTTTGCAAGAATTACGCGGTATTTTTGCAGAGAATTCAATCCTTGTCGGTCAAAATATTACCAAGGATATTGAATGGTTAGGTCTTGAAAAGTCAATGGACTTTCTAACCTATGTTGATACTGGTAAGATGTTTGGGTACACGCGTCGCAACGGGTCTGTGCGATATTTCTCGTTGCGCCACTTGGTTCGTTATTTGGGTGGATTCGAGGGGGCAGGTACAGACATTCAAGTCAATGAACACTGTCCAGTAACTGATGCAGTATCTGCTCTTCGTATTTACAAGACCTACCATTCGTCGACGGCACAAGAGTTGGAGAGACTGGCTAAAAAACTTTCCAAATGCCCGCCTACCATTCCGTTTTGGAAAACGTGCCCTTATATCGACGGCGTTCAAGTGGGACCGGCTCATGAGTATAGAGGAAGGTAGAATTGTAAAAAAAATAGTGTTCAAGTATTCTAATAATCAAGCACCAGCGAACTGTTTCGCTGGCTGTAATTTCAATTTCTCATATATGGTCATTCGTTCCTTTGTACATGGATCTGGTCTTGCTACTAACCTAACCTATGCTTCAATGCGATTAAAAACTATTACAAACGCAATGTAAGCAGTTGTTTATATACACAAACGCTTTACTCTGTTTCTAGAATAGTTTGCAGCGGTGGTGTACTTGGACGGGCCCCGTCAAGCTCTGGCAACACGTCGAACAAGCCAATATTCTTTACATCCTTAGTCAAAGCCGTACCGTCCAAGAAAGCCTGGTCCTGAGTATAATCAAACTCCATGAATGTTACACCATTACTTGCCATCTCCTCCTCTAGCTTCAAACTTTGTTCAGATTTGAATATGATGGAGGCTGTTCTTCTATGATGGCGTCGCCTCGAGCTTTGGGATGGTCCTTTCATCTTTTCATTACAGGTCAACCCTCTACCGCTATCAAATTTCTCCTCAAGCAACTTTTCAAGAGTAGGGTCGAGCTCATAAATAGGCGCGTCAGAAGCTTCCTCGTCAGTAAGGTCGCCGTCATCTGCAACTTGGAAAGTCGGAAAAGATAGCGTGCGCATACAGCCGTCAAAACTATGTGTTTTCTTTCGTGTTTCACGGAGCTCAGCTAGCGAGCAAGCTTCAACTTTTGTAGACGCCGTCTGGCTGTGCCACCTTCGATGCTTTTTATTCGGGGTATTGACAGAGTTTTCCACACCGGGTAAGTCAAACAGCGCTTGATGATCAAGAAATGACTCTGATAGGGAAGTCATTTCGTTATCCCAAACAGTACCTACCTGATGTGCAGGTAGATCGTTTGGTATGATTCCAACTGTTCCCATTCAAACAAATGGCCCTCGAAAAACTGACTTCTCCGAATTCTCAATTAACCTACCCTCCCTCGTTTTATCAAAGTTGTTCTTCTTTGCCTAGGTTGTTAATTCTGCCTTTTTTCAATTCGCGTTCGCGCTCCTCCTCTCGTTCGTTCGTACCTTCCTTCCTTCCCTCCTTCTTTCAAGTAGATAATCTCCTCCGTCCTTATCCACTAAGGTAGAACACCCAGCTCGTGTGTTTGCCGAGAAGTTTTCAAACAAACACGAGGGAAAATGAAGGTAAAGCACGTGTTTCGCTTCATAGCACCATCTTTTATTGGGAGGCCCCGATAATTTTCTTTTCTTTTTCTACACCTTTCTTGATGGTACATGCCTGTTCTAAAGGGGTAGAAAAAGAGAAATAGGAAATTTCGGGTGTTTTAGACTCATGATTTACTAGTCTTGTATTGACCGGAAGTTAGTCCAGCCTGCCTGTTGGCAGCACCTTTCCCCTGATGACCGTGCTGCCGGCGTGCTGACGGGATGAGAGCTCCACTTTGTATTTCAATATATTACCCGACAAGTATTGAAAACCCCGAGCTGTATCATCTTTCGATTCTTTTGAAGTTGATCCTCCCCCGTAACACGTGTACCTGTAGAGAAGAGACATTTAAAATGCTCGAGGCTTCTTGAAAGAACTTCTGACTCGTCGGGGGCTGTGCTTGGCACACAAGTTGTGCACAAGTCACACGAGGTGCGAGCTCGCTCACAAACGAGTTCACGAGTCCAAAATACAAGTGAAAAACCTGTGCGCGTCTGTTTTGAAAAAAGTGAAGTGTAAATCCATTTTAGCTAAGACTCTTATTAGGGGGAACAATAAATAACAAATAACCAAAGTGTGGGGTGTGGGTGGGTTGGCATTCTATGTTCTGAAATCACCAAAGTGGAAACGAGAATTGTCGGAAACGAGAATTGAGATGGATGATAAACAAGTAGCGACGAGTTCTCCACAGGTAGCGAATGAAAATATGGCTTATAAGCATGTGACCCGTTCTGATGGACAAAAGATAGGATACAAAATTATTGGGCCAAGCGATGGAACGCCAATTTTGTGCATCCACTCGTTCTTGTGCCACTCTGAATATATGTGGGGCAAAGTATTAGATGAAAGTAAAGGTCTTGCGGGAAAATACCGCATCATTGCAATGGATGTTCGCGGCCACGGTGAAAGTGGACCTATGACTGCAAATGCCAAGGATATGTACGACCTTGTTGATGACGCCATAGCAGTTCTTGATGATGCAAATGTACCCAAGGCGGTTTGGATGGGACTAAGTATCGGGGGTATGATTTCAATGCGGGCTGCAATCAAGTATCCAGGGCGCGTTGAAAAGCTAGTTTTGTTGAATACAGATGCTCATGGTGCTGAAACCTTTGATAAGGTTCAGCACGTTGTGCTTGGTAAGTTGTTCTTGCCTATTTTCGGCTGGGGTATTGTTGCGCCAACGGTGAAAAAGCAATTCTTTTACAAAGCCGACAAATCAACCTACAATGAGTTACGTCACTTGCTGAAATCTCAGCACACGAAGTCGCTGATCGGTATCCTTACGCCATTGGACCGCAGGAAAGACGTCATTGAGGAATTGAAAGCAGTCCAAATTCCTGCGTTGATCATCCACGGCGAGAACGACAAGGCTCTTCGACTTTCGTTTGCCAAAGACCTCGCTGCCGCTCTTCCTGATAATAAGCTTGTCGTTTTGCCAAAGTGTGGGCACATCTCTACACTAGAGCACCCAGAGGAAATTGTTAACCAAGTGAGCGAGTTCTTAACTTAAAAAAACACCCGAAAAATGACTCGTTTGAGTTTTCTTTCATTTAACTAAGGGAAAATGTTTTGAAGTAAGGGCTTTTCCATTTTGTGGGGAAGAGGCGAGGCCCGTTTTGATGATGGTCGCAGCTGAGAGAGAGTGGTGCAGGGTGTGCGGCATTAAATCCAGGCGGTCTCCCGGTGGCTAGCGATAGCCCGGACCGCCTTTGTAACTGCTTTTGTGGTCATATTATCCACAGAGGAACCAACTCTCAGGATGCTGTGCGGAGGTTTTCGTTGTTTGCGCCTGTTTTTGCGTGAGACATGGAGGGCCCCACAGTATCTGGGAGGAACAGTAAAGCGAGCTTGTATGCTGTCCCCTTCGTCCACGCGATTGTCCATACCATGAAGAGCGCAAAGGCAGCGATATAGGCCCGTGCGACAAGCGCTTTCTGAACAACTGTCGTTTGCTCCGTGGCTTGCACGGCAACTTGCGACACACTGGCGAGGAACAATGGCTTAAATTTGCGGGGGGTAGTCGCAACAGTGGCCGTGTGTTTAGCCGGTCGCTCCCCGGTATTGGAGTTATGCGTCCTCTTTCGGCTTCGACAAGGAACCTTGGTTACTTTTAGTTTTGGGTTCAATTAAGTTGAGTTTCATAGTTTGGAGGCGTCTTTGACTTGCTGCAATGTAGGTTCAGCCGCACTGATCGTAATACCACCATTTGGTTCCTCGTTAAAGTGAGTAAACACACCGTTGTATATGATCGAAGAGTATCGTTTGCTTCGAGTGCCGCCAAACATTGGCGTTTCCATGCCAAGTGCTTTGGTCAGCTCGGCATTCATATCTGCAAGCAATCTTACTTTTCCTTCTGCATTTTGATCTTTACTCCAAGCTTGCATCACAAACAAATCGTTTACTGATACGCATATAATTTCATGAACACCGTGTTTATGAAATTCTTTTGCGTTTTCTACGAATTGCGGAAGATGAACTTTGCTGCAGCCAGGTGTGAAAGCACCGGGAACCGCAAGTAGAACAACCTTTTTGTTCAATCCACATAGTTCACCCAGTTTCATCTTATTTTTACCTTGGAAAAGTGTCACATTTGGCACTTTCGTCCCACAAAGCCGGTGTGTCATATTTTTTAGTTTAGGGATCTTTAGTTTATTCGAGCAGAGTGGTTCCTCTCTGATTCGAGGCTGAAACGAAGATGTTCAAGCAGCTCGCTCCCAAAGGAAAAAAAAAATAAAATCCCCTCTTCAAGGGGTCCCTTGAAGGGCCTCTTGTCTAGTAGACTAGCTAGCGATAAAAGAAGCTTGCACCTTTTGAAAGATTGCTCGAATCGTGGGATGATAGGCAGCGTCAAAATCGTGTTGAAAAGCTTCAAGAGATCAAATCGGAGAATGTGCCACTTTTTGATTCCAAGAGGAAAAGTTGGCGTCAGAGCTGGCGAAAATAGTTGCGTAATCTTGCGCAAAACAAAGTGAAAGATGCTATCGTTATGAATGGTGAACTGAAAAAGTTGCTCGTATCGACCACAATGTGTTTTAAGGGCATCAAGAGACCATTGTTTAGCTGCTTCATATACGTCCTCCGCAAATTCAGTGGAAAGTGGGTATATTTTCCCTTGCAACTCTCTTGCTTTTGTTACAGCTACATGAGCTGGGACTGATCCGGGAAGGCCATCGTGCCCTTGATATTGCGCATGTGATCGTTTCATTTCGTCAAAAAACATTTTTGAAAAGAAAGTTCCATGTGTATACTTGGTGCGGATTTTTTTGCAAAACTTTCTTGAAGTCGTGCAAATTCAGAACAGGCCCTTGTTTTTGCAGAGTCTTGTATTGGTGTTGCCATAATCCTAAGCGTCACGGGCTCGGGATCCTGTAAAACTAAGTATTTTCGTTGTCCACCATCACGGGGATCCACTTCCGTGATTTCGTATTTTGTTTACTCCTTCTTTGAATTCGATCATGTCGGTTCTTCAAAGATTGTTCGAGTAAGTATGAGTACCACTAGCAGCGTAAGTAAGCTGGATCTTGGGGCCCCCGTGTGGTGTTGGCGTTGGGTGTGGTTGGTAGTTTCAGAACGTCACGTGGCTTATTGAATTCGCAGAACTCGGGTGAATGTAAGATCCTTGCCCGCATCGTCGTCTCCGTCGGCGCTCTCGAGACAGCACTCGTTGACGGAGTCAAGAACTCGCGGAACAGATCCATCACCATTCTCTCCGTCATCTTGATGTTCGGCCCACCTATCATCCCATGCCGGAAGATCTGCGTCGGTTTCACTAAATCGTGACTTCCACATATAGGCGAGTAACTCCGCCCAATATGTCACGACTTTTGTGGAGACCTTCAATTTTCGGCTTTTTGCGACGACGTTTCTTGCGTGCTCAACAGAATCAACCTTTGCTACGAAGACAACAGAGATTGATTCTGAGAGCTTTTTTCTCCGTGGATAGGTTGCAAGAACATCTTGTAGTTCATTGGTGAACGCGAAACACAATGGCCTTCGATGACAGCCATGTTTTTTCGGCCTTGAATCTGGTCTGTATAATCGTGAACCGATCTGACACGATGAATGGACGCTGTTACACATACCGTCGCAAGGCATAAGTGTTCCGCGTACGTTGGTTCAACGAACTGGTGTTGTCATGATTTAAGTTCATGAATGAGCATTTCGTTTTCACAAGACGTGTAACCAATATCCAACTCATAGAAGACCTAGCTTGTTGCTTTCAGTTGTAACACTTTTGTGGCACGCATCACACTTTCCTGGGAATCTGTTTTTATGACTCCGTCTTTATGTAGATGGAATGTCTTGGTTGTGTTGTCTAGGTTACCTGATGACAAATGTTTTCAAGATTCCTTTCCTAAAACCGCATCGCTCCCCGCTAAAACGTTAGGAAAATGCGCGTGTTTACAGGTTCTTTTATTTAAGGGTTAATAGCCTCACCTGGGAAACGCGACCCGGTGACATACATGACATACACAAACTACACTGGCAATAGAAGCAACCTTTCCTAAAACGTTAGATTTCAAATGCGCGTGATTACAGGTTCTTAATAAAACTTCAATAGGAAGTCCTAAACAGGAAACGCGACCCGGTGACATACATGACATACACACTTTTTGTAATTTTACGTACACTGAAGCTTCCCCCGCCGCAGCCGAGCAACAACGAGAAACGAGGTAACCAGCGACGAACGACGGCATGCGAAATGGAGGGGCACAGGGCCGGAGCCAAGAGAGAACCGACCCAACGACATCACTTGAGAATTCATGTAATTCACTTGAGAATTCATGTAATTATACGTGACGTACGTACGTACACTGAAGCAGCTCTGTAGGAAAAGTGTCAAAGGCACCCGCGAAGAAAAAAAAAGAAAAAAAAAGGAAGGAGAATAAAAAAGCAAACCAAAAAAGCAAGCAAAGAAAGAAAGAAAGAAAGAAAGAAAGAAAGAAAGAAAGAAAGAAAGAAAGGAGGAAAGATGATGATGAAACTATCTGTACTGGTGGGTTTAACTTTGGTATTGAGCAATAATTTTTGGCATGGTGATGCAGCATTTTTAGATATACCAAAAACAATCACGGTTAACGTAACCACGGACTGGATCAAGACCGGCCAAACCATGCCAAGTATAGGCCGTTATCTTACAAGCATGGTTATGTCAGAAGACGGTTATACCATTGCATCGGGTTATATGGGTGTCAGTGGGGTGCCCTACCATGACGCTGGACGAGTGCGCGTTTATAGATTCGATGGTTCACAGTGGATACAACTCGGGCAAACTTTTGAGGGAACCACGCAGGGGGAGGCAATAGGCAACTGGGTAAGTCTATCAGCTGACGGATCCACCCTGGCATTCGGGGCTCGAGGCAACGATGACTACGGCGAAAATGCGGGGCGTGCCTACGTGTATACCTTGCAAGGATCCTCTTGGGTACAAAAAGGACAAAATTTATATGGGGCGGCTGGAGATTCGTTCGGGAGTGCAATAGCTTTGACGGGGGACGGATCTACAGTTGTAATTGGTTCAAGCGGCCGTGGTGGCAAAGGAGGTGCGGCGGTTTATGTTTATGATTCTGGCACCAGCGAGTGGATACAAAAGGGCCAAAACTTGTGGGACCTTGATGAAGATCCACCGTATGGCGGTAATGGCGCATTCATATACGGTAATGGCGCATCCATATCATCGGACGGGTCCACCGTTGCAATTCATAAAGGCTGTTGTGTTTCTCCCTTTTTGAGAGTATTTTCTTTTGATGAGCAATCTCAGCAATGGGTCCAGAAAGGCGCGGATATTCGTGCACCTCAAGATACCCGATATTTCACTAGGTCATCACTCTCAGCAGACGGCTCCGTTGTTGCGACAGCTTCGTGGCAGAACCGAACCGTTACGGTACGTACTTTTGATGGAGATGACTGGGTGCAGCTCGGCCAGACACTCACTGAAACAGTAACATCTGGTCAAGATGTGGCTCTCAGCTCGGATGGACACTACCTTGTAGCCAGCGACAACACCAAGACTATGCGGCTGTTCGAATTCGATGGGTCGCAGTGGGTTCAGGTAGGCAATGCCGTGAGTGGGGCTGGAAATACAAGGGTTTCAATTTCTGGGAATGGAGACAGAATTGTAGCTGAGCGCGGAGGTGGCATTGTAGTGTACTCCAAGAGCAGTGCGCCAGCACTAA
>JACLAD010010864.1_pt1 | contig 21923 bp, 20 predicted proteins | sample 8027901 | NCBI WGS metagenome assembly JACLAD01 (sample SAMN15725071, study PRJNA655200) | protist metagenome | isolation source: fluorescence activated cell sorting (FACS) single amplified genomes of... | place: Spain: Blaines Bay Microbial Observatory, Mediterranean Sea | collected 2016-07-05 | reverse complement strand
GTCAATTTTACAATTCGCTGCACTCGTGGTGATCAAAAAGGAGCTCAGCACACGGTTCAGAGTAGTCAGTAAGTGGGCAGATCCTCATATGAGTGAGTTTGACATTGCAGTCGGAAAAAAGTTTGGCTTTCAGGTATAACATTTTGAATTTGAAAAATAACAAATAAATTCAAGACCACATTAATTTTGATGTAAACCATGCGATTTCACTATTTCGAACAACAAATATTTTGTAAAGGTGTACAAGCCAGGTGTTCTAGAAGAATTGCCAACGCATCATCCTGTGTTTTACTACTGTCCATTTTTACCCTTTGATGTGTACACCGATCTGTTCATGCATCAGTTTTCAAAGCCAGTGAAACCTACCAAGCAATTTTACATCATGGGGACTACAGTTTTCTTGTCGAGGAGTGGAAGGGACCCATTTGCTGATATTGATAATGATGTATACCAGGCGAGAAGAAAAGAATTGTTGGATATTGGTGAAATGTTTGACCAAAACATTCTAACCCCAAGGTGTGATAAACCTACCGACCCAAATCTCTATGCATTTTCTGGGCAGAGTTTCCTCTCTCTCCCATCCAGTAGAGTCAAGTTAAACCGTCTCCAAAAGTTATGTTTGCAAGCAAAACGCAAACGGGAACAGAAGGTATCCACCAGACATTTGGATATTGGATTGGCTGCCACGATGACGGATGCCAAGCCTTGGAATGATGATTGGAAAAATGATTTGAGCGAGACGATAATGACGGGCAAATCTATGTTGTAATATAGTGACAATTTATTTGTCGAGCAACAAATTTTGATCTGTATGAATCGGATCTATAATCAGCTGTATCATATGACATGTTATTAACATTAAATACCTACCAAAAACCATTTTTGCTTTGCAGTAGTATTGTTTCAGTTTGTGTTTTTGATCATTATATATGCGTCTTTTGTCACGTCAATGCGAGAGAAACCAAAACTATATCAATTATTGTGGCTCATTCGTTCAATGAATCTTACTAAAACAGTAATTCATTTTTTTACCTCATCAGTCAGTTATATTTTGTTTGCAGTAATCACTAAAGTCAGAGTGAGACAAAGGAAATTCAAAAAAATATTAATAAAGATTGACGGAAATTCAAAAAAGTGAAACGAAAAATGACAGAATTTTTGCATTTTGTTCATCGCAACATCCAAAAACTTAAAAGTATGTTATTTGATTTTATTTGATCCGAGGTCTGATAACGCCAGCGTTTTATTATGCCAAGATGTTAAGAGTTTTTGCCACCCAAATTATTGTAGCCAGTGCTGCTACAACGAGCAGCACGCGCGATGAGATCGGAATGCGCGCACAGGAGAGAGAGATTAATACCCCGGAAACTACCGAGCACAAACAGCCAGCTATCACTGTTGATTCTGAAAAGGATGAGACGCAATCTGTTGCTACTACCGCCGAACCAAAGGAAGAGGTTGCGTCAGTTACCACAAAGGATGACAGTAGTGATGGGAATCATGGGTTTGAAGCATTGGAAGAAAGTTCTCAAGATGCCGAACCGGATCAGGAACAAGGTGAATACTGGTTCAGCCTGCCCGACGCATTAGTCAATTCCCTTCCTAGTTTACCGGAGTGGCCGACTTGGTTCGAAGCTGAAGCTGATGGTACTCCAACAGAGCAAAAAGCAGAAGCTGAATCACAGGATACGGTTGTTGCTGATGGAGAAGATGAACCTCTTGGTGACGCAGCAGAACAGTTAGATTCTTGGGAGGATCATTCGTACTTTTTCAAACCAAATTTTGAATATTTTTTGATCAAATCATTTTCATCATCTTTTTACAACAATTGAGGGCGGAATTTCAAGATGCTGATGAGGAACCAATCTATACCTCCAAAGGATCCGATACGAGCACTGGAAGCACCGGCTCTATTATTAATTGGTTAGGTATCAGCGGCGAGAGTACTGGTGAATGTCCGACTAGCCCCGACACAATGAAAAGTCCGCGTAACAATCAGGAGCCAGAAGCGATGGTCACACCCTACTGGATGAACGGCAAGCAGTGGAGTCAAAGAAAGGGATACTGAAAAAGGAACGTCATCTTTTTCTTCATTTTCATGGAAATTCTGTATGTTTTGCTTTGTTTTTCTCATTTTTTATCACAATTTTCATTTTTGTTGTCAAACTGAATTTTCGGTTTTTTGATTTTCAGGTACCATTACTGGTCGTGAGATTCCTCAGCATGTGATTCAAGAGCACCGTGTGATTGAAGGAATGTTGCGTGAAGGAACTGGTCGTTTGAGTCCTACGCAATTATGGGCAATTATGCATACGTTTCTCGATCCTTCCTGGAATCGTCACGAGCAAGAAGTTCAGTGGGAGGTTCCCTTGCCAAATGGCAAACTTGTGAAGTCTAGTAGCACGTTGAGAATGGTGGAACGTGATGTTGCTGAGAACCGTAAAATCATCGTCACATCAACCGCCGCGATTGATATCGTTGGACCTGAAGTGCCTTTGCACACTGTCTTATCTGCAGTCGTGGAGAAGTTCCACAAATCCGGTATCGAAATTCCACCTATGATTGACATTTTGATCCCCATGGCATGGAAGAGCGGCCGCAATCATTTCACATTACTAGTTGGACGAGTTAGCCCCGCGCATAAGACAGCACTACGCGATGGAAAATCTGAGGATATGCGGGCAACCATCCCTGCAACATTAAATGTCATGCATTTTGACCCCCAGTACAAGTTACTATCTACAGCAAGTCAGAAATGGGCGGGTGAATCATATGGTCCTACCTTACAACGCGTGTTAACGGAGTGGGCAGGGCAGCGCGGTATTACCACGGGGTGGATGGATGAGCCTCTGACAGAATATGCGCAGGTGCATGGATTAACGGATATGTTCCATCGTTTGCGCAGTATCCATTGCGGTCGTTATGTCGTCATTGCAATCTTATCTTATTTAAGCGCAAACCCAGATGCTTTATTCACATCCACATTGAACCAAGTTCTCGGCCCATGGTATTCTTTTTGATTTGAAAAAATATGACAAAGCGATCATTTCAGCATCTTTTGCATCATTTCAGTCCTTTCTTGTAAAATTTGTAGGTTATTATACTCTTTGAATCCTCAGCAGGAAGTTAGTGTGATTAATACGTTGCTTGGACAAAATGAAGCGCCCCTAACATTTGATCCGGTACGATGGTAGCAGCGCTTGTATGTTCCGAGCCGCAAAAATTGAATAAATATATGTTTAATTGTGATTTTTTCATCCTAAATGCAAAGTTTTCGGAAGATTGAAAGCCGCCTCCGTGGTAGTTTGGGGGTGCAGGCCAGTACTAGTTCTGATCCGCTCAGGCAACAGCCAATGAAAACCTCAAGTGTGCCAGGCTGGCATTCTGTGCCACGCACGGTGCCCCATTGGCCCGCATAAAATCGGTGCTAGTGCCTCGCGTGCTTCTATCTTTCACCAGCTTGCCGAGGCATGTTTTTTCGGCGTTTGTTTTTGTGTTTTCAATTGTCCACGGCAAGGATATGAAATCATAAGCGGTGCTTCAGTCATTTCATAAATCTCTGCAAAATCAAATTGCCGCGCAGCAATGAGTAGAACACTAGAGGAGGAGGAATTGAAAGGAGTTGAGAAACTGCCAAAAAATAGCGTTTTCGAACCCAGGGACTGTGAATCCCGCCGCGCAGCAAACCCTTTGCCGCCGACTTGCTAATCCGCTTTCGATTTTTTTTCATTGAAATTTGTTTTTCCTTGGGCCGATTGCAAGAAATGGTCATTTCTCTTTTGCTCGAAGAGCATGTTTTCTTTTCTTACAAGGTTGCATAACGGATGGGCGTCGGGCGAAAGAATATCTCACATTTTATGATGATTACTGTACATACTGTATATACACTGATTTGTAATTTGTTTTCTACTTAATATCAATTTTTTCGAAGAAAATTTCGTGACATTGCATGTTCTGACGTTGTTGAGTGCTTCAATATTTGTGAAATTATTTTATAATACGTGAATCAAATCTCAAGATTTTAGTAATTGGATTCAACAGTTTATACATAATTATTATGAGATGCTCAAAGCAATTATATCATGAAACGAAAAAGAATATACTAATTGTAGGAGCTGGTAGCTCCGGTCTAGTCGCCGCTCGCGTTTTAGCCAGATTAGAACACCATAATGTCACGATACGGGAGAAGGATGATAGGTTGGGAGGAGTCTGGAATTATATACCGAAAGCCTCGCCGTATAGCGAGAATTTTGGATTCAATAAGCCGGAAAAGTATGGTGAAGGTCAGAAGATGCCGTCTCAAAGAATATATCCAATGTAAATATTTTTTTCATGCAAATTATGATTGTTTTCAAAACCGTCTTGTGACTTTTCAAGGTATCATGATCTTCGGACAAATGTTCCTAAGCAGCTGATGGCATTCCACGAACTGAAATTTCCAAAATATCTTCCAGATTTTCCTTCGCACAGCAAAGTACTTCAGTATTTGCAAGATTACTCTGAGCATCACTTTCTACATGAATTGATTAAATTTAACTCGCCAGTAGAATCAATAGCACGAAATGGAAGCAAATGGGTAGTAGACGATTCAGAAGAGTATGACGCCGTCGTAGTTGCGAACGGCCATTATGATGAAATAAAACGTTTGCCTATTGACGTTGATGGCGGTTTTCATGGAAAGATAATTCATTCAAAATTCTGGGATCGAAATGACGATTTTGCTGGAAAAACAGTATTAGTCGCTGGTGGAGGATCATCGGGAAAGGACATAGCTGAAAGCTTGTCAGAGGTTTGTCGAATGGTTTTCTGGTCACCGTCAAGAAGCAAGGTTGATGAATCACTAATGTTATACATTCCAGAAGAGAATCGAGACAGGATGCAATTTTGCAAAAGAATCGATACAATCAATCAACATGGCGTGATGATATCTGGAGATCAGCCAATCAATGAGGAGAATCGCCTTGACGCTATTATAAATGCATGTGGATATAAATTTACAGCACCGTTTATAGAAGATCTAGCTCCAGAAATTGACATCAAGAAAAATACAATATCAGTCGATCTCGGTTGTTTCTCACAAGAATATCCGACTTCATTATTCTTCCCAGGGCAGCATTTAGATTCATTGTTTTTCCCGCATGTTGAACAGCAAGTCCAAGCAATCGCATTAGCAATCCGCATGGGAGAAGATGAATATTCGGCAAATTATCAAGAGAAAGTGCGGTCATTGAAGTTGCCGTATAGTTTTGAACATGATCATAAGATTGTGGTGAATCGCGCAGTATACATGCAATTGCTCCGAGAATTTTGTAAGGATGATGTAAATCAGTTTTCAGATTTCTTGAACAAGGATATGTCAGACAAGAAAAACATTCTAGACGAAGACCTGCTACAAATTGACAAGGTATGTTTTTTCTTTCCACGCGATTTGTACTGCAAAACATGCATGAATCGCCTGAATAAAAACAATTTTGAATTTGCTCAGGTATATTTACAGCTGAAAGATCTCAAGACCAAACTGGGAAGGGACTACAGAAATTTGGAGGGGTATGATGAGAAGTTGAATCTTGTTGGATTACATAAAATGCAAGCGACGAAATGAATTTATCACGATTTTCTCAAGCAAAGTCAAGTTAGGTTGTGAGTCGTTGTTAGTAGTAGAATGTAGATTTTAGTATGTTCAATAAGCTTTCATATCAGATCAAGAGATGACGTCATCTCAAATTTCAAATAATTAGCTCATTTTGACGAATGTGCACGTACTATATGGCTTATTTTATTCTACCAAAATCAAAAACCAAATCCTCGTTTTTTACAATTATCTTACCACGCGATGTACGTAACATATCGATTCCACGCTGAATTACAAATTTCTTCTTCGACACTTCAAATTCTTCACTGACAATACACATCTTCATCTTCAAATCACTTCTGTAAAATAGTACATATTAATTAAATCCAAGACGAACTTCTTGTTTTGATTGGGACTAATAGCTCCCGTTCGCGGATCTAGTCCCCTTAATTTATATATTCTTACAAATTAACGAAAACATGTACAAGTTTGAAGGCATGATTTTACCACTTTTGGTCTCTCTACTTTTGAATTTCTGTTGGAACGTTATAACCGCAGAAAGTCAGACATGCAGTGCAGCAAGCGACGGCGTATCATAAAGGAAATTTGCATGTTTTTTCACATATTTTGGAATGTTTGTTTGAGTCTGCTTTGCTTTTTGATTATTTTATCAATTGTTTTTTGATTGTAGGTTTGCGGTTCTGTGCCATTGGGTGATCACGGATTACCACTTGTCGCGCCGAGCGGAATGAAGGAATTTACATATGTCGCGCCACCAGATTCTCCGCTACGAGATCTTTATCCTGAAAATGATCGCAAAGAAATTGATTGCCACGATGGCACGATTTGGTTTGATAAAAATGGTGAATATTCTGCTGATGGTAAGAAGTATTACTACTGGTATGGTTTGGTTCAAGGGTTGTCCAGCGCGTGTGCAAGGTTGAATCGCGGTGAATGCTGTCGCGCTGGCAAGAAAGTTTTTTCAAAAGATTTAGATACTTTTGTCTATGCTACATGATTCCCGTCTACAAAAAAAAGGGAAAAAGCAAGGGCGCCCGGTGATCGAGTCATTCAAAGTCTCATGGAGCTCATCGCGCATGGATTAGATTCTTTGACTCAATTCCCAGAAGACGTATGTCCGGCGATATTTTTTTCATGCTTTTTAAGTACTATTGAGGCGAATTGGAGTCTTCGTCCGTTCAGCGCACCCGAGGGTATCTTTCAAGCTTTTCAATTTCCACTCCGGGGTCCGGTGCGGTTTTCATCATCGGAGTTTTTTATTTGTTTTTCGGCTTAATTTTGGGAGGAAATGGTTTGCGTGTTAAAAAACGCTTCCCAGCTATTCGTATGGATTCCTCTGGGAGGACTGGTTGCCGGATTGCCTGGGGCTGCGCAAGGCAGGCTACAAGCAGTGCGCCACTGCGTTCGAAGAGCAATTTCTGAATTTCGCAAAACCAATGACGTGGACGTGCATGGCCTCCGCCGTTGGCCGCTCAATCGCAATCGGAGTGGTCCGAAGTCCCGCGCTCTGCACAATATGTTGTTTTCCCACGCGTCTGTCAATGCGCATTTTCTATTGGCATTTCGAATTTTTTTTTTTGGAAATTTGTTCAGGAAATGAAATCAATATCTCCTTTTTTTGATTAAAAACATTCACACCAGGTATTCAATATGGAAGAACGCGTATGGGATATTCTGACGATCAATCCACCCGAAACGATTATTTCAACCTGATGATGATCAACGCCCACACGCCAACCTACCGCCATCAATGCCCGCAGTTATTCTACAATTACACTTCCCTCGTCGCTGAAGAACGAGGTGGCTTCAACACGGCCCAATTCGACGGCACCTCCCAACGCTGGTCACAGCAGGTAGTCGTCTGGCGGTCGGAAAATCTAACCAATTGGGAGCCGGTTACCGATCAAGGATTTTCAACACATACGGTGTCTGTCGACGAATTCGACAGGTTCAAGATAAAACAAGTGAAAGAGTTTGCTGTTTTTGAAGAGGAGACAAGTGTTGGTGGTGGTATTTTGAGTAAAGGAAAAGACATTCCAAAAGGTGCAGTGATCGTGTCAAAAGAGGAAAGTGATGGACACATTACATTCACCGTCCAAGAACGACATTGGCCAGACGAAGGTCAAGCAGGTGTACCCGGCGCATTTGTTTCATTAATCGACCTCGATACCAATCAAGATTTGACCGGCGACATCTACTTCCGCAGTCAGATGATACACGTCCCTGGCGCTGAATATCCATTTGTCCTCTGGGTAAATCATTTACCAAAAACAGAAGTGCTGGAAAAAGATCCGTCCAAGGATAATTTGATTGAGTTCTATTTCGAATCTGGATATCTGATTGGAAAAAGTAAGCATCCAGCAGGGCCATTTCGTGTTGTACGACAGTTGAAGAATGTGCAGCGGTATGATGGCAGGAAACCTGATTATGGATTAGCTGATTTTTCGTTGTTTCGTGATAAGGATGATAAGAATGGTTATGTTGCGTACGGTAGTTGGGGATCGATGGGTCAGAACGAGGACTCTTGGTTATGGGATGCAGTCGCATTTCTAGTTTTTGACATTCCTTCCTTTTTCAAAAACCGTGGTAAGGAAGGAGCGCAGCGACACGTCCCACTCCCACATAATGCAATTGCAAATGGCGGACATGTAATCCAAGTCAAGAAGTTAAGTGAAGACTGTACAGATGTTGTTGATGTTGACGGAGAAAACCCTTACCTCGTTACAAAAGATTTGGATGGTAATGTCCAAGCTGCGAGAGAGGCCCCTGCGGAGATTTACCACAACGGTATGTACTGGCTGTTCAGTGGGCATACATCTTGCTTTAACAGGAGAGGGAGTAATATTCAGTTGTATGTGAGTCTGGATTTGAAGGAATGGACTACTATGCATCAATATATCAACAGTGAAAAGATTGAATTCGACATAAACCCGGAATTCCTCTTCCATGAAAAGCCAAGCTGGGGTGTGACTGGTAAGCTATACCCAGCGAATCCATACCAGATACCTGGGCAGGTGAATAGTATTGTGTCGGAGTATGATGAGGATGGCCAGGTATTTGTTTTTATTTTCATCTTTTGTGCGAATGGCGTTGCAACTTTGCGATAATTTCCTGCGCGCGCAATGCTTTATTCACAGAACCATAAAATTATTTGTAGAAATTGTGTCCAGCGGATCATATACATTGCGCCCTCACGGGTGCAGCGATAGCCTCTGATGCACTAGAATAACGTCGAGACTATCATTCCTTGCTTGGTCCAGCCGCAACGCTGGATACCGCAGGTCATAAACCTTCGACCTCAGGAATGTTGCTACTGCAAGAATGGCGGCCGACTTCCTTTTTTCTGTTGGTGTTTTTAGTTTTTGATTTTTTTTTCGGAATGATTTCTGAGTTGCTAGGATAATACGTTTTTGGCGCCGGTCTTTTACAGCGCCGCAAATTGTCATTACAAGCCCTTGCGGCTGCGTTTTTGCACTCCGGGGCGGCTCAATTGAAGTTCGCTTCTTGCGCGCCAACCACTTCTTTTTATTTGTTTTGTTTTTTCTATCGATATGACTGGAATGACCAATTTGTTTTTGAGGTAAGCGCACATCACCTGACACTTGACATGTGGGGGAGCGGCGTTGAGCTGCAATCAAATGAACAATGGGATGGCTCCTACATGTGGGGAGGGGCAAACGGAAAGCATCCAATCATGGGGGAGAATAGGCAGTATTGGTGGAAGATCGAATGGCGAAATTTGAATTGCTTCGACCACCTCCCAAAAGCATTCTGTAATCAATGGGGAGCCGCAAATAACAAAGATCCTAAAACAGAATTCCTCGTACCAAAACAATTACCATACACAGAGGAGCTAAAGCTACGAAGTAAGCTTTAAAACACATACACTGGCAACCTTCTATTATGGCTAATTGAATGATTACGTTTGATGGAAAGGCTGCCTACAATAATTAATCGAGAGAAGATATGTAAAATCACAATCACTTGGTCCAAGGTCTTGGATAAAGGAGATAATGTACTACAATTCTGATTTCAAACGATATTAATATAATTAAAACATTTCAACAAATTGACGCTTCAACACAGAATGGAACATTCTGCTTTTTGGCATGAATTCGATCGATGACGTTGGCATCACAAACACGTCGAGGCCATTTAAAGCACGCCAACGAGCACGTCGTTCGTTGGGGGTTAAAAATGTCACATTAAATTTTCGCACACAGATCTTTTGCAGACACGAATTACCATCATGTTGATGTTTGTGAATTGTAGGTTACAATTATTTGACAGTTTTTTTAGACTAGTTTCATATCACGTATTTAACATCACGTAATTATTGAGTATGGATAATGTGTGCATTATTTTTGGTCCGTTTACATCAATTCATTCAAAGGATTAAGTATTACGTTTAAGTTATACCCCCTAATATCAAGTAAATAATCATTATGAAGTTTGCACTTTTGCAATTGGTGACTACCGTTTCTGCGGTCGAAGTGAACAGCGGAAAGGATAAACCTCTTCTGGACACAGATGGTCAGACCGGGCAGACTCCCGTGGTATCCAGTGATGATGTCATTGTGAATGATGTGCCGTTGGATCCAAAAACTGGTCTTCCGACAAAGCCGCCGAGTTTCATGCAGTCTTTCACGTTCGTCGCGCCTGAAACTTACCCGAAAGAATTGAAAAGCTTGTATCCAGCGGTTGGAAAGGCAAAAGAAATTGATGTTCATGATGGTACCATCTGGTGCGATGAAACGGGAAAGTATTCTGACGGTGTGAAAACGTATTATTGGTATGGTAGGCTTCCAGGGTTGTCTGTAATATCGGCGCGCTACCTAGCTCAAATTCTAGATTCTCCTCTCGCGCGGCAGGCAAAGGTCTTGTTTCGCCATCAGATATGGACGCACCAGAATTTGTTACTCTCCTGAAAAGAATGCAGTGGTTATACAGGACGCAATCCAACATTAACAACAGATTACACTTATCTGCATTTTTTGTCATTAGAAAAAGGCGGCTTCTCGCCGCCATTCTTTCACGCCGGGCGCCCCCCGATGCGCTTGTTCTTGTCAGTATTTTTTATATTTGTTTTTTTTGGGCAACAATGACGAAAAGGAAATGATATTGAACAAAATGCTGCGAGTGTTGATGATCATGTAAAATTCTGCGCCTTGGGCTGTGAGGGTTGCCTTATGCACGCCGCCATCGATGCAGATTTCGAAACGCGCAAAGAGGCAGTCAGTCGTTGGTTCATCGATCAAAAATACCAACCAAAGAAGACGCTCAAGCTTGCATTTTGTTGCCGCGCGCCCGTCGTTGCGTTTCTCAATATCGGCATTTTTATAGATTTTGTTTTGAGGTAAATGAACGCAAAGGAAATGAAAATGGTATTACGGTTTTTGGTATCGTTTTTGAATTCGTAAACCATAAATTATGATTGTGATCACACCAGGTATTCAGTACGGAAGAACCAAAATGGGATATTCTCCTCATACCACCACGAACAAAGACTACTGGAATCTTATGATGCTTGAATCATCTACCCCGACCTACCGCCATCAATGCCCGCAGCTGTTCTACGAGTACAACACCCTCGGCGCAGAGGAAAAAGGTGGGTTTAACTCTGCATCATACAATGGTGATGATAAAAAGCACGTTCAACAAGTGGTTATCTGGAAGTCTACGGATAATATGGCCAGCTGGAAACCTGTAGATGATCAAGGTCTCTGTACTCATAACGTCAGCAATGATATATTTGAGGGCTATAAAAAAGAGAAGATGATCGAAAATATTAATGGGAAGATGGTGTTTGTGAAGGAGGTGCAAATCAAGGAAAGCCGTGCTGATGAGATCATTGAAGGAACCGAGGGATTTGTTGACGAAAGTATTCTTGAGGAGCAGGAAATTTTCAAAACCATTCCAAAGGGTTCTGTTATCGTCAAAGGACCAGATCAATGGGAAAACGATGCTCAAGTTACGTTCACTGTCATGGTACGTCACTGGCCCGATCAAGGCAAATCCGGCATGCCAGGCGCGTTCGTCTCCCTTTACGACCTCACTACTAAAGAAGATCTTTCTGGTGATATCTATTTCCGCTCTCAAATGATACACGTCCCCGGCGATGACGTTGAATACCCATTCGTGTTATGGGTAAATCACCTTCCAAGAACTGCAGTGATTGAAGAACATCCACACAAGGATAACGTGCTTGAATTTTATGAAAAAGCAGGTTATTTGATCGGAAGGAGTAAGAAGCCATTTGGTCCGTTTGAAGTTGTAAGACAATTGGACACCATCCCAAGAAGTGATCATTATGTACAAGATTATGGTCTTGCTGATTTCAGTCTCTTTCGTTCTCAAGAAGATGCTGAAGGTCACACTGATGGATATATCGCGTATGGAAGTTGGGGTCCGGTTGGACAAGATGATGGGTGCATGTGGGATTGTATCGCGTGCTGCGTGTTCGATATCCCATCCTTCTTCAAAAACTGTTGCAACGGACCTGCCAAGCGCAACGCCCGCCTGCCCCACAATGCTATCGCAAACGCAGGCCACGTTGTCCAAATTAAGAAATTATCTGCTGACTGTACCGATGTTGCTCCCGACGGACAAAATCCTGACGTTATCACAAAGAATGTTTCTGGTGAAGACCAAAAAGCGAGAGAAGCCCCCGCGCAAGTTCATTACAATGGTATTTACTGGCTGTTTTCCGGCCATACATCTTGTTTCAACAGACGCGGAAGCGACATCATGTTATACGTCAGTCTCGATTTAAAGAATTGGGAAACAGTCACCCAGACCTTCGGCCGCAAAACATACGAATACAACATCAACCCAGAATTACTGTTGGACCAAACCAAGTGCGGTATTACCGGACACTATCACCCGCCGAACCCGTTGCAAGTTCCTGGGCAAGTCAACAGCATCGTCACTAAATATCACGACGACGGCGAGGTACATAAATCAAAAAACATGAAAACCCGTGATGTATTGAAAATGCAATGACTCAAATTTTAATTTTCGAAGACTAATTCACGATTTAATTTTTCTTTTTTTCGTTTTGAGATTTCTCATATCCTTACGCTTGATATGTGGGGCTCCGGGGTACCGAATCAAACTCAATGGGATGGTTCTCTTGTCTGGGGAGGCATTAACGGTCAATACCCGGTCATGGGAGAGAACCACCAGTACTGGTGGGAGATCACCTGGACAAAAAGAGTTTGCACTGAACATCTTCCCAAAGAATTCTGCGACAAATGGAGTGCCGCAAACGAAGGAAAAGATTTTATGGTTCCAGACCAATTGCCATATTTTACTCCTTAATTATGTATTAGATTACATCTGGTCACCGACGATTCGGAAACCAGTCTAATATATTTGATTTTTTGATTAAATTTAGATTTTAATACGATAAATATGAATTTTATTTTTGAACACGAATTTTGAAGAAGGTCAGCAAATCAATTTGATTTGTTTTCCTTAAAATATGACCACCCAATTTTGTACACGTACTTATTTTTTGACACGTATTCACCACCGTTTTCGTTGTATTATTATTGTTGTTGCATCTTCCTGTGTTTGATTTTTTGATAGACAGATTTGTGTAAATATAATCTAATCAATTTATTTCTGCAATTCTTTCGAGTTTAAATTATGAAGTTGTGTTTTCTACTTACATTAAATCTATTACACGGGCTGCTGAGCACTGAAGTACAAGACCCTGACAATTCACACAGTAGATTGTCCACCACAACAATTTCTCTGGAGGAAGAGGGTGGAAAGCCATCACTGAAAAGACAAAATAGTACAGAAGAATCATTAAAACGACAAAACACCACTGAAGAAGTTATAAAACCGAAAAAGCATGAACCATGGATAGTACCAGTAGCTGCCTTCGGTGTAGTTGGATGTTTGGTCGGCTTTGCGATGGCGGGTTGGTTGTTGGAGGAGTTTTTCTTCTATGAGAAGGGCATCGGCCAGACGATTTTGTTTGCGATTGTATTATTATTTATTGTGGTTGGAGGGTATGTTGGTCATGCTGAGGTTATTAAGCTGGAACCGAGAGTTGCGGGAAATCATAGCGTGCTGATGGCGATTTTAGATATGGGTTCTTTTGGATTGTTGTTCCCTTTCGGGTTATACATGTATGGCACACATAAAGTCAAGCAAATATTATTACCAACACTATTCCTTGCGGTAGTGCAATTAGCTTCTTACATCTGTTGGGTACACTCATTTCAATACCTCTCCGTCGCGAGTTATAGTATCATTGTACAAATATCACCAGTTGTGATTTATCCGATGGAGATTCTTCTACTCAAGAAGAGGTTTTTGATTAGTAAATTGCTGCTGGTGATGCTTGGAGTTGGTGGGTTGTTATTGATTTTTGTGAGTCATAAGACGAAAAGTGATGGAAAAGAAGAAATGCTCTATGGGTATGTGTTATGTACGGTTGGGGTGTTATTGCTGTGCGTGTATCAAATTAGTTATTCAATGCTAATCCCAGCACTCCCAGCAACTGCTAGCAGCGGAGAGAATATTCGTTTCCAAACATTCTTCCTAGGTTTGCGTGGTGCTTTGATTGCGATCATTGCAGTGCCTTTATATGCTCTTTTTTTTGTGATGAATGATACATACCGAAAGAAGTTTAATGATGGATTCCCAAATGAAAGTGAGGTTACCGTGATGTTTGGAGCAGTGATGATCAATTGGTGTTGGAATTACGGAGCGCAAATTGCACTGGTAATATTTTTTTTCCACGCGAAATTGCGCATTTTATTGTACTTTTCGCGTGGAAAATATTTTTCAATTTCAAAAATGTGTAGGTGAAGTTTGCGGCATTATGGTTAGCGATGGCATGTAGTCTGAGTATCCCGGTGAGTGTGTTTATTGATACGAATCTGAATAAATTACAGATGAGTTTCGGTGGCATCTGCGGTAGCCTCATCATCCTTGCTAGTTTTCTTGGGTTGACGTATGTTGACTATCTTGGTAGTAGTGCGCCGCATGTTACTGAAGGTCGCGGAGAAGCCAGCCAACAATTATTGAGCAAAAGAAAGAAACTCACCATCAGTACATTTTCCCAAAATAGAACAAAATCATGAATTCTTTCATGTTTTTATTTCAAATTGTTGTCTTGAAGAACAAAAGCCGGTGTTTGAAAGTACGCGCGAGCCGAGTTCGCTTAGTGAGGGTCCAGTTCAAAACCCACAAGGAGGTCATTAGATTAATAATAATTTGCGTTTTTTATTTATGAAGAGAGTTCCTTACATTATTTCAAAAGTTGTTTGTGTCTGTATTTCAAAAACAAATTAGTTACGTATTTTTATCTGACGTCCTGCAGTTATTATATACATCAATCTAAGAGTTTGATTTTTATTTTATGTGAGGTTCAGGCATTACCTTGTTTCGGTAATCAAACTCATTTATATATTATATTAAATTACGCTCAAATTCAGAAAATCTCATTGGTACATGGATGTAAGAATAATTCCGCAGTTTGCTCAGTTTTCCAACCAGTCAGAGAGAGATGCGTTTAATCTCTCTATGTTCAATAGAATTGCTAATTAGCGCGTTGCAATTGAAAACTGAAGAAGATGAGAGAAAATATTTTCCTCAAAAATTCAGCTGGTTACCTGAAGCCACAAAAAGTGAAAATAAACATGCTGGAGAAGTTCAAACAGCGAAAAATAATGAACCGAGTCAGTTGACGCGGGCACCCCCTGTACATTTCTGCGGTAGTAGTCGAGATTCTATGACAGCAGAAGAATTTTTAAATCAACCAAAATCGGAGAAAGATAGTGATGGTATCACAACGGAGGAATATTTATATCCATCTCAAAAACCAGTACAGCCAAAAGCACCACGACCGCCACACCATCCATTCGGAAGAAATGTGGATCAAATCACAACAGAAGAATTTCTCTACCCAAGTCAATTGTATGGTAAAGATCTCAAATCTGCTCCTGCTTCTATTCCAAATGAGAAGTTCAATTTTAGACCTCCATCAACAAAAGATGATTACCATGCATCAAATACAAGAGATTATAGTGAATTTGCAACGCTAGATACACCAACATTAGGATATGGCATGCCCGTGCCGGAAGAAGACACGCAGCCAGATGAAATTGAATGGACTGTGATGTTAGATGGTGGAATTATGCCAATTGAAAAGAGAAGTGCCAGAGTTGATCAGCAATTACCAATGCAAAAGAAGCGATATACCACAGCAGATGAATATCAATTAGGCACAGCTGACACTCCATTTCTTGGTCTCGCCACCACCTCCTCAAAAAGTACAGCCGAACCCAAATTCATTCCCATGATTGACGGAGGTGTACTTCCAGTTCCAAACCCATCAAATGAACAATTAGGCACTGCTGACACACCTTTTTTAGGATTGGCAACCACATCATCTACATCCCGCCCGAAAGAACCAAAATTTATTCCCATGCTTGACGGCGGAGTTCTCCCAGCTCCAGCTCCATATTGGCCAGATGAAAAAAAGGATACAACTGGATTTTGCGGTACGGACTGGCAGCCGGTTATGAGGAGAGGGCAGATTATGTGTGTGCCGAATAAATATGTAAATGCATTTTCTGGGGAGTACACATTCGGTGACGCTTTAATTGCGATGAGTGAAAGTCATGAAAAAGTTGAGCTTCCGCCAGCAAAGGATCAAATCAAGCAGAACAGAGAGCATGCAAGATTATTATTCTATTCATTTTTGTATTTATCCAAAGTGAGATGGGAGCAGCAGACCCGTACCAAAGAAGCGATCTTAAAAAATTTCGCAAACCCAGTCAATTTCTATTGCGAAAACATCCTACCTAGAATCGCAGCCGCAGGTACCATCATTTCCGCCGCAACCATCCACCGAACTGTCCCACAAATTCAAAGAACAAGTAATGGTATACTTCCATACAGTTCGAATGCGCAGTTGAATCGGATTATGTTAAGTCAAATAGTCAAGCAATCTTTAATTAAGACGATGCAATTTGGTATGATGCGTGAATGCAAGTTGCATCTTCAAGCGAAAACAAATAACGATGCACTATCCACCATGCTTGCATATGGCATCACAGGTGTGCCGTTTCAGTCCATTATGTACAACATCATGATTCGTGATACATACAAACATTTTGGAAAAGCACCACCGAAATTAACTCTCAGAAATACAATTGCTCCTGGCATCCTATGGTGTTTTCTACGAGAGAGTTTAGCTACTGGTGGTGGGTTGTATTTGGGAGGAAGTTTGTCACCATATTTACAACAAATGATGGAAAAGGATTATGATCCTCAAAGGAAACCATCATTTAGTACAAGATTTGGAACTGGCTTGGTGTGCGGTGCAACCACCGCATTAATGACGCAATGGCTCCATAACACATGCCTCACAGCAGGAAGATTAGCGACTCTTGGTGAACCAACGCAGTCCCCGCACTACACTCTAGTGTCACTTCAAAAAACATATGAAGAGCTTGGAAAGAGAATGTTTCGAAAAAGGATCTGAAAAACATTAAATCAAAATTTGGGTTTGCACATGTAGTGTTACGCTATGTAAAAAAATTGTTTCATTTTGCCTATTTATTATTCTTTTTGTGATTCAGGTTTTACACAAATTTTCCACAGAGAATGATGGTGATCGCGACCGCTTGCGGCTGTTTGAATCTCATGGATATATTCGCCTACCCAAATTTGCGGTTAACTCAATAATATACTTGATGTTCCAAGATTTTATGAAAACCAAAATTTGATGGTATTGATGTGTTGTACAATATTGATTGTTTTATAAATTTCCTGGCAGTACAGATAATGTATTTATAGTAATAGTAGTGTAATTCTTACTCATATTTAGATTTTTTAGAAATTAATTGATGAAGTCGTTTCTGATATTAAATGGAGTTGCCAGCGCGCAGCAGCATAGTCATGTTATTGACGATGACGATCAAGTCACCCTCATCCAGTTGAAGAACCATATCGAAAACATCGGAGCCGCAGCTTTATATCAAGACCCCAAAGCTAGCGATGGAGATGTCGCAGCCAAAATGGCAGCGTTTACCGCTGCCACAGATGCAGCCAAGTCCACTAAAGCGGCGGCTGACGCCGCTCAAGAATATTACAAAGGTATCAAAACATTTCAAACTCAATAAGAGTTTGACGATATTATTTTTGTGATGAAATATCAAAAAATGATTTGCTTTTGAGCTGCTGCCAAAACCGCGGGCGAACCCCCGAAAGAAGCACCTAAAGCACCTCCGGAGCCTCCCAAGGTACAGCAATATTGTTTGTGATATCAAAAGATAATGCGCCATGATGTTAACATAATTTCAGGCGCCTCCAGCAGATGATGGAGCTGCCAAGAAAAAAGGCGACGATGACGCCGCAGCATCGAAAAAGAAGGGCGATGATGACGCTGCCGCTTCAAAAAAGAAAGGTCCAAATTCATGATGACAAAATTCAAATTGAAGCAAGAATTTTTTGTTTGATTTCATAAATCTGCAATGAGCAACGCAAACATATTTTGATATGAAGGTGAAGATGATGCTGCAGCTGCGAAAAAGAAGGGTGAAGATGATGCCGCGGCCGCCAAGAAAAAAGGAGAGGATGACGCTGCTGGTACTCATTCAAAAATCTCAAAAACCATTTCATTCTGAATATCTTTAAATTTTTTTCACCTCTTTTTCATAGACGCGAAGAAAAAGGGAGAAGCAGAAGCTCAAGCTGCCAAAAAAGCAGGTGAAGACGCGGAAAAAGCCGCCAAGGAGGGTGGCGAAAAAGAAGAAAAGGCCAAGAAAGCTGCCGTACCTTCCTAACTCATATTTGAGGCTTCACACAATGATTGATCACTTTCCAATACAAAATCGAAACTGTTTAAATCGTACTGGAAATCGAAATGATAAAATTGTTAAGTAGCGGTAGGAAAAAAATACAAAAATGCAGAAAAAACATGAAAAAATCATAAAAATGCATCAACACACATACAAATTTGATATTTTTTGAATTTGTTAGTAAACCAAAAATTATGATTTTAATGCAGAAAGAAATACAAAAAATAGAATTTCATATTTTTTTCATGTCTGTTTGCCATTTTTCATTATTTTCATGCATTTTTGATGTTTTTTCTTCATTTTTTGTCTTCCTACCGTCATTTTCGACTACGGAAATTGTTTTGGTTATTTTGCAGGCAGCTGGAGCAGAAGAAAAGGAAGAGAAAGCGAAGAAAGCCGCGGCCGCAGAGAAGCAAGCGAAAGAAGAGGGGGTACATTCAAAATATATTCAAAATGTAATCAAATTCAATCGAAATCACATGCAACAGTGCAAAATAGGAGGAAATGATTCAATTTTTTCGCATGTCCGGTTTCCGTTCTTTCCATTTTAGGATGCCAAAAAGAAGAAAGAAGACGAGGATGCCAAGGTTAAGGGAGAGGAGGAACAGAAAAAGAAAAAAAAGGAAGATGAAGACGCTAAGGTGAAGGGCGAGGAAGACCAAAAGAAGAAAAAGAAAGAAGATGAGGATGCCAAGGCCAAGGGCGAAGAAGACAATAAAAAGAAAAAAGACGCTGCTGACAAGGAAGCCGTACGATTTCATCGCTATTTCATGATTTGATGTCTCAAAGTAATTCTTTTTTGGCATTCGTTGTAGGCTGAGGCCGAGGAAAAGAAAAAGAAAGAAGAAAAAGAGAAGAAGGCTGCTGAGGAGGAAGAAAAGGTATAGGCCATATTTTTCTTGAGACACAGATTCAACACAATTTTGAACCCAAAAATACTAATATACAACAAATTATGCAATAAATCAAAACCTACCAACATCACATCCATTTGCACATTTTTCAATTGAGGCCAAAAAGGATGCTGCAGAAAAAAAGAAGAAAGCTGAGGATGAAGAAGCGAAAGCCAAACAAGATGCCGAGGCCAAAAAGAAAGAGGACGAGGTAAATCCAATCTCTCTTTTGAACCAATATCAGTATAACAATCGATGTTTGCCATATGGTGTACAGGAAAAGAAAGCAAAGAAGGCAGAGGAGGACGCTGCAGCCAAAAAAGAGGAAGCGGACAAAAAGAAGGTTTTAACAAAAAATCGAAATATCCAAAAAAATTGCAAAATCTATTGAATTTTCATTATTTCGTTCATGTTTTTACACAATTTCACAACAATTTATCTTTTCATCTGTTTTCTTTTTATAAAAGGCTGCCGCCGACGAGGCCGCAGCAGCCGCAAAAGCAGCCGCGGAGGCAAAAACCGCAGCTGCTGCACGTATATTCATTACAATTCAATCCTTTTACCATTTATATTTTATTGTTGCTCATTTGAATTCAGCAGCAGCAGGAAGTTGTAGTGGATGTGCTGGTGGTTGTCCTGGGTGCACACCAGCAATGGCCGTGCCAGTGCCTGTTGCCCAGCCCATTATGACCGGCTATCCATATGCGCCACCAGCCAGCAGTCAAATGGAGGGTGTGTTAGCGAAACTTCAAAAGAAAATCGACAACCTGAACTAAATAGAATACAATAGACTTCTGAAAATTTTTAATTTATTGTACCATATTTTCATTCCATCGTGCTTCAGTTGCTTAGGTACATTTTTTCAACGCGATATTGATTTATTTTTCCGTATATATCGCGTGGAAAAAATATTTGCTGTAATTATTTATTTTGTTTTCCTGTTTCCATTGAAACATGTAATACAGTTTTGAAGAGATTTGCAATCTAAATTATAGCTATGAAATACATAATAACAGTACGATTGTTGCTGCCCGTAACACTCGCGCGCAAACACAGCCATGTCCATCAAGATTTTGAAGACCTTGAAGAAGACCAAATATCATTAATCCAATTAAATCGTCAAGTCCAAAAACAACAACGAGCTGTGGAATCGCAGATACAAAACGACATTACTGGACCCACTTCTCTGTCACACAAAACGAGAATTCTAGAGCACGAAGCAAACCTCAAAAAGTTGCACGCAGATATTACTCGTCAACACGCAGATCTAGCACAAGATTTTTATGAAGAGGTTGTGAAGAATGATGATCCAAGTCTTCTACAATTACATCAGAATGACGAGGTATTGGATCAACACGGGATTGTGGTAGATTATCTGCTAGATGAAACACCCGCTCCCTCGCCTGACAAGGGGGATGATTTTTTATGGCTGTCACCATCTCCTTATTTTTCTGATTCATCTTCATCAGATGATCCCTATTTTTCCCATCCGACTTCCTCTGAAGATGCTAATCTTCTCCAAATGCATCAACACCTGCATAAGCAGAGCATCCCGCCACAAGATTCAACTCTGCAAGATGATGCATCCCCGCCTTCTCACAAGATTAGAATAATGGAACACAAGGCTAATGTAGCAAAGTTACATCAAGATATCACAAGACAACATGCCGACCTCGCAAGAGACCATTCCACAGCATTACATTTGAACTTAGGAATCCATCCAGCTCCAGAAGAAAAGGACGTATGATTTTTTCTTTTATGTAAAATTTGATCGATATATGGATTTTTTCAATCTTTTTTTGTCCAAATCACATATGTTTTATTAAATCAAATTTTTTTTGTTTCATTTTTTCTTTTCCAACTAGGAAATACTCATACAAATGCCATCTGCAAAGAAGAAAGAAGAACAGGAACAAGGAGAAGAAGGAGATGCACCGGCACCGGGACCAGCACCAGGTAATGAAGCAGCAAACATACAAAATGTATATATCAACGATTACAACGATGTTTAAATTCATCATATTGAATGGTTTTTGAATGATTTGATTTGTTCTTGTTTGAGGTCCTGCTGATGGACCCGCGCCAGGTCCAGCACCCGGACCAGCACCAGGTAAAAGATCAAAAAACATACAAAAGTTAGTCACCAACAATCACAACGATTACTATTTTGTGTTATTTCAATTTTTTGAAAGTTTTTTGTTGTTATTGTTTGAGGTCCCGCTGATGGACCTGCGCCAGGTCCAGCAGGAAAAGATGCCGCTCCCGCACCAGCACCAGCACCAGCACCAGGTACAGGACTAGTAAATATACCAAATGTAGTCACGAACAATGCTGAGATTGCAGATTTTCAATATTTTTCATAGTTTTCTGTTGTTTATTTCAATTTTTTTTGTTTTTGGTTGAGGTCCCGCGCCAGGTCCAGCACCCGGACCAGTCGGGAAAGATGCCGCTCCCGCACCAGGACCTGCTGATGCAGCACCAGCACCATCTCCAGAAGAAAAGCAAGCTGAAGAAGTTGCAAAAAAGGAAGCGGAAGATGAAAAGCAGCAAGCAATTAACGATGACAAGAAAACCGCAGCAGAAATTAAAGCAATGGAAGGTAAATACCCC
>JACLAD010015681.1_pt1 | contig 21924 bp, 16 predicted proteins | sample 8027901 | NCBI WGS metagenome assembly JACLAD01 (sample SAMN15725071, study PRJNA655200) | protist metagenome | isolation source: fluorescence activated cell sorting (FACS) single amplified genomes of... | place: Spain: Blaines Bay Microbial Observatory, Mediterranean Sea | collected 2016-07-05 | reverse complement strand
AGCAAGACAAATTGGTTCAGGAAGCCAGCATTCTTCCGCCATCAACTGGTAATACGGTTCCGGTTACGAAATCATTTTCAAGAAAATAGGTGACTGCTTTGGCGATATCATCAGGCCTCCCCATTTTTTTAAGTAAGCTTCTTTCAATGGCTAGATCTTGGCTAAATGAACTACTCTCAGGGGGAGGCAGCATTGTTCCGGGCGCAACCGCATTGACTTGCACTGCAGGAGCCAGGGCCTTAGCAAGCCCTTTCGTTAATGACACCAGCCCAGCCTTGGATGCACAATAGGGCAAAAACTGTGGCCAAGGCCTTTCTGCAGCTACATCTACAATGTTCACAATTTTCCCATGACCTCTTTTGAGCATTGATGTCCCGACTGATTGCGAGAGAAAAAATGGTGCTTTCAGGTTCAGTGAGATCAAGTGGTCCCATTCTGATTCGCTTACATTACCAAGGGGTGTAGGGAAAAAGTCAGCAGCATTGTTGATCAGCACATCAATTTGACCCAGTTGTGCTTCAATCTGCTGAATCAATAGTTTAATCTCGGATACTTGCCTAAGGTCGGCTTGAAAGCAACCATGCTGTTTAGAATCTCCACCGATGAGTTCCAAGGTTTCTTTTGCCCCCTCCAAAGACTGGTGGTAATGTAGGGCTACTTTCATTCCTTGTTTGCCAAGGGAGACTGCGATAGCTTGACCGAGACGCACACCTGCTCCGGTAACTAACACTGTGCGGTTTTTTAATTCCATTTTGAATTTATGCTCGAAAAAAGAAAACCAATCATTGGTCTAACGATGGGAGATCCTAATGGGATTGGCCCTGAAATCATAGTTAAGGCACTTACGAAACTCAATTCTTGCTTGGATTGGCATCCAGTCATCTTTGGAGACGCCTGGATTCTTGAACAGGTTGTCAACAAACTTGGTTCAAATCTGCAGCTAAGAGAGTGTGAAAATCTGGATGAATTACCTGTTGGGCCTTGTATTGTGGATTTGAAGGTTCACTCCGGTAGGAACTGGAATCTGGGACAAGTCAGTGCCTGGGGCGGAGAGTCATCTTTTCAATTTTTGAAAGTTGCAATTGAGGCAGCGCTAGCAAACCAGATTGATGCAATTACCACAGCCCCAATTAGCAAAACGGCCCTACATATGGCCGGTCATCATTTTCCTGGACACACACAAATTCTCTCAGCATTTAGCAACGGTGCCCCACCTATAATGATGCTTACTGTTGAAGGACTAAGAGCCGTTCATGTCAGCACCCATGTTTCTTTGCGTAATGCAATTGAGCAACTTCAACCAAAGCGAATCCTTGAAGTTGCTCAAATCACTCATGATGCCCTAAGAAGAATGGGTATTGAAAATCCAAGACTCGCATTACCAGGTTTGAATCCTCATGCCGGTGAGGAAGGCCTTTTCGGTGCGGAAGAGGAAGAAATACTTCTGCCAGCATTGAACTTAATGGAAGAGGCAGGCATAAATTGTATCGGTCCCATTTCCCCAGATACTGTTTTTTTGAGGCATCGTCAGGGCGAATTCGATGCCGTGATTGCGCTATATCATGACCAATCCCACATTGCACTCAAACTTCTTGGTTTTGAAAAAGGAGTCAATGTAACCTTGGGATTACCCTTGATTCGCACATCAGTTGATCACGGAACAGCTTTCGACCGAGCCTCCCAATTCAATGCAGATGCTGGTTCCATGGAATCTGCGATCGAATTAGCGTTATGTTTCGTTTCTAACTCCTACCCGAAGCAGAACGCACCGTTTTTGCAGTAGTGGGAATGAAAGCATTAACGAAAATAAATCAGGGTCTCAATTTTGGCTGATCTCATTTACGAAATACTGGCACCAGGCATCTCATGGCTGGAAGTACCCAAAGTGGATTTACGTATCCTTTGTGGTTGTCCGGCTGATGCAGTGAAGCATCTAACAAGCAAAGGAAAAATCCGTTTGGTTACAGAAAACGGGGCTACCTTCGAAACTGGCCCAAATGCCATTTTGCTTGCGGATAATTTTCTGCAAAATGGCTTGCCGGCAAACATGGCAGAATTTCCGGTTCTGCAGATGTTTTACAAACAAGGTCAAATCATTCCGAATCACCCAAACAACAAGGGCGAACGGCCAATACTAATTGGCAATGCCAACGCAGTTCAGTCTCAACTCCAATACATTTATCGTGGAAACTATGGTCTGACGACTCCTGAAGAGTTGATCGATTGTGGCGTCAGTTTGGAGGATACTGCTGAGATGATGGCCATGAAGATGCAATTTGCCTTTGGTAGAATTCAACCACCGGATACTTTATTGGCTACATGTGTCGTCAAAGATACTGGTTGGCAAAGCCTAAAGGAAGATCTACTGGTTAGCCGTAAAGGCATGAATCAGTATCAATTCAAGATGGGTTCTGAATGCATTGATGTGGATTTGAGTCTCAAGGAGGGAGAAACCTATCCTCCTCCCTATAAATTGCTAGATCAACTGCTACCAAGAGATAAATTCTCTGTATGGCATACAGGCGAAGGTGATGGTTGGGACTGTTTTCGTCCTTGTATGGCCAGTATTTTGGTGATTGATGGAGAACCCTATCTGGTCGATGCGGGCCCTAATGTACACTACACCCTTGAAGTTTTGGGGATTGACCTGAGTGAGGTCGCTGGAATTTTTCAAACCCATGCACATGATGATCACTTTGCGGGGTTGCCTTACCTGCTCCAGGGAGGACGCAAAATCAAATATCTCTCATCCACACTTGTAAGAAAATCTACCTTCCAAAAGCTTTCAGATCTTATTTCCCTTCCTACTGAAGAAATCGAAAATTTTTTTGAAATCGTAGATCTAGAGTTTGATAACTGGACAAACGTGACCGAGTCAGTTCAGGTCCAACCACGTTTTTCTCCTCATCCTGTCGAAACTAACATCTTTTACTTTAGGTATCAGGAAGGCGGCGAAGCAAAGATTTTTGGACATTTGGCGGATATCGTTTCCAGCGCTGTCTTAGGTAGGATGAAAAATCCCAAAGCGAAGTATCACATCAGTGAATACTTTTTTGATAAGACACTGCAAAGTTACCTTGAACAGAGCGATGTCAAAAAGATTGATGCTGGGGGAGGGATGATTCATGGCGAAGTGATTGACTTTGCCAACGACCCTTCGAAAAAATTGATTTTAGCCCACTCTTCCCTGCCTTTTTCAGAAGTTCAATTGACTTCAGCTTGTACTGCCGAATTTGGAACTTCTGATCTTAGGGTGCCTCTGGATTATGAAAAGTACTTCCAAGACAAAGCACTTCAGTGGTTACGACAACGTCTACCCTCTCTGAAGAAAGAGGAGTTGAAAGAACTTATCACCCAACAGACTGAAGAAATTCCAAGGGGACAACAAATCCTTGCTCGTGCAAAGGAATCTGGACAAATGCCTCTCCTTCTGACGGGGCGAGTTCAGCTAAATGGATTGCTCTACCCAGCAGGGACATTACTCGGGGAGGTTAACGCATTAGCTGATTTGCAAGTATCACGAGAAATGGTTTCCGTTGGCCCTGTTCGTATTCTGCCAATCTCCTTAGATTCATATCGGGAGTTGCTAAAGAGGCATAAACTTTTGAAGAAGAGAATTTCATGGCTCAAGGACTGTGACCATCTCAGAACTTTCCCGATGCTTCAGTATGGTCTCAGTGATGATCAACTTATCTCGCTTCTCAAAAAGTCTGAACGAATCAGTCTGAAAAAAAATCAGCCAGTTTTGCTTCCGGAAAACACTTTGGGTATCTTGGAAGTTGGTGAAGTTCAATTCTTGGTGGGCAACAAAAATCTGAAAGTTACTGAGAAAACAGTGCTTGGACTATCAAACAAATTGGGTAAGCCCTTCTCTTGGAAGGAACAAACCGTAAAGAAAACCCAAGTGTTGTGTCTTCCCGCAGAAAATTTGTTGCAAGCACCTGGCGTGCGATGGTTCCTTCAAAGGGCTTACCAAGACTATCATTCTCAGTTGAGTTGATGACTGACCTCTTACCTGTTAATCTGCCCCAAAATCTTCCTCGGAGCTTACCAGCTCAGAGAGCATTGGAATTGGTTTTTGGCAATTATGCCCTGAATACTCGGCGGGCTTATGAGCGTTCTCTAAAAGACTTTCAGAAATGGGCCGGTCTACACTCAGCTCAAGATTTGGAAAGCCTCGATAGCCTCAGAATGCTAGAATACAAGGAGTTTCTCAGGTTGAGCGGAAAAAAATCCTCAAGCATCAACCAAGCGATGAGCGCTCTAAAGAAGATTTGTCGTGTCCTTACAGAGTGTGGATATCTTCAACAAAACCCATTCAAGTCGTCGCTGATCCGCAATGAGAAGGTCTCTCAACTGAGCAATAAGGGAGCTCTGCGAGTTAATCAGCTTCAGCAAATGCTTGATGCTAATGAAAACATAGCCTACGACGAGCGAGTGGAGACTTTACTGCGTCACAGGAATAAGGTGTTGTTGAAATTTCTATATTTCACTGCAGCACGAAGAAGTGAAGCCTCTCTACTAAACTGGGAAAATATCCGCCAGGATGGTCGTTTTTGGATAGCTATTCTTGAGGAAACAAAGAGTGGTGTCCCACAAAAACTAAAAATCAGAGAAGAGCTTTATCAAGAATTGATTGCCTGGAGAGGTGCTTTACAGTTAGCCGGATTGAATACACCTTGGGTATTTCCCTCCTTGGGGCAGCGTAGCATGGGCAACCAAATGACTGGTAAGGCAATAAACGAAGCTGTACGACGCCTCGGACATGCGATAGGCATAAAGATTTCCACACACTATCTACGACATACCGCTATCACACTTGCACTTGAACTGGGAGAGCCACTCCAGAAGGTTCAAGCATACGCTCGGCACGCCTCTGCAAATACAACTGTTCGTTACTTTCACGATCAGCAACTACTCGAAAAAAATCCTACCGATACCCTTCCAGCTCTTTAGAGAAAGCATCCCGAGGAAATCAAATCAGGATGGTTCTCCAAAATTTTTTTTCGCAAATTAATAATCAAATTTAGAAACTTAAGGAGTTGCTTAAAGTTATGGTGACAGTAATTCCTTGGAATGCATGCTCTTTGCAGCTGGCCCATATAAGTAATGAGGATCACATGGAGTAACCTCCTTCAATGGAATTGAATGAACCCCACGTTTAGTCCGTATGCAGAGCTTGGTGTCAGACCTGATGTCACCCTTCAGGAACTGAAACAAGCCTACCGACAAGCTGTCTTGCGTTACCACCCAGATTCAGCGGTTGGAGCAGCGAGCTCTCTTAAGTTTCATGCAGTCACCGAAGCTTACAAAGAACTTCGTGCAATCGTAGATCAGTCTCCCCGGGAGAAAGGGTCTGAACATCTGCATCCGACATCAAGAAAGAAAAATCAGTTGTTGGATGGAGAACAGCTGATTGATCATAAAACTCTTGAATTGGATGTGCTAGCTCTCCAACAATTGCTTAGCGAATCAGATAATTCTCATGTTCGAAAAGTGGCAGCGATCGCTCTTTTTTTAAAGAAAGAGGCATCACTTACCAGAGAATTGTTGACCATTGCAAAACAGCCAGCCATGCCTAGTATTCGCAAAGCAATTCTTTCAGCAATGCATATTGGCCCACGTAAAAAAGTTGTTCCAATCCTTTTATCAGTTGCTTGTGAGTGCGACTTGGAAATTGCAGTTATAGCAATACAACAACTTGAGAAAATTGATGCATCATTACGTGGTAAAATTTTGTTTAAATTGCGAATGGCACACTTGAGTCTCTGGGAGAGAACCAAGAGGGTTTTTGATCCAGATCTATTGCTGATCACTCAATATTCACAATTGGGTGACCAACTTTGCCAGAGAGGGCTTCTGAGCCAGGAACAATTGCAAATAGCACTAGTTTTACAGAAGAAGTTTCCCCTGTTATTAGGCCAGATTCTGAGGCAGTTGAACTATGTTCAACCCCATGAACTTCGCTCCGTTCTGGGCAGTCCATCCCAAAGCTAACACTCCTTCACTCTATCTGCGTCCAGTTAAGGTTCACTTGGCTGGATCTTCCTAAAAAATCCTGATAATTTTCGAAATCTTTAATTTTTTTTTTAGAAATCCCAATTAGGCTACAACTATGTCTGCTTTGCGGAGCGCAGAAGTCATTGTGATTGGTGGTGGGCATGCAGGCTGTGAGGCCTCACTGGCTTCGGCAAGGCTTGGCTGCAAGACGATCCTGTTGACCATCGATCCTGAAAAGATTGCCCAAATGTCTTGTAATCCAGCTATTGGCGGAATTGGGAAAGGACATCTGGTCAAGGAAATTGACGCCCTTGGTGGTGAGATGGGAAAAGTTGCAGACCAGTCAGGCATTCAGTTCAGAGTCTTGAATGGCTCAAGAGGCCCAGCAACTCGTGGAACTCGTTGTCAGTCAGAAATGTACGAGTACAAAAGTTTGATGCAGATGATTCTGAAGAAAGAGCCCAATCTTTGGATCGTCAAGGGAATGGTAGAGGAACTCATCATTGAGAATCACATCCTTCAGGGGGTTCGTACGAATGTTGGAGAATTTCTGGCAGGTTCTGTTGTCATCACCACAGGAACTTTCCTGAATGGTCTGATCCATCGAGGCGAAAACAGGATCAAGGCGGGTAGAATCAATGAACCACCTTCGGTGCAACTCTCTTTAGCGTTAGCAGATTGTCACCTTGAATTGGGTCGCCTGAAGACAGGTACACCAGCTCGTTTGGACAAAAGGACCATCAACTGGGATGGTATTCCTGAGCAGCTGGGAGATGATCCAATCCGAAAGTTCTCTTTTTGGGGAACAGAAACACCCTTACCCCAAGTGCCTTGCCACATTGTTTATACCAACGAAGCAACCCATAAAATTATTAGCGAGAATCTTCATCTCTCTGCCCTCTACGGGGGAGCGATTAAGGGAATTGGACCAAGATATTGTCCGTCAATTGAAGATAAGATTGTCAAGTTTGCTAAGAAAGACAGACATCAAGTCTTTCTTGAACCTACTGGAATTGGGTCTGATAATTTTGAGATTTATCCAAATGGTCTCTCCACAAGCCTACCTGAAGAGGTACAGCAGGCATTTTATCGTACAATCCCTGGGCTGGAAAACGTGGAGATGCTACTGGCAGGCTATGCGATTGAATATGATTTTGTGCAGCCCACAGAACTTAGATCAACCCTCGAACTGAAGAAAGTACCAGGTCTTTTTCTAGCTGGTCAAATCAATGGAACTACTGGCTATGAGGAGGCAGCAGCACAAGGTCTTTTGGCTGGGGTGAATGCCGCACTGAAAGTCCAGAGTAGGGAGCCTTTCGTACCGCAAAGAGATGAAGCCTACATGGGAGTTTTGATTGATGATTTAATCACTAAAGGTGTCACGGAGCCCTACAGGATGTTTACCTCAAGAGCAGAGCATCGGCTCCACTTAAGAGAGGATAATGCAGATCTTCGGCTCTGTGAGAAAGGGTATCAACTAGGATTATTAGATGATGAGTGCTATAAGCAATTCCTCAATAAACTACGTAAAATCTTTGCTCTCAAGAAATCTTTAGAACAGATAAAAATTACTCCGGTTAAGGAAACCCAAGAGGCACTGAAACAGATGAATCAGGCTCAGTTAAAACAAGCGAGTAGTTTAGCGGAACTAATACGTCGACCAGGCCAGGGTATTCAAGTGCTCTCAGAGCAAGCATTCAGCATGAGTAAGGTTGACTGGGAGGAATTCCCTGAGGATGTTCGTGAACAGGTTGAAATCCAGATCAAGTATGAAGGTTACTTGAAGCGCCAAGAACAGGAACTTCGACAAATGCGAGAAATGGATCGCATTCAGATCCCAGATGAATTGGATATGAAAAATATTCCTGGCCTCTCCAGAGAAGTTCAAGAACTTTTGATCAAGCATCAACCGGCCACTCTGGGGCACGCAAGCCGTATAAGTGGGGTCACGCCTGCAGCCCTGACGGTGATCCGAGTTTATCTCAAGACCCACTTTACCAAAGACTCTTCACTCCAATGTGTAAGTTGACGGCTGCTTAGGATGAGAAGCAGAAAAAAAGTCTCAACGGTTCCTATCACACCCTGGCGTGCAAGCCTCCATAACTTGATTTTTGAAGCTGAGACTAGGGCTGGAAAGATCTTTGATATCATTCTGATGATCCTGATCGCGCTAAGCGTGACCACAGTCATGTTGGACAGTGTTGCAACTGTCCGTAGCGAATATGGTGAAACTTTACACTATTTCGAGTGGTTTTTCACGATAGTCTTTGCGATTGAATATGTCCTTCGTCTCGTTGCTACGCTACGCCCTTGGCGCTATGCACTCAGTTTTTTTGGCCTCACGGATCTTCTCGCTGTCCTCCCAGGCTTAATCAGTATTTTGTTCCCGGGTTTCCAATATCTGCTGGTCATTCGAGTGTTCAGAATCATTCGAATTTTGCGTATTTTCGAGTTTCTGGACTACCTGCGCGAATGGACAATGTTGTTGAAGGCGTTGCAAGCTAGCCAGGCTCGGATCATGGCTTTTCTATTTTCCATCCTGATTGCTGTGACTTTTCTCGGTGCCCTGATGTATGTTGTAGAGGGAGAGGAAGCTGGCTTTACGAGTATTCCACGCAGTATCTACTGGGCGATTGTGACTCTCTCAACTGTGGGCTACGGTGATATAGCTCCCCAGACAGGATTTGGACAATTCGTCGCCGCAATCGTGATGATTTTGAGCTATAGCATGTTGGCTGTGCCCACAGGGATCGTTACGGTACAATTATCGGCCATGCAGCGTAGGCAAGACCAAAAGTTGACAAGGTCCTGCCACTCTTGTGGTCAGGATGGACATGATATGGATGCTGATTTCTGCAAGTATTGCGGAGAAAGTTTGGAAGTAAAAGTAGTAGGGGATCTAGCAAAAACCTAGAAACAGAAAAAGAATTCCGGCTTTTGCTTGACTGCCGGGGAGCAGATCTGGAAAATAGTTATCAAGAAATTTAATTTTCAACCTACTATCAAACAGCAAAGAGATTCGATATGAGATCATTTTCAACTAATTCGCTCCTCATTGCCGGTGCAATCGTTGTTGGTATTGTTTACCTTTCGACCTATATTGTAGATCGCACGCAATTTGCGGTGGAAATTCGTTTAGGAGACCCGGTATCTGTGCACATGGAACCGGGGTTGAAGTTCAAAATGCCTTTTATAACAAAGGTTTTTTACGTGGATAACCGACTGTTAACAAACGATTCCGATCCAGGATCAGTGTTCACCGAAGATAAAAAAGAAATGATCGTGGATGCGTACTCAAAATGGAAAGTTTCAGATCCATTAAAATTTTACGAAACTGTTCGCAGTCTAGCTGGTGCTCAATCAAGATTAGACGATATCATCTACTCTCAAACCAGAGAGATATTAGGTAAACATACCCTTGTGGAAATTGTGTCTGGTAATCGAAGGGATATCCGAGAGACAATCACTGTTAATTCTCGCGAGGCTGCTGAAAGTTTTGGGATCGAGGTCGCAGATGTGAGAATCAAACGAGCAGACCTACCGGAAGCCAATAGTCTGGCGGTTTATGGCCGGATGGAGGCTGAGCGAAGAAGAACGGCAAAATTGTATCGCTCAGAAGGCGAAGAGCGTTCTTTGGAAATTCGCTCGGCAGCCGATCGAGATAGAATAAAGATTCTTGCTGAAGCAAATAAGATTGCCGAGGAACTGAAGGGCACAGCCGATGCGTCTGCAACTGAGATCTACGCTAGTGCTTATCAATTAGACTCTGAATTTTTTGAGTTTCAACGATCTCATGATGCTTACCGTCATTCTCTGCGTGAGGACACAACTTTGTTACTCAGTTCTGATCAGCCATTTTTTAGATTCTTAAAGGAAGAAGAACCTCAAAGTAGTCGAAAACAAATCGAGTGATCAAGGTTGCTCACCCGCTACAATAAAATCCTCCAGCAATTGGAGGACGAAGCCAACTACGAACGCTCTGCCCGGCCTAGAGATCTTACAAAGCTAGAGGGCGTTCGCTTCCTGCTGAACCTACTCGGCAATCCTGAAAATTCCCCCAATATTGTCCACATCGCAGGCACTAACGGCAAGGGCTCTACCGCATTCATTCTTGCCGCTCTCCTGAAACAAGATGGTTTCAAGACGGGTTGCTACACCTCCCCCCACTTGGTAGATCTCAGAGAGCGAATCCAAATCAATGGGCAGTGTGTTGGCATGCAACAGTTTGTGGAAGTTGCAGAGCGGACTTTAGAAATCTCCAGAAATCCTCAGTCTCCTCAGATTTCTTTCTTTGATCTGGTCACGGCTATTGCCCTTGAAGTATTTGCAAGAGCTCAATGTGATTGGGTAGTTTTAGAAACAGGATTGGGAGGTCGTGCGGACTCGACCAATGTAACTCCAAAGAAACTCGCAATTCTTACCAGAATTGGTTTGGATCACCAAAATATTCTTGGCAATAGCATCCTTGAGATCGCATCTGAGAAACTCGGCATTGCGCGTAAAAATGTGCCACTTTTGGTGTCCCCGCAAACGCAGGTTGTGAAGGAATGGCTAGAGCAGCAAAGCTATTTACAAGAGATCCCCACCCACTGGATTGATGAAAAGAATGGTCAACTGATTAACCATGGTGAACAACGCCTATCAGCACACAAAGAAGCTAAAATCTCAGATGTTTCCAGAGAACTGGCACTAACTACTCTGGACATTTTGCTACCTGCCATGTCTCTAACACAGAAACAAGAGCGATTAGAACTAGCTTCTGATTTTCCTCTGATTGCTCGCAAAAGTCGGCATTTTAACGTCAAACTGCAGAATGAAAGTTCAGGACAGATTTTTTCAGAATTGATTCTGGATGGGGCACATAATGTTGATGCCATTGATTCATTGATCACAACGCTCTCAGAGTGGCAAATTTCCTGCTACGGCCTCTTGCTGGGAATGGCAAAAGACAAGATGACGGTTGAAACTCGTGATTCTCTTCAGAAACTTGCCCAACATGCTCAACAGGTTGGACTTGTCCAATATAGTTCCACGAGAGCTGCAGATCCTGCTGAAATTCTTCAATATCTTGAACTGCCTACAAACTCCATCAAATTGTTGAATAGTAGCCAGAATGCCTTGCGATGGGCCTCAAAGACTAGGATGATGCCTTGGGTCATAACGGGATCCTTTCATTTGTTGGGCGAGGTGCTATGCCTCCTCTCTTTGAGTCCTTGCATGAATAACTTGCAAAACGGATAAGCAGTAGTGAAAAAGTCTTTGATTTTTTTGATTATTTTTTTGATCTCAAGTGCCCTAAATGGAGTTTTTGCATCAGAACAAATTGTTATTACAGCTGATCGACTGAATGTGCGTGATGGGGTATGGGGTAAAAAGCTCGGAAAAGTGTATGAGGGTCAACAGTTTGAGGTTACTGAAGAAAAAGAGGAATGGGCCAAGATTGAATATGAGTTAGGAAAGTTTGGCTGGATTTCATTGGATTATGCCAGGCCAGCTTCGCAGACAATAGCAGGAAAAAATATTACTCTCAGTCAGTTCTGCGCTCAGGTCGATACAGAGTTCAAAAAACTGGGCTGGAAAGATATTAGCTGTAATTCAGACGACTGGCAGGCCAACTGGCACTCAGAAAAAGGACAACCTCTAATCTACAAAGTTTTTGGAAACGAAAACTCCACTCACACAACTTTGTTAATGTGTTCTGTCCATTCTGACGAAGATACGACCTACCATTGCTTCCGCTTCATGCAATTGCTGCGTTCAAATCCAGAATTGATTCAGCATCGACTCGTTTTGATACCACTGCTCAACCCAGATGGGTTTTTTACCCAACCCAGAACGCGAACAAATGCAAACGGAGTGGATTTGAATCGTAATCTTCCCACAAAAGATTGGGCGGCGCTGGCCCATAGACAGTGGAAGTGGTCGTACAAAAAAAATCCGCGCTACAACCCTGGTAAATCAGCGGGCTCAGAGAAAGAAAACCAATTCCTCGTCAGCTTAATCCTAAAATACAAACCAGATAAAATTGTCTCCCTACATTCTCCATTGGATTTCATAGATCTGGATTACATGGACAAGCGGGAGGGAGATAAAGAATTGCTAGATGTAAGAAAACGAGCCTGGTTTCAGGCACAGAGTTTTGCAAAGCAGAGTGGAACTTCATTCCGCGACTATCGAACTTTTCCAGGGAGCCTTGGCAGATTTGGGGATGAGTGGAAGATTCCGATCTACACATTGGAATTTCCAGAGAAGCCCGGAAATCAAGCAGCTAAAGAATTCGAACGTTTCAAATCAGCGATGCTGGAACTGTTCAATACCAACCTGAGCACTCAGCCAACAGCACTGAACAACGAACAAGACAAAGATCAGTTGTTGTAAGGCTAGCCGTAGGCAGCTTCTTCCACAAACAATTCTAACTGGCCTTCAACCAAGTCTGTACGCCGGTAGAGTTCGCGGGTTAGCTTGCGAATCAATCGAACATCCTCCCCATCCAGTTTCCCATCTCCAGTGACGTCTTGAAAAACATGGATGTTGTTGGCCAGTCCAGTGTGGTCATTATCAACCGCCAAAGCGACCGCTCTACCATTTGGGTCTACGAAAGAAATCATATCAATCTTTCCGTCCCCATTTGCGTCGATTAAATTGGCATAAACATAAACGCCATGTTTCCCTTCATTCTCTGCTTTACTCATGAAAGATCTTTTCTTAGGTCAAGGTTGGTAAACTCTGGTAAAAACTTTACTTTCTTTGCCCATACCTTAATTTAGCGCAATTGCCATGCTAAAGCTGGCTGATTCAACGTTGAATGTTACAGGATAGTCACTATGAAAGCATCTGATTTATTCGTCAAGGCTCTTGAAGCAGAGGGTGTAGAATATATTTTCGGGATTCCTGGAGAGGAAAACCTAGATTTTCTAGACTCCTTGAGGAACTCCAAAATTCGTTTGATCCTTACGCGGCATGAACAGGCTGCTGGGTTCATGGCAGCCACCTACGGCCGCTTGACTGGAAGAGCTGGCGTATGCCTGGCCACGCTTGGTCCTGGTGCAACCAATTTTGTAACTGCTGCCGCCTATGGCCAATTGGGTGCGCTGCCCATGCTGATGATCACGGGCCAAAAGCCAATCAAGACCAGTAAACAGGGAAAGTTTCAGATTGTCGACGTAGTAGAGATGATGAAGCCTCTGACAAAGTACACTCAGCAGATTGTCGGAGGAGATAATATCCCTTCACGGGTTCACGAGGCTTTCCGTCTAGCAGAAGAAGAACGCCCTGGAGCGACGCACCTTGAGCTCCCAGAAGACATCGCCCGAGATGAGACAGATGCAGATCTTTTACCCAAAAGACACGTACGCAGACCGATTGCTGAGCAGAAATCAATTCACCAAGCCGTGGAAGCGTTGCAGAAGGCTAAACACCCACTTCTATTGATCGGTGCTGGGGCAAACCGTAAGCAAACTGCCAGAATGCTCCGGGATTTTGTCGATGAGTTTCAAATTCCCTTCTTCAGCACACAGATGGGCAAAGGGGTTCTGGATGAACGAGATCCACTCTTTTTGGGGAATGCCGCGCTCTCCGATGGAGACTTCCTGCATCGAGCGATTGCGCATTCTGACCTGATTCTCAATGTGGGACATGATGTGGTTGAGAAGCCACCTTTCTTCATGCACGTTGATGATGGCCGAACGGTCATTCATGTCAACTTCCGGACGGCGGAAGTAGATCCCGTTTACTTCCCTCAAGTCGAGGTAGTGGGAGATATTGCCAATAGCGTCTGGCAGATCAAGCAAGCCTTGACCGCACAGGAGCACTGGGACTTCAGCTACTTCCTACAAATTCGAGAAAAAGTGGAGGCTCATTTGTTGGAAGGTGCTGATGATCCACGTTTCCCGATTTACCCGCAGCGATTGGTTGCCGATATCCGTAAGGTGATGCCAGATGATGGAATTATCGCCTTGGATAACGGAGTCTACAAGATCTGGTTTGCTCGCAACTACAGGGCACACCTGCCCAATACGGTGTTGCTTGATAACGCTTTGGCGACGATGGGAGCGGGTTTGCCATCAGCGTTGGCAGCACAGATTGTCTTTCCTGGAAGAAGAGTGATGGCCATTTGTGGGGATGGAGGATTCCTCATGAACTCTGCTGAGATGGAAACAGCAGTTCGCTTGAAGCTTAACCTGATTGTTCTAATTCTGAGGGATAATGCTTACGGGATGATCAAGTGGAAGCAGTCGAACATGGGCTTCCCAAATTGGGGCCTGGACTTCGGCAATCCGGATTTCGTGAAGTACGCTGAGAGTTATGGGGCTCATGGTCACAGAGTGGCCAGTGCCGAGGGCTTGGCCCCACTATTGGAGAAATGCTATCAGGCAGGGGGAGTGCATCTGGTGGAAGCACCAATGGACTACAGCGAAAACGACCAAATCCTCAACCACGAAATCAAGGAACTCAGCGCCAAGCTCTGATCCCTTTCAGGCTCAATCTTGATCCTTTGAATCGACCGTACAGGTCGTGTCAATTCCTCCGCGAGTGGCGTAGGTCGTTCTGATCTGCAGCCACTCCGGATCTAGCAACTTCCAAAGATCCTCAAAGATTTTAGCAGTCACTGCTTCCTGAAAGATCCCAACGTTGCGAAAGCTGATGAAGTAGTATTTCAGCGATTTCAGCTCAACGAGTTTTGTTTTAGGGATGTATTCCACCCACACAATGCCCGTGTCCGGTAGGCCAGAAAAAGGGCAGACAGCTGCAAATTCCTTCAGTTCATAGCAGACGCGCTGTCGGGGGCCCTCGTAGCGAAAGGTCTCCAACCAATCCTGACGAATTTTTGACTCATCATCCATTTGCAAGACAAGCCCTTCGGCGTAATTCGTGTTGAGCACATCAGCCATTCCATTCCTTGGGAAAGGGATTCACAGTGATTTGGGCCTTCTCACGTAACTCAGCAATATAATCTTCAACCGCCTGTTGTCGAACTTGCTGAAAGGCTTGTTCTTCGAACTGCTTACGCTGTGATTCGTTCAGGGCGTTGCATTTCAACGCATCGGGTAGCACCTCTGATTGAACCATCAGCAGATGGGTTCCAAATTCAGTCTCCAGTGGATCACTCAATCGCCCAACTTCCAGCTGGAATGCCACCTTTTCAATCGCAGGCAATAATTCACCCTTACGGAACTGACCCAGCCTTCCGCCGTTTCTCTCAGCAGCAGGGTCGTCAGATAGAGCCTTGGCCATCTCTTCGAAGGCCATCCCTTTTTTAAACTGTTCCTGGATGATCTTAATTCTTTCTGGGATTTCCTCACCTCGGAGCAGAATCTGGGCAAGCTCAATCTGCCGCAATTCTACCGTTTGCAGCTTGCAAAGCTTGGTAATCTCCTCTTCACCAACCCGCACCTTGGTGTCCACCTCCCGGGCAAGTAATCGTTGGCGTCGGAAATCATCTGCAATCTGGTCTTGTAAAATCTTGTCGTTGACGGTCCTCAGTTGAGGGTTTTGTTCCCGCAACAGGCCGATCCGTTCCTGAACCTCATCGGCAGAGGCATCAATCTTTAGGGTTTTTGCCCGTGAACGCAGCAGCAACTCTGCGATCAGTCGTTGCTCCACACGCTTGGAAATCTCTGCTTCGTCTAGTGTTTGGCCTTCCTGCAGGACTTGCTGGCGCAAGGCATTTCTGGCTTCTTCAGCCTCACTGAAGGTAAACACCTGCTGGTTGACGATCAGGTAGATTCCATCAACGATCAAAGGAGCTGCGCTGAGGGAGGAAAATCCAAGCATGCAGCAGCTAAAAAGTCCAAAAAGTTTTTTCATGGTCAGTTGCGATAGTTCAGGTTGATCGAGCCATATAGTTTGGGTCGGTAGTCTTCCGCCAGTTGTTTCAGACGACGCTAAGGCAGCCTGGAGAGTTCTTTCAGTTTTTTGATGTTCCGACGCTGGAAAAGCCGATCAGCCAAGTAGAATTCAGTTGTCATTGGATACTTGATCTTCTGGCTACCATAGCCCACTTCTTCAAAGTTCTTGAAGCGGATGCGTATTAACTGGGTGGAACCGTCTGGAACATTGATCGGGAAATTGATGGAGTCAATGCGGTTGGCAGCAGTATTCATCAACAGGTGGGGCCCATGCTCGGGATGCCCAAAGCGATGATAGACGTTTCCATCTGGAGCGAGGTACATCGTGTGAGTATTGGTAGGAATCTCCAACTCCTTGAGCGCTGCCCGGAAATGCTCTAGATCATGGCTGAAGAAGAAAATGTAGTAGGGCCTCAGGTCCATCCACTCGAAGCGTCGATTTTTCGCAATGTGTTCGTTGATCCGGGTTCCTTCAACTTCGTAAAAGTAGTGGAGCATCACCCCTTCTAAGTTCATAGTCTCCACAGTCAGGTATTCGTCGTTCTTCCAGTGTACCAACTGTTTGTATGCTAGATGAGGAATCTCTAGTGGTGTCCCATCCTCCAATTGCCGAAAGGGGTCAAACACCTGAACCTCTACCTCGTAACTGGCGCGCTCCCACTTGATCTTGTCCTGGAACTGGTCCACGACATCAATCCAGTCTGGTTGGTAAGCCAACAACGCTGGGACAGAGAGGATGTGAAAGCAGGCAAAAAGCAGGAAAAAATGATGGAGTTTCACGTTCAGCTGAAGCGGGAAGAGAAGAATTTTCAGTAGCTTGGGAATTTAACAATTTATGCTAGGATATCTCTCTTCGCAAGCACAAACCGGCCCAACTTTCTTTATGGAAACTTCATGCGCATCCGTCCTGCCATCTCTGCACTGGGAACCTACAAACCTCCCTTGGAAAGTCGCAATCCTGATGAATACCTGCTGATGGACTTCAATGAATCTCCAGAGCCACCTCCTCTCTCGGTGCGCAAGGCTCTTCAGCAGTACTTGGTGGAAGGGCATCTTCAGGTATATCCACACTATGGAAAATTCACGAAGCAGCTTGGAAAATACGTGAGCGTGCCCCCTGAACAATTACTCTTGACCAATGGCTCTGATCAGGGAATTGACGTGGTCTTGCGCTGCTTGTTAGATCCCGGAACCAACCTGGTGATGGCAATGCCCGGGTTCACGATGTTCAAGCAGACGGTGGGAACAATTGGGGCAGACTTCATTGAGGTGCCTTATCCGGCAGATTTTGAGTTTCCCTTTGAGGGCATTCGGCAGGCTGTCAACCCGCAGACCCGAATCATCGTGGTAATCAATCCGAACAATCCAACAGGAACCTCGGCTCCATTGGAACAGGTAGAGTCCTTGCTAAAGGAATTTCCTGACTGCGCGGTATTAGTTGACGAGGCCTACTACGAGTTCACAGGCCAGACCTGCCTACATCTTTTGAACCAGTATCCCAACTTGGTTGTGTTACGCACTTTCTCCAAGGCTTTTGCCATTCCGGCTTTAAGACTGGGATATGTGATCGCTCGAGAAGAGTTTATCAACGAATTGTTGAAAATACGTGGACCCTATGACGTTAACATGGCTGCGCTTGTGGCAGCTAGGGCTTTATTGCAGGATTCTAAGTCTTGGCAGGAGTTAGTGAGTCATCTGATGGGAGAGTCCAAACCTGCCCTAGAGCAGTTTTTAAAGGAACACGGGGTGAGATTTTACCCGGGTGAAGCAAATTTTCTGTTGGTGGAACCAAAAGGCGGTGCTACTGCAGCGGTCAGCTATCTGAAGGAACAGGGAATCTTGGTGAGGCCCATGCGGCCCCCACTAGAAAACTACTTTCGGATGAGCCTGAGGAAGATGGTGGATATGAAACTTTTTTTCAAGGTGTTTGGCGACTATTTTCCCCCAATTTGAGCAGACTGATCAAATGATAAACTAACTAGCTTTTAAAGTCTCACAACTCCATTTTTTGTGGGATCAAGGCAACCGAATATTATTTAGATTTAGCACGTTGCTTGCGGTGGTAGAATTTACACTGGAGCCATTGCCAATCTGACCACTGATATTATAACCCCAACACATAGCAGAGCCATTGTCCAAAGCAGAACATGTATGTTTTTGGCCAGCACTGATGGATTTGACGTTGTTAGGGGCCCCAACTATGACAGGCACTAAGCGGTCAGTAGTGGTTCCATCGCCAAGTCGACCATTACTGTTTGATCCCCAACACGCTACCGAGCCATTGTCTAAAGCAACACATGAATGACTTGTACCAGCACTTATAGATTTGACGTTGGTAAGGCTACTAACTGTTACAGGTATTGAACTGTCAGTAATGGTTCCATCGCCAAGTCGACCATTACTGTTTGATCCCCAACACATAGCAGAGCCGTTGTCTAAAGCAACACATGAATGAATTGAGCCAGCACTTATGGATTTGACGTTGCTTAGGCTGGCAACCATTACTGGTAATAATCGGGTAGAGGAAGTTCCGTCACCAAGTTGGCCATTAGCATTATCGCCCCAACACATAGCGGAGCCATTGTCCAAAGCAGCGCATGTATGTTTTTGACCAGTACTAATAGATTTGACGTTGCTTGGGCTGGCAACCATTACTGGTAATAATTGGGCAAGGGAAGTACCATCACCGAGTCGGCCACTGCTGTTCGACCCCCAACACATAGCGGAGCCATTGTCCAAAGCAGCGCAGGAATGATTTGATCCAGCACTGATGGACTTGACGTTATGGAGGTGAGAGACAATGACCGGTGTTGGGCGGTTAGAGGAGGTGCCGTCACCGAGTTGACCACTGCTGTTCGACCCCCAACACATAGCGGAGCCATTATCCAACACTGCACAGGTATGGTTTGCTCCTGAACTGATCGTTTTGAACTGGTTTAAGTTAACAACCTTGGTGGGGGAGGTAATGCTCGCGGCAGTTATGTTGTCATTACCTAAACGGCCAAATTCTTGGTCGCCCCAACACATGGCGGAACCGTTATCAAGTACTGCGCAGGTATGTGAGTCCCCGGCACTAAGGGTTTCCCCATAATGAGCGGTGGGATTTAACAAGGCAGTTCCTAAGCCTGCTGAATTTTCACCTGTCTTGACAAATACAGCATAAATTCCATTTTGGCTGGAATTGTCAGCCATGACGGACAAGACATAGTTCCCAGATGTAAGGTTGTCGAACTGAAAATCCTGATAGATGGCAAGCGCATGACCAGAACTACTTGTGTTGTCTCGATTCGAGATTACTTGTGTTCCGTTCTTCCAAAGTAGAGCTTGCAGTGGGATTTGACTGTAGAACTCGAGCTTGGTTTTGTTGTCTGCAGGGAGGCTAAACGCGAAGGTGTCATTATCTCCAGAAGCTAGGTAGCCTGCATAGACTTGTTCCAGGGTAATGCTGGTAGCGTTGTCGATGGTGTTACCGTGATCATCAATGGAGTTTCCATTGAAGGCCAGCAGTCCGGCATTACAAGCGAGGTTGTTTGGTAGCTGAGTATTGCTGTCACAGGAGACATTGTTAAGGGTACTCCCACTGGAATTGTCCAAATAGAGCCATCTGAGATCCGCCCCGATCAAGGAGACGTTATCCAGGCTAGTATTGTAAAACCCTGTACCCACAAAGGTCGAATTATCCAAATTGGTTTGATAGAAGCTCGAGTTAAGGAAGCTGGTGTTGTCAAAATTGGTGTGTTTCAGCTGGTTGGCAGAGAAGGACACGTTGTCAAAGAAGCTATGAATCAGGGCAAGGTAGTTTCCAGATGCTTGATTGATATTCGTCTTCAAAATTTGTGAATTGATTATTGTAGTGAAGGAAAGACTATTTGAACCGAGGTTTGCTTGTTCCAACTTAACTCGATCTAGAGTGGCATTGTCCAGATTAGCTTGATAAAACTGAGCCCCTACAAAGGTAAGATTTTTAAGAGTTGAATTGGCTAGGTTTGCATGATCCAAGTCCGCCCCTGTAAACTTACTTCCCCCCGTTAAATTATCTCCGTTTAATTGGATTCCGCTGAGATTACAGCCCTCACACGCATTGGTACTCAGTAACGTGCTCAAATTGGTGCTGGGATCACTTGCAGAGGTGTTGTCATCATCGATAATTGTAAAACTGAGTTGCTGAGTACCGTTCTCAGAGGCATTGTCTCCCCCAAAGACTGTAGAGATCTCCACGACGAAGGTCTCATCTCCCTCAGTCAGGTTGTCGTTGATCGTGCTCAGTGTAATGGAAGTACTGGTGTTACCTGAGTTGATAGTGAGGTTGTCTGAAAGGTTAAAGTCCACCCCGCGCTGAGCTGAACCCGAGGTGAGAAGGGAGACAACGGTGTTCTCAGAAGCTGGCGAACTGAGAACGGCAGTAATCGTGGCTGAACCACTGTTTTCATTGAGAGTTAGGTTGTCTGTAGAAAGAGTGACCAAGATCGTCGAAGATGTTCCTCCACAGGGATTTGGCTCCCAACGCAAACGAGGATATTCACTTGTACTGCATGGATCCCAAACATTCACAAAGTCCCAACCGGAGAAGATGGTAGTAGTGTTGTCCTGCGTGAGTTGAAGTTGGGCGGTGGTGACAGGAGTCGCCTTGGGATAATTGTTAACAGATGTGTCCGTTACGTTGTCGTAATAGTTGTTCTCAAAGATGGTTTGAGGTGAAACAGTCTCATTATCTCCGATGGCGCCTCCACCTCCATTTGAATATGTTACAGAACCAGTGGAATAGTTGCGCCTCACTTGATTGGAATTAGATCCATAAGGTGCATCACTGCCCACTAGACTTCCCACTGAAGAAGATCCTGATACATTGACCTGAGCATAGCTGTCCTCTAGACTTGCTCCCGTTGATAATTTTCCAACAAGTCCTCCCACTTTATTTTGAGCTGTGATCGTGCCGTTCACAAAGGAACGTCTGATGATCCCATTGCCCTGCGGACCTGACAACCATCCAACTAAACCCCCTATGTTTCCATGACTTGCAGTATTTATGCTGAGCCCCCGGATGCCCACCTCTTCAATTAAGCCCAATGACTTACCCACCAAACCCCCCGTGTACTTACCTTGGACAGAGACGTTATCGAGCAAGACTCTCTCAATTCTTGAAGTGTTGTCTTGATGGCCAGCAAGACAACCATTATAGGTGGCTCCCGTTACATTAATGTTTTGGAGCTTCAGATCTGATACCTTTCCAGCCAAATTACCAAATAAACCAGTATAATTATCGGTGGAAGCAATAGTTAGATTGGAAATTGTGTGATTATCCCCAAGCAAATCCCCTGAGAAGGGAATTGTTAAATTACCGATGGGAGTCCAGCTAATGCCACTTAAGCTAATATTATCACTCAGCTTGTAGTGAGCAGTCATGTTGTCCCTAATATTATTTAAGCTTTCGGCATTGTTGATCAAGTAAGGATCAGTAGCTGTACCAGAGCCAAGCATACTAGTTTCGAAGGAGATCGTAGTAGCTTTTAAAGTATTGCCCGCGAGGTCTTGAATACCCGAGTGCAGGTGGAGTGTATAGTTTTCGGAAGAAGCGAGACTACTAGGATCAAAGAGTAACTTGTTCGTATTTGGATCAAAAGTCAGGTTGTCAGGAGAGATCGTAAAATTGTCTGTATCGCGCTTGAGTTCCACTGAAGTACTATTGATCGAACTCGCTAGCAAGGTTTCGGAGAAGTCAACACTGAGGTTGTCCCCAGCAGGAAAGCCAGATGCGCCATTTGTTGGAGTAGAACTCAGCACGACTGGCGTTACATTGTCAAAGCGAATTTTGAAGGGGTAGCCCCAGCCGATGTTTCCAGCCCGATCCTGGACCCAGAGTGTGTGGCTCTGTTCGGTACTCTGGCTCAGGTTGTCAAAACGAAAGGTCATGTTGTCCCAACTGGGCAACAACTGATGAAAGTCACTGAAGGTAGCACAACTGGTCGTGTTGAGACTGGAGTTATCAAAGCTGGTTGAGTTGCCGGCAGCAAAAGTTTGTAGGCTTGGTTTGTCCACACAGTGCAAGGATAGATTGGTTGCCGAAATGTTATCCCAG
>JACLAD010001900.1_pt1 | contig 21927 bp, 9 predicted proteins | sample 8027901 | NCBI WGS metagenome assembly JACLAD01 (sample SAMN15725071, study PRJNA655200) | protist metagenome | isolation source: fluorescence activated cell sorting (FACS) single amplified genomes of... | place: Spain: Blaines Bay Microbial Observatory, Mediterranean Sea | collected 2016-07-05 | reverse complement strand
AATTTCTTCATTTTTGATTTCTTGCACGTCTTGCTGGATGTCAGTTGAGGATATCATAGAATTTTCTTCAACACGTATTTCTTTCGAAGAACAATTTTCTCCTTGACCAGCGCGTTCTTCATCGAGAGAATCATCCGCAAACCCTATGGATGTTTCGATTTGATCTTGCTGAAAGTCGGCGTCTCCATGATTTTTATCCTGCTTTTCTTTCGATGTTTCTGGACCTCCATCATCGGCACCTTCCTTGATTTCACTGGAGAATAGGGTTGCAATGCTCTCCTTCTCCTTTATTTCTGCACCAGTGGGCGCTTTCGAATTCAGTTTAGGCTGAGACAAGTTTTGCGAGAACATATACTCTGGTATGTCCGAATTAGCAGTCTTATCCTTTGCATTCTTTCTTCCATCGCCTGCCGAACTTTGAGAATAGATGTGACCCTGTAGAGGATCTGCACCGAGATCACCAGGGAGAAGGCCGAGTTCAATGAGACTAGGCATTTCTGCCGCGATCTTTTCCGCGAGAACAGCTTCATCTCTCTCGATATAACCTATGCCATGATTGACATGATTTGCAGATGCAGGAGTCTTTGCTAGTTCTTCATGTGTAGCAACAGCTGCCGAAGCAGCATACATTTTCTGATTTTCTTTTGAACCTAAACTTCCAAGGTCCACACCACGACTGCCAACTTCATACCATATCATGTCCCTCGCAGCCAAATCATTCTCTGTCTGAATTTCACTATCGTTGTGTGATAAGGTTCGGTGAGTGGTACGTTTTGGGCTCTTTGCACTGGCCTTTTCCAACTGGTCCGCTAACTTGGATAGACCTGCTGAAATCTGAAGTAGGTCAGCTATCTCATTGTCACTTTCCGCTGCAGCAACGCTGATTGCTGAACTCTTTGCCACGGGAGGATAAGGAGGTGAAATATCGGCTTTTGCCTTCGACTGCACCACATTTACTGTTTCATCAACGGAATAAGAAAGGGAGCCGCCAATATTCACGTGATCATGTTCTGATTCCGTCTGGCGACCGCCAAAAATTTCCACAGAGCCATCGCTGTGAACCCGTACACGAGTGACGCCAGATACACGGGTTTCATCATTCTCAGTTTGATCTGGCGGCGGCGATTGTAGCGATGGCGATGGTAAATTCTTTGATAAATCAGGGAAGGGTTTCGATTGCCGAAGGTCCTGACCTATCGGGTCATCGTCTGTTGTAGCAATCTCATCAGGGATGTTTCCCCCGCCAAGATCGTCATGAGCGTTGTACTTTGACGATGGAATGACTATGTCCTGCCGGTTTTGCTTTCTTGATCTCTCGCGAGCTTGTTCGAGGAGCGCCCCCTGCTCCCTTCTCGCAGCTTCGCGCTCTTTCTCTTGCTCTCTATGCTCAGCCTCCAGATCACTGATTACAGCCCACTCGACACTCTCGTCACCAACATCACCGGAATCTTCTAGAAGAACATCTCCAGATAGATCAATAGATGTCACACCACCGCCATCGAGGAACATTCTTTCAAATTCTTGATCTATAGATTCGTCACGTCTGGTGTCACTGGGTGTTGTCTCTTCACGGCATGCTTGCGCTAGCGCTCTATGTTTTGTAACAATTGCGCGCTGTGCCTTTCTACTCCTGGAATTCATTTCCATTTTGTGTAATTGATCAGTTATCGTCTTGTACTCCGTTTCCATTCTCAAACGACCGGAGGCACTTCGATACCTCTGTTGCGCTCTTTGATTATATAGATTCCGACGCCTTTCATTTTCAGCCCTCTCCTTTTTCATGGAAGATGCTTTGGCAGCAGCACCTCGAAATCCATTCCTTTCCCTCGATAAATCCTTTAAAAAGGGCTGTCTACCAATGGTCCGATTTTCTGCTCGGCTGCTCGAGCTAGAAAGATTAGCGACTGTGGTCTCAGGTACCATCTTCATGATGCGGGGGGGGTGATGCCGTACGACCCGATGATGATGCCGTGATGTACTGAAATCAGATATGCTCGCTCCCTGCTGTTGCACCCTCGAATCGATGCGGCGATCAATTCCCATTGATTTGTAGTCAATATTTATCGCTTTCTGCCATCTTCGCTCATCTTCTACTGCTGCTGCTAGCTGTACAGCTGCATATCTACGAGCTTCCTCTCGCTGCCTGGAACTTTCATTACCACGCACAATGTGCCTCTGCTTTGCCTTACTCAGATTTCTCTTATGAGGTGTTTCTTCATTGCGACGTTCATGAAGCGCAGCCAGGTGGCGTCGAGCATGCACTTCGTTAATAACTCCCCAGGCTTGCACCTGCTTGCCCGCCTCCCTACATAGACTGTCTTGCTCGCTGACCGCCTTTTTCTGGGCATTTCCAATGGCGGCCAGGCCTTGCAAATATCGCTGCTTTAGCCGTGCTTTTTCTTTCTCCTTGTCCTGGACCCATGCCTGCTCCTTTATCTCTAACGCACTTCTCTGCGACTTTTTTGCACGCTCACGTAATATCCGATTGTTCCGCGCTGCGATGAGTTTTTCTTGGCTCCGCACTTCTAGCAAACGTCTCACACGGAGATCGGCCGTTGGAGAATTGTACCTCTCGTTCCTTGGAAAACTTTGTCTTCTATCGGACTTTGGACGCAGCGCACTCTGAACCTTTGCATCTACAGCAGCATGCACATTCTCCTCAATATGGTGCCTCACCTGATCATAAAGCTGACTCTCCCGCTGTGTGCGTGCCATCGACGCCATGGAATTGAGCTGCTTGGTAGAGAACTTCTGTCCCTCTACAGCGTCATTTGCACCCATTGTGCTCCGTTTTCTAGTCACGTGAGCGCGCCCTCTCCGCCTACTCTCTAAAAATATCCTCAAATCGTCGGCGGAGCGGAAGTGGGGGGTGGTGCTCGACATGCTCCTCGCTTCGTCTTTTTTGAAATTTTTTTTGCACAGCGGATGTTGTGAAGCACCACCAGAACCGCTACAGTAACGTACGCACGTACCTACTCGTACGTGCGTACGTTTACGACGTACTGGTAAGGTACGCACGTACAGGCGCTCGTACAGTACGAGACGCACGTCGATACCTTAAATTTAACACACACTTCGCACTGGTTCCTCGTAAAATGGTGCCAGCATGAGGAGGCGCAACCAGAGCGAAGAAGACGAGGAAGGTCGCGGCAGCAGCGTCGAGATAGCAGACGAAGGAGACAAGACCGAGAAGTTTGGTGGCTTCAAGGAGGCGGGTCCTAGCATTGAGCCTCCGGCGTGCGCCTGGAAGCGTTGCTTTGATGCGCCAAAACTTCCAAAGGAATTCAAGGATTTCACACCAAGTGGATTTTGGGAAGTCCTGCGGCTGCTACCGCTTGCTTATCGCATCGCTTCATATGTGTGTGAAGAGAAAGATGCACATCGAACACCAATTTTTGATCTGCGACTTCCAGGATTGAAGCCACCAGAAAGGAAGGCAGATCAGGGAGTGCCGTTGGGCGGGATCGGCTCCGGATCTCTCACCCGTAGCTACCAAGGCGAATTCAATCGATCAGATATTCATCCTGGATACTGTAGAAGTGAAACGATTCAAGCAAATCAGTTCTCGCTCCGAGTCGCTCGAGCGGATGGGTCTGTAGAAACCTGTGTGCTGTCAGTACTTCCCGCACCTGTTTCAGGAGGTGACTTAGGTGCTTGGACTTGGGGCTGCCTTAACAAAACAAGTTGTACATACTACGCAATTTTTCCACGGGCCTGGTATGTTTATGATGAGCCTCTTCCAGGAATTCGGCTAGTTTGTTGCCAATTTTCGCCTGTCATACCTCATGATTACGAAATTAGTGGAATGCCAGTATCTGTATTTCGCTGGAGTATTGAAAATACTTCTGATGAAGAGATTGTTGCTTCTCTACTCTTTACGTTTGAGAATGGGGGTGAAGCTGCTGTGGTCGTGTCGCCTGGCGATGAAATGCCTACAAATGAGTCTTGGATTGGGTCACATGTGTGTGGAGTCACCCTACACCACTATGCAAAAGTTCCAGACACAGTAATGCGCCCAGAGTACTTGGACTCACCGGAGCGATGGAAATGCAACTGCTTCAATTTCATAGCTGGTTCAGCTTTGTTAGTGCTTGCTTTCCTCCTTTTGGGCACGCCAACTTGCATTTGGTTATCTACTAAATTCGACCCTGGACTTTTGTGGGGGTTGTTTTCTGCTACTGTGCTTATACTTTCGCTTCCGGCTGCTTTACTACTTGGCAAAACCTGCGGTCTCATGCCGTGTTTCCGCAGGCCGAAGCGCTGGCACCATGTCTCTACCGCCCACTGCATAGCTGCCGGTAATTGTGGAGACGATGTGAGAGTGTCTGTCTGCAAGTCGTTTTTCACCTCAGGACCCACTCCCGAGGACACCTTGTGGGACACATTCACAAGGACCGGCGAAATATGTGACTATGTAGTACCATACCAGGAAGATATTCATAAATATCGTAGGACCGGCGCTGGGGTATGCCAGCAGGTGCACTTAAAATCTCAGCAGAGGAGAGAGTTGCGTTTCTCGCTAGCTTGGGCGGCACCGCTCGTTCATTTTGGAGGAGAGAACATGGTGATACGTAGATATGCAGTCGGATTTCTTTCTGCAGGACAAGTTGGGTCAGAGATCAAAGTTGCAGAAAAAATAGCTCGTGTACTTGCTCAGAAAGCACTCCATTCGTGGCAGTCGTGGAATCTTCGTATCTGTGAAAGTCAGCGTCACATTCTGTGCGACGAAAGTTTGCCAACATGGTATAAATCACAGCTTTTTAATGAACTGTATTTTCTTGTTGCTGGTGGAGCAGTATGGTTTCATAAACTTGGGGCTCGGATGCGAAAACGCAATGGCATAACTGGAGATGATGGCAAAGATGGTGGGTTGGAGTGGGGAGGATATCGATGGCCAAATTCAAAATCTGCAAATACGCTAGTGAAGATGCAGTTATCTGTCTCGAAACAGGAGGTCCTTCCTTCGTCGAGGCAGCGAACATCGGATAGCGAAAAATCAATCGGGCATTTCTTGTATCTGGAAGGCCAGGAATATTTTATGTACAATACTGCAGATGTGCACTTTTATGCTTCTTTCGCTCTCGCAATGTTGTGGCCTGACATCGAGCTATCAATTCAGCGTGATTTTGCCAATTCTGTCTTACAGGAGGACCTACAGCGTCGAGTCTTGTTGGGCGATGAGACTGTTGCGCCTCGGAAGAAATATGGTGTTATTCCACATGACTTTGGAACACCTTCCGGTTCTCCTCTAGTGCGCCTGAATGCCTACAACTTTCAGGATGTTTCAAGATGGAAGGACTTGGGTTCGAAATTCGTTCTGCAAGTCCTTCGGGATTATGTTGTCACAGGAGATAAGGATTTTCTCTGTGAAGTGTATCCAGCTGTGAAAATTGTTATTGGTGAGATGAAATCTTTTGATAGGGATGGTGATGGAGTTATTGAAAATGATGGGTATCCCGATCAGACCTATGACGTATGGACTGCAAGTGGACCGAGTGCATACTCCGGGGGTTTGTGGCTCGGTTCCCTTAGTGCCGGCATGCAGATTGCCAGAATAATGGATGACAAAATAACAGTTCAAGAATATTCAAAAATGTTTTCTCGTGGTAGGGCCAAATTCGACGAATTGCTCTGGGACCATTCTGGGCGCTACTATCGGTACGACGCAAGCAGCTCGGGACACAATGACAGCATTATGGCTGATCAGCTTGCAGGCCACTGGTATTCTCGTGCGTGCGGCTTGGCTGGTATTGTACCAGCTTGGAAAGCAAAGGCAGCGTTGGAGACGATCTTTCGCTCCAATGTAATGGGGTTTCGTGGTGGTGCTGCCGGAGCTGTTAATGGGACCCGTCCTGGGGGTACTGTTGATGCATGTTGCTTGCAGTCGCAAGAAGTATGGTCTGGAACCACATATGCGCTTGCGGCATGTATGCTGCAAGAGTCGAGGATCACGCATATTCCGGGAAGATCATCAATTGTCTCGACTAACGAAGAGAAAGAAAAAGGCTCACGGACAAGTCTAAGAGACATGGCCTTTCATACTGCGAAAGGCGTTCAGCAATCGGCTTGGGACAGTTTTGGTTATTTCTTCCAAACACCGGAGGCTTGGAATTCGGCTGGCAACTATAGATCGCTTGGTTACATGCGCCCACTTTGTATATGGGCCATGCAGTGGAGTCTACAGGTTTTACCGGCGATAGAGGTTGGTGATCAGAAACGTGAAGATATTTAAAATTCATAACTATCTGAAATTCTATTTTCATGGTCTAGCTAGATCTAGATCAATATAAGCGCTGGCACCATCGCTGTAACTGCCGCTTATTCCAATCCAAATTTTTTACATTTTAGATTTTAGCGTTCGTCTACATTTTTAAACTTAAACTTTAATCTTTAACGTTTAATTTAAATGTGTTATGTGTTATGTGTCATGTGTCACGTGGGAATTTGATTCGTTCCACCAACAATATCAGCCCGACACTGCGTGGACAAACACTACTCTGTTGCATCGCGTGATCTGATCATGATCAAAACCTAAATGAAATAGCTCTAATCTCGCTTCTTAATCTGAACATTTTTTGCGAGAAAAAAATATAACAAAACAAGTAGAAAGAGCACGATTAAAGGCTGAGAAGAGAGACGCCACAATCTTCTGAATTTATGCCCAGCAGTTAAGCGGGAATCCGTCAACGAAACTTTCCACTTTAGACTCCACATGTCGCTTCGATATTTGGGATTCGAACCATATGCTTCGCCTCCAAAAATTACAGCATGTCCTAAAACATTTGAAGCAAATGCGTGTCGATATCTTGCCACTGGATGAGATTTACAACTTACGTGATTCCACGTGCTATCTTGCCCGAGTAGCCAGGACTCAGATTTCACATGGCAAGCAGGATTGCAATTTGCTCCTCCGAATACCAAAATTCCAGACGAAGTTAGATGAAGAGATGAGTAGGATAACGCCATATGAGTTTTAGACGCAGCTTTCTCGATTATTTCTGTCCATTTGCGTGTCCCTGCGTCCCATTTCCACATATCTGCTAGGCTTCTACTGCAACTCCAGGATGGCCTGGAGCTTGGCTCACACCCAATATTGTTATTGGCACCTCCGAAAAGAAACATCTGACTCTTGGCGCATACTACTGCATGGCCGTGGCGAGGTCGCGGCTTCTTCGAAGTTGGAAAATTCTCAAGTCTCCAGTAGCTCTCGTCATGACCTGTCATTGTCCACAGCTCATCTGTATCAGCAACTTGCCAGCCAACGCCCAAAGATTTGCCACGGACAAGGCCTCCAAATATGATCATTTCATTCTGGATGAAGCAAGCACTGTGCGCAGATCTCGGCTTCGGCCAATTTAAATTTTCTCCATCGCCTTTTTCGTGTTCTTTCCACGGAGGCATGCGGCTGCTCTTAAAACTCCACAAGTCATTAAAATAGTGCCCTTTGACATATCCTGCTGTGGGGTTGAGGAAAGACCTGCCACCGTCATCACCACCAAAAAGCCAACTTACTTCACCGCTCTGAGATAATGTATGCGAGTAACGAGCTTGGGGAGCCCGGGTTGTCGGAATCATGGACCATGAAGCCACGAGAGAATTGCCTTTACCCAATGATAATGTAGCAATCCACGTATCATCGAAAAATGTGGGTTCTTTTTTGTTGTGATAGCCACCAAAGAGGAGCAAGGAGCTTTGATTCAGGAGCGCCAGGGCATGTCCGTAGCGACTATCTGGGAAAGTTTTGGACAATGTCGCCACTTGTGACCAGTGCTGCAATTCCATGGCGTCGGCCAAAGAGAAACGCTCAAGTAGAAATGTCCACAAACGTTGCTTCATTGAATTGCCATAGCGACTCGCAGTAGTTTCATGCTTTCTGCTTTTTAAGCACCGGGATAAGGTAACGTTTTGACTAGCCCTGTGCGCTGGGGTTACGGTAGTTTTTATCCCGTAGCCGAATCTCGACCTCCAGCTGCCTCCCAGCTGGCAAAGGTGGGGCGGCTTTTAGCTCCAACGGAACTCGTGTCGGCGTCACGTGCGGAAAGTCTATGTTCTTGTGGTGTGAGCCGGTTGACATTTGAACAAACAACGAAAATCGTCAACGGGCCTCTGCTATCGCCAGAAAACCACAGATGCACACTGGAAGAGGACATGGGCCTGGTGTGAGATCACATGGGATGAATAGGTGTACAAAATAAGGCTGTGACTCAAAGAGACTGAATAGTACTTTAGTGGAAGTTGTAGTTGTGCAGGTGGATCGACATGGAATTCTGCATACCAAGTGAAAAAGCAGAGGCTCTAGGTATAGCACGACTACAGTCATACACCTCGGACCACTGTGCATTGGTGCATATGATAGGAAAGTTTGCAAAGTGCGCCACATCACCAACAGACACAGAGGGTTGGATTCGCCAACACCCACTGTGGGTTTACATTTTCGAACTTATAGTTGGGGATGTGCTAGAAGAACCAGACTATGCACCTGCCTCGATATTGGTTGCACAGGATACTAAAAGTTTTCGCGTTTGGTTAAACATAAGCCAAGAGGGGAAAGCGCTCGTTGATGAACTGAGGGAGCATGGTATTTTGAACGGGCTGAAATTGTCGTCGACAAGCGGTCAGCCTGTCACCTGCTTTCAGCTCTCCGTTGCAGGCCTTCAGTTCAACGCCAAAATACCAGATGAGATCAAACTAGCAACAGATAGAATTTTATATCCACCAAACAGTTTACAAACTGATGAATCTCTTCTTCGGGTAAAGTTTGATGCAACGGATTACAGATTCCGACTCTATAACGAAAACGGATTCTCTCGGGACAGCAACATTACTGATACTGAAGATGTGTCTTACGTTTCAAGTCCCTATCTGCCTAGTTGTCTAAGAAACACTACGAAGCCAATGCACAACAATTCACACCGGCGAGACGAGTCGGCAGGCACTGCAGATGCTATTCAAGCGGAGACTAACGAGGTTATCACACTCGGAAATGCCAGAACGCTTGTCTGCGAATGGGTGCCGTTTGGAGCAAATCAGATTGTGGCTTTGAATGAGAGACTGGGAGCTATGGACAGATGCCAGGGCGGTTTTTTCACTAACATGGTCGACACAGATCCAACTAAAACAAGTTTTGATGTACCCCCGGGCTTGACACAGGTATCCATCTTAGACTTTGACTTCATACGTTTCATAAACTTCGAAGCTGAAATTGGGTATGCGGTAGATGAGGGCATCGTGCAAGTCGAGGAATTTGGTATGCATTTAAATGTTGATGGCACACTCATTTATGGAATGTTCATCGAAGCGATTAATGAGCGACACGCGGAAAGTGTGAGCGTCGACCATCTAGCGCGTGTACTCGTAGATGTGCATAAGGACTCAAGCGAGATCATGGGAGATATTTTATCGGAATTTCAGATGAAACTTTTAGATATGATATTTATGGGGGATGCACAAAACCGGGGCAAGTTCAATGCTATTCTTGCTGAGACATTAGAACCTCTACTTGACGGAAAATTCTTTATAGATAGAAGCGAGAGGGAGCTTGAGATAAAGCAAATAATCGGTGATGTCATCACGGCGAAACTTCTACGCGGCACGGATCTGATACTGGTAGGCAGGGAGGGCCTTTGCTATGCAGGACCAAATTGGAAGGAGTGTGAGCAGCCGCTCATTTCCTTTGTTTCGCTTCTCTCCAAGGAGAAGTTCATTCGAAACTTTTTCGTGAGAATGTTCATATTGAATTCGCAGATCGAAGAATCAAATACGCTTATACAAAGCTTTAATGAAGACCCCAAAAGAATCTTTGTGATTCGCGAACGTCTTCAAAGAGACAGTCAAACGATAATTTTGCTGCGACAAACCCTGGACTACTTACTCCGTGCCGTCGAAAAACCATATCATCAGAATTTTGTCGAAAGTTCTATTGCGTCTCTATTTGTAGAGACAACAAGGATGAAAGAACAATACAAAAGCATATTGTTGCGGACAAAAGACATGGTAAAGCTCGTCCGTGGCTCCGAAAATAAGCTCTCCATTCAGAGGCAGCAGGCTGCCTCGATTACTCAGCGTCTTGTGGCTGGAACTGTCAAGAACATAGATGTTAATTTTGGAAGTCTTGTGAGTGCCGCAGCTGCAGACGAACGATCAGCAGTCGCAAATGATATCATGAATATCATTTTCGCCGGCTCCTTTTGTTTTCACATCATTGATCGACTCACAGGTGATGATTTCTTGGGATTTGAAGGTGTCGATTGTGGACCTTCCGTTGGTAACGGTTACTCGTGGCAAGCACAGCCTGGCGAGGGAACAGGTGCAGCTAACTGGATTTATATAATGTTAGGCTGGCTAATTTACGAAACACCATTCGGATGGTTCGTATTCAATATTGTGTGGCTGTTAGTATTGAGTTGGCTTCTGCAGAGATTTATGGCTGCCCTCCTGGCGAAGGCTCGCGGAGCAATGTCGATTAGGAAGCGTCTGGATTTGCCTATCAATATTGAAGCTTTTGACATGCTGGCTGCACAGAAAACGGTGGTTGCAACTGGAGTCTCGAGACTCGAGGATTTATGCGTTGAGAAGATTGCTTGGAATGAATCAGATTCACAGTACTGGGACGGCGAGCCACCAACCATACTTCTTGAATATGACCGCCAGATTTGCTTTCTATATCAAATGGAACTGCAGTGGAACGGTCAGCGACAGAGGAATAGCAGCAAAACTCTTGTCTCTTTATTTGTCGAGCAGCTTCGTAAGGAGGGTATAACAGATTAAGCAGCTATCCATCGCTCTTCTCTCTGCGTGACTCAGCGCAAACAACAATCGGATTGAATCATGCATTAGTTTTACATTTTACATTTTTGCATTTTTCTCTTTTCCTTTTCCCTTCTTCTTTTTTTGACGAATTTCTAATTTTTTCTAAAATTTCAACTCTTCTTTCATTTTGATATTTTGTACTTTTAACTTTGCAACTCCGAGTGATCGTACTGTACATTTTACTTGGCGCTGATGCTCTTGCTTCGCACCGGAGCACTACTAGCACTACTAATACTAATATCAGTGCATTTGCAAAGTCTTGTGATAGTGATAGTGATAATTCATTTTGCGGTAGAAATAAAAATATATCGTTGCGGTAACGCTATTTTTGTACAGACACTGCCTCCTTAGACGCGGCCTCCTTCAGTTGGGCATCAGCCTTCTTCCGCAGAGACGCCTCAAATAGATCACGCGATTTGTATTTCTTACGCCGTTTCTTCCGGAAAATTTCGTCTTCGTCCCATGCTTTCAGTTTTTCATCAATCCACCGGTCTAGTTGGCGTGCATAACTCTGGGTTTCACTGCTTGATAGAGGTTTCTTTTTGTCTCGCCGAGGACTTCCGATGCTGCGAAGTGTACGAGTCACATGTGTAATTATGTCATCGAGGACAAGAGCAACTTCTTCAGACATTTCATGTTCACGAGATTTCGTATCAACGCCATCGGCATCTTTATCGTGCGTCAGGCGTACACGGTTAAGTTCTTCCTCGGTGTAGTGGAGAGCATCCGTAGTTTTTTCCAGCTTCACAGTCAGCTCGTCAATAGTTTTTTCAGCCCTAAGGAGAGCAATTTCAAGCTCGCGTGGATGGCGAAACTGTCGTACATGGTACTTGGGAAGCGAAAAACCTTTGCCCCTTTTCAAAACACCGCCACTCGTCACAAGTTTCGACCTCTCCTTCTTCTTGCGCGTTTTTTTAGGTCCCATTTTTGTCTCGCTCTGTTTCTTCTTCATCTTCCGTTTGCGACGCTTACTCTTACCCTTTTTCATACCTGGCGCATCGTCGTCGTCACCACTGTCATCGTCGCTTGTGACAAGATCGTCATCATCGAAATCTGATCCCTGCTCCAAGGCTGCTGAGTGAGTTACGTTCTCCGAAGGGTGCGAAATATCGTCTTCCTTGATTTCAACGTCAACAAGACCTGACTGCGATAAGTTTTCGATGGCACCTTTTGTTGATTCATCTGATTCCTCAGAATCCTTTTCGCATTTTGCACCTTGCTCATCTACTTCGTCCTTTGTCTTCGTTTTTCTGCTTTTCACTGGGAAACTGTTAGTGTCGCCTAACTTTGCCCCACTGTTTAGATCATTGCTATAATCGGAGTCTTCCGGTGCAGAAGTTGAGAAAGCATCTTCTGAATGTGAAACCTCTCGTGCTTTTAAAGGCACAGTTTTCTTCTCACTTGGCGTGGAGTCATGAAGCTGCTCTTCATGGAGTATGTGTGGTTCAGAATCTTGGATGATTGAGCCCATCGATTCCCGCTTTTTCATGTTAGAATTATCTTTCTTCGGGTTTGCTGCTGACACATTCTCACCTCTGACTTTGTTTGTCGATTCGTTCGCTTGTAACAACTCTTCCATGACAGCTTTTTTAGCCTTCTCATAAATTTCTTTCTCCTTGACTTTCGCCTTCTCTATGATGGTCGTCTCAGCTTTTTCAGCTAGCTTCTTCTGCCGATCTCTTGCGACTTCAGCGGCTTCCTTTGCGACACGAAGGCCCATTATTTCGGCTTTTTGTCGTGATATGACATTCTCCTGTTTCCCTGCAAAAATTTTATGCTGTACCATCTCTTCACGTAATTTTTTGGCCTCCATACGAGATTTTTCTAGCTCTGCGCGAAGCTGCTCAGTAACGCGGTTGTTGTCGTCATCGCTGGTTTCGTCGTCTTCATCACTGTCGCTACTTGACGTCGAGGAAGAAGAAGGCACGCTTTCATCGTCTGATGATGATGCGTCCTCTTCAGTATCTACGTCAGATTCGCTTAGCGAGTCTGAATCGCTGCTGTCAGAATCACTGCTATCATTATCAGAACCTTTATGATTTCGTTTCCTAGAGATCTTCTTCACCCTGGACGCTTCTTTTCTTGTATTCGCTGAGGTTCGGCTTTTTTGTATCACTCTCTTGTTTTTCTGACCTGCTACTGTTACGGATCGCTTCTTGCGGAGCGACCGTTTTTGGAGATCACTAATAGTGTCTCTTGCTACGCTTGAATTCCACCATTTTTCAAAATTTGCGACGTTTACCTGGTTTCCAGATTTTGGTATAGAGTTCACTATTTCCTCTACTTCCTCGGGCGCAGCTTCGGGTGGTAGGAGTTGCTTTACTACAGCGATCGCTTCATCTTCAGTCAAAGTCTTTCGTGATTGTTTGCTTCCATCCTCATTATCTACACCTGCCATGACTTTCCGCTCTGACACGTTCTCTGGACTAGTATGTGCTTTTTTCGCTCTTTGTTTTCCGTCTTTAGTCAATGAAGAGGACCTCAATGCTGCAAAGATATCTAATGAAGTGAGTTTCGGTATCGCTGGTCTTTCGACAGTAGATGCGTTCCGTCGTCGCTTGCCAAGTTTCCCCTTTCCCCTTTTTTCACCAAGGGCTTTCCGAGCAGTGTTGCGTGGGCGGCTGTCCAAAGACTTTTGCGGCGAGGTTATTGCACGTTTGGCACCTGACAATGACTTCCTCCTTCCCCCAGGCTTGTTCTTCCGCTTGGACCAAGACTTCCCCCCATCATGACTCTCTTCAAGCTGCCATTTCCGCCTCTTGTTGGATGTTCTTCGTCGCTGATTCAGCTCTTGTTGCTCCGGTTTTGCTTTCGATTTTTCTGGCGTCGGCATAAAGCCGGCGAGAAGTTGTATGCTAATTCATGGCGGCGTTTCTTCAAAATTTGTTTTCCAGTGAGACCAAAACGCCCGTCAAACTTCACCATAGGATCATGTTTTGTATCTGGAAAGAGACCCCGCGGCACAAACCGGGAACCAGGCATTGTTCGCGAGTCGAGGATTTTGTTGCCATGTGCAATCTTATCATCACTTTTGGCAGTGCTTTCCGCATGCCGTCGTTTCATTAGAATCTTCTTTTTCCGCTCCAGTCGCTCTCGGCGCAACGCCTCGTTGGATCTGATGGGTTTATACTTTAATGCTCTCTCGAAAAAATGACTGTGCGCAATAACGCGACCACCTTCGCTCCAACCATCGTCTTTCTCAGTTTCTTCCTGGACACCCACGAGCTGGTCTCTTTTGAACACATGTACAGACTTATCAGGGAGGATAACTTGGTAGAGATTATTTTTCATGCGTGCTTTCACCACTCCCCTAACCTTTTCTCCGTGTCCACCATCCGCCCGCATCCATCCATCTTCTTCTAGCCAAATGTGACATGGAGCTCCTGGCGCTATGCGGTTACTGGCACCTTGAGCAGCTCTTTTGCGAGATTCCACTCTAGAGACAGTTACTGATGAAGTTTGCATTCCTCGAGATTCTATTTCGCCCTTCTGCACTGCTTTGCGCGATGTCTTATTCTGCTTCTGGACAGACTGTGTTAAGCTAACTTTACTTTCTTCACTATCAGACCTTGTTACAGCAACATCAGAGGCCTTTGGAATATCTGCTCTTGGGACTGCCCACTGCTGCTCCTGCGCCGCGGACTTCTTGTCAATACTGTTTTGTTGGGAATCAATTGTTTGATGCATATCCACAGCTTGATAATTCGGGGACCATTTGCTCGTGAGCTCACCCTTTGACGCAAGAACATCATCCGGTGCGTAATGCATGTGATTTGCTCTACCGCTACTGCCCGTTTCGTCATCAGCGGCGTACAGCATTCCATTTGGTGCTGAGTGACGGCGAAGCAAGTGCTGCTCGTTGGACGTCGTCGCAGTTTTGATTGGACCAAGCACTCTTGTTGGTGTAATCCAACTTGATTTTCCTTCCTCCTCGGTTTCAACCCAGGCCTGGAACGGCTTGATGGCTGCAAGAGCTCGGCGATCGTGGCCAAGACCCCTTTCCATATGCTTTGAGCGATGGTGCTCCAGGACAGCTTCCCATTCCTGCCTTGCACTTTCTTGCAGAGTGCGCTGTTGCTTTCTCCTCTCTCGCAACTTGTTCCGCAGATCATTAGCTACAGCTTCCACCTCGTTACGTGGTGGGCCTTTCATCGTTCTCCCGTCGCCAATTTTGCCAGAATTTTGCAACGAGGCTTGCAGCATCTCCTTTTGCTTTGCCATAGCTGCTGCCAAGGACAAATCATAATCAAATTGCAGCTCTTCCTCACTTCCACGGAGAAATTTTTGTCGCAGAACTTCATCCGCAGTACCGCCTTTGGATTCTTCCATGCTGCGAACCAGCAGCAACTCGTGAAGTTTCCCACGTCTATGGTCTTGCGTCCTGTCAATGAAGACGCCTCGTAACGTCTCTCCGAATTAATTTCTAGACTTTCAACTCTCCAATAAATTCCTTAGTCTCGATCGCTCGATCGAATCTAAATCTAAATCATCGAAACCGGGAGGGGAAACACGTAGGGTAAGGTTCGTGCGTTCGCACGTTCGCCGTTCGCACGTTCGCACGTTCTACGCACGTTCGCACGTTCGGGAATACGAGCTGCGGAACCACCCGTAATATCCCTTACGCGTACGCACGTACGTGCGTACGCACGTACAGTACAGTATGTGGATCATGGATCATCCGACTTCTCGGGCCTTGGTGTTTGGTTGCTTCACTGGCGGCGAACGTCTGCCGAAGCGTCACCGTTCCGACGTCAAGACTAGAGGAAGCCGGATCCACGGGACGCCCATCCTTCAAAACCAATACACAACTTAAAAAACTGCCGTAAATTTAGCTAACTCCGCCGATGGAGAAGAAGGATGCGTCAACTCCACAGACGGTCTCTAAAGAAATGCGCCAAGCAAGGTCAAGGCTGCCAAATTCTCTCATCACAGCACTTTTAACCGATCTGTACCAGATTACGATGTGCTATGCGTACTGGAAGGCGGGACTTCACGAACAACGTGCTGTCTTTGATGTTTTCTTTCGCAAAAGCCCTTTTGGTGGTGAGTTTGCTATTTTTGCTGGGCTTCATGACGTTACAGCTTTTGTTCGCGAATGGAATATTACGGAGGGCGACGTAGAGTACCTCAAACAATGCAATTGTATACCTGGTGCTGATTCAGAATTTTGGGAATATCTTTTGTCTCTTAACTCCAGTGAGCTGCAGGTCTGGGCAGTGCATGAGGGTAGCGCTGTGTTTCCCCGAGAACCAGTTATGCGGGTCGAAGGACCCCTTGCACTCTGCCAACTCTTAGAGACATCAATTCTCAATCTCACAAATTATGCGTCGCTCGTATGCACAAATGCTGCGCGTTTTCGCCTAGCTGCAGGACAAGACAAAAAGCTCCTAGAATTTGGATTGCGAAGAGCACAAGGTCCCGATGGTGGGGTGTCAGCCTCTCGTTATTCATACATAGGTGGTTTTGACGATTATCTTGAGCTATTTGTTCAGTATGGTAGAGTGGCACTTTTCATGCCTGTATTCCCTATCGGCGCCATTCTCGCTCTACTGAATAATTTTATAGAACAGCGAGGCGACAGTTACAAGATGCTTTACGAGCAAAATCCTATGTTTCCTGCCGTGGATGGGCGAGATACAACGGCGGATGTCTGGTTTGTCGCCTTCTCGGTCTTATCGTACTTGGCAATCGCAAGTAATGTCGCATTACTTGGAATGGATCGTGACAGCACACTTGATGGTTATCAGTCCCCTCTGCACCCTTTTTTCCCGGAAAGGTTCCATGATTTGGTGGGAACTCTTGCCATCCTCTTCGTACTGGAGCACGCTCTCATTTTAATGAAGACAATCATTGCATATTATTGGGCCACTACAGATAGGCCAACGTCGCAGTTAGCGACTGAGGAAAATGCACCCCATCAGCCTCTTTTTACACATATTAGCGAAACGAATGCCAGCACACCTGCCGCGTTATCAGCTTCTGTAGTGAAATTTGCTAGTGATCGCAGCAATGAGGAGCAAGCAAGACTAAAAGCACCCGGTGAGGCGGCAGTGGTGGCAGAGGTTTTAAGAGTATTGTCAACTCGTGGAGTTTCACAGCATTATACCTCTCCTGCGTCACTGAAGGGTGATATTCTTGCATGTATACGCCCGCTTACCAGTAGAATCAGGCAGGCAGAAAGGGAGAGAGACGAAGCTTTTGCTTTCGCCTCGGAGCATATTTCACCCGAGGTGTTGTGCAAGTTATCTCGCAAGAATGATTGAAATTGAAGTTGAGTGTTGAAATGAATTTTAATTTCCACGATACTTTGCCTTCCGCATTTTTTGTCGCATTCGGCACGTGTTGGGCACCACGCAAAATTCGTAAATAATTTTTAGTTTTGGGTTTTATATTTTAGATCTTTGAGCTTTGAGCTTGAGTTAAATAAGACTTAATTGGCACGAGAAGACGTACAATAGTACTGGACGGGAAGCATCAGTGGAAAAGTGCTTCAGACCCAATCTTCACCATCATCGTCATCTGATGCTTCCCGAAAACTAACTCGATTAAAGTTTTTCATTTCGACTCCAGATTTAGACAGCATTTCCGCAAATGATGGGGAGAAAAAGACATCCCCGGAAGGTTTGGGCTTGGGTGCAATGGCTGCTCTATTTTCTTTAGCCTCGTGGTGTTGCTGCAAGCTCTCCATTTCATCAGAGGTGGGATCATCGCTGCTGCTTTCTTCAAGGTGAGTAAATTTCTTCGTGTCGACACCTCTTCCGCAAAGAAGGCAGGCCATCGTGTAGCGCTGCTCTTCGATGCCATCTGTCACAAAGCTATATTCATGCCTGCATATGAGGTGTCCACAAGAACTGCAAACATGCTCGTAAGTTTTTACCTCCTCCAACGTTGTCGAAACCAGACCGTCACTGCTTTTCTCCTCTTCTTCAACACCTTCAGTGGCGCAGTTGTCTTCTTTCTGCCATGGACCTCTTGCCCCACAGTTAGGACACTGTCGAGCAAGGTTCAACAAGTACGCACCATGATCACAGCACACAGATCCCCTATCCGGGAGTGGGGACTTTACACACTGCTTACACATCAATGGAGGAGAAGGCTGCTTGTCCGTGGATTTCGTTCTTCGCTCCACATTTTCCCCTCATTCGCACATACCCGTACCATATTCATTTCGCGTCCTCTATTGTGCCAAACAGGAAACAGGAACACACAGCACAGCAAAAATTGAACCTGGGGATTGCTGTTCAATATGCTTCCCATGCAAGGATAAAGTTGTCATATTAGCGTGTAGTCAAGCAGTCACCCGTATTCTGGATCAAGAATCTGATTTAAAACTAGTCGCAGTCCCTTAAACATTTTAACATTTTCAGGTGCTACTTAGGTGTTACTACGGTACGGGTGTGAGGCAGTACCGTAGTACGTGTTCCTCTAATCTAAATCACAAGTTTACAGAGTATGCTTCGGGCACGCTCCCTACTGGCCCCAACTTTCGGGCTGCTGCTTTTGATTACAACGAGGTTGCCACAAAGATGTGCGCTTGCACGGAGCCGTGCATCTGCCAAGCGACCTAATATAACTTGGGTCGCCGCCTTTTTCCCCCACGCGAAGCATGGAGCAGTAGCTTCCACTGCTAGTGACCTCTGTCGTTATTCTGGGGGGTTCAGTGACTCCATGTCTGACTGTGATCACATGACGGTGGCTTTTAATCCTGACGAGCAAGCTCTCAATAAAATGTCGAAAAGCTTCGGAACCGCCGTTTTCATAAAGCCAGTGGCCATCGCAGAGGATGAGCACACGGCTGCTGTTCTCTTGCAGGTGGTGCAAGGACCAAATAGCAGCATTTCAGAAAACTTATACCCTCACGCAACGCTATTGTCTTCGAAGTACCCATACACACCTGTCTACAGCAATTGTCTCTGGGAAAGGGCCATCAATGCCTCCGGCGCTATTGTTACGTCTGGTATAAATGGGAAGCCATCCAAAGTCTTATTGCCGTCTGGTGCGAATGTCTGGAATGGAGTTTTGCCACGGGGTTTTTGCTCTGATATGGGTCAAAATGCTTTTCCAGCAACACGTGCGGCCATAGGCTTGCTTACCGAGAACGCTCCGGTTTTCCAGGCTACACTCTGCAGCAATAATCTCTGGAATCGACAAACTTACCGTTGCAATGCCATTCAGCGATAGCGGTTCACTTTATGACAACAATTTTAATTTCGACGAAAACTCATAAACTTGTACTTCGAATTCGCATCATTTTTCCCGAAGGTAATTTATCTAGTCTCGCGGGGATTCGGCGAAAGCGCCCCCGCATGCTTTTGCAGCCGACAGCTATATTCACTGTGTAGGAATTTACTTCGCCGCGCTGGCACACCAATCCAAGATCATCGAGACCTTTCAGTCGAAGAAGGAAAGAAGAAGATGATGAAAATTTCTGTGTGGTCTCACAGATAGGCCACAATCGCCAACGCCTCACTCGTTTTAGACACAGTTGGTAATGCTTGCACTTACACACATCCGAGATGTTTAATTTTACGTGCTAATTGAAAGCACTACACTACAGTAGTACAGAACTCCTTTTAAATTTTAAAGACAGGCAGCACAGAGAGCACAGTTTAACACTAACACCGGTCTCCTACTCCTACCTCGTTCTGTGCGTAAGAAGGCAATGGGAGTGCAATTGGAAAATCTGCTAGTCTCAAAAGATGCTCTGAGGCTGAACGCTACAGTATTACTACTATTACTGTAACTGCTGTATTTGATTAATTTAAAATATTAAGATGCACAGCAGCCTCAATGTCTCAATTGTACAAAGAGATAGAGGACGACACCACAACGAAGCTTTTTTCTTCTCATAAAGTTGGTACGCACGTACGACACAACAGAGTCGTAGGTTTTGAGCAGCCAGAGACCAGTAGAGTTTAGTAGCGCTAGAACCAGGTATACAGTCAGTTTTCAAGAGAGAGAGAGACACTGGAGACAGGAGATCTGCTGTATCTCGGTATGCGTTCGTTGCACTGCACAAGTCAGTATAACAAGTCACAGAGAGAAACAAAGCGACGCCCAGCAGAGAGCGAAAAATTACAATGGGTCAAAAGCTGACCCTCAAAGAGCAGATGCGAAGGAACCAACGCGCGGTGAAGAAGGTGAGTGCTTTCTCCGATGTTTTCTTCTATTTCGTTGCCTCACCCCCGAGAAATCCGAACATGCCTTTGGTAAGGCAACTTGGTGATAGGAGTATCGTCGTTGGACCACTGCGGCTTCTTTTCCTCACTGGAGTTGCGACTTCGTTTCTCTCTCCTGCGGATTGTTTCTTACCTCCTGCTTTTACTCCTTTCCTTCCAATCTGCTCCGGCTTCCTTGTTCTTCTTTTTCACTTTTGTATTTGTATTCCAGGCCGTGCGTGAAGTAGAAAGAGAACACAAGGGGTTAGAGCGTGCACAGAAAAAGTTAGTGTCAGACATTAAGAAGCTAGCAAAACAGGGGCAGATGAAAGCTGTGAAAATCATGGCCACCGATCTCGTGAGAAACAAGCGATTCTGCACGAAAATGCTCGAGATGCGTTCTCATTTGTGGGGTGTACAGCAGCGCATGGCAGAGATGAAATCGACACAAGCCATGACTTCAGCGATGAAGAGTGCTGCAAACGCAATGATTCGCATGAACAAGCAGATGAATATGCCACAAATGCAGCGAATTATGAAACAATTTGCGATGGAGAGTGAGAAGATGGAGATGACACAGGAGATGATGGGAGATGCAATCGATGATGCCATGGCAGACGATGAAGACGAAGAGGAAACGGAAGCCCTCGTTGGCCAGGTATTGGCCGAAATAGGATTAGATATGAGTTCCAATATCGAGGCCGCTCCCACAGCGCCAGTCGCGGCTGAAGCCAAGGCTGAGGACAAGGAAGATGCTGGCGTCTCCGAGCTTGAAGCGCGCTTGGACAACCTAAGGCGCTAAAAAGAATGTACATACATATCGTGTGTGCGAAAAAAAATGAAACGCCACGATAGAATTTTTAAACTTTCACTCATCCATCAGCTCTTCACTCAGCGCATGGTATTTGAAAATGTTTTTCTTTGGGACAAAATTGTGTCTATTGCTCATACGGTATGTGCAACGCATCGTATATCATGTATGCTGTATTGCATGAGACGAAAAGCAATGCAAGATGGATGACCATTGAAAGATATGCATTCAGATAATGGTATCCTGATATCGTGTCCTAGTCCTATAGCCTATAGTCCTTGGTTAGAACTACGAGAAGCACATCGGAGTCGCGGACATGCAAATGGAGATCGAATGTATCTGGGTCCACCCTTAAAGCTTAAAGCAGATGTGAGAAAACAAAAAAGTCCATTCCCATTCTTATTTCAGTTGCACGTTGCGTTAGATGTTTAGCCCAAGTCAGCCTCGAACTGCATTAAGAAAAGAAATAGGTCCAGGATTATCGCATCTCCTACACCTCTAAATTTAACTCCACTCTAACTCTAACTCTAAAAACTCTAAAATTGTAGTTTTTTTCAGAAAGCACTCTAACTCTAAACTCTAAATGTAGAAAGCAATTACAATTACTGTACAAAATGAAATGATGAAGTGCTTTCTGAAAAGAAAAATCTTTTCATTTTGACAGTGAAATGTGAAAGTTTCACGTGCAAATGTAGTAGTAGTATGTGATATTATGTGATAGTAATAGTGATTATGTGATATGTGATATATTCAGATCGAAATAAAATGATTTAAAATTTCGCTATAGGCCGGCGCAGGAGCTTGTCAGGTGAGTCGTCAGTGAGGCTGAGAGAGACGCTGGTGTCGAGGGGAGGAAGGACTTATCGCTGGCCGGATATATTCTGCCGACGATAAGTCCGTACTCAATGTATATTTCGTAGTACTTAATGTATAGACCTACCGGGTCACTACGATTTGATAATTTGTAAAATTAAAATTAAGTCTAACTCAAGCTGATGTAAAATAAATTTTATAAAATTAAATTCTTCATCTCATTAAATGACTCATTCTCATTTTAAACGTATTTTCATATCTTCTGCTTCTGCTTCTTCACATTCATATTCACATTCACATTCACACTGACCACACATTTGATTTAAAGCCGAAGAA
>JACLAD010001899.1_pt1 | contig 21938 bp, 8 predicted proteins | sample 8027901 | NCBI WGS metagenome assembly JACLAD01 (sample SAMN15725071, study PRJNA655200) | protist metagenome | isolation source: fluorescence activated cell sorting (FACS) single amplified genomes of... | place: Spain: Blaines Bay Microbial Observatory, Mediterranean Sea | collected 2016-07-05 | reverse complement strand
GGCCGAGCTTATTCCGCCGCCTGACAAGAAGCCAAGTCCACTAGACTATATAATGAAAGCAGAAGTAACACAGCAAGCGCAAGGTCTGGCTCGTCACCATGCACGTTCTTACACGCAAGCTCAGTACTTTGCTGCCAAAAAGAATCGAATACGCGCAAATGTTCCAGATCTTCATAGGTCGTCCGCGTCAAAGTCGAAGCAAGGCTCGAAAACGAAACCTAAAACTCCTAGCAAGAAGAGCCAAAGCGTTAAAGACCAAATGCATGCAACCAAAATACTCCTCGAGTTACGCTTTCAGGGTGTGCGTATCGTGCATACCTTATCGCAATTCAGCCCAGTTTGGCTCGCTAGAGAAAGGCAGATAACGAAATGTATGTTATCGATGTGGCGATCTCCAGAGAGAGTTAAACGATTACAACATGAAGAGCACCTGCAGTTTCGGCAGAGGAATGAATCCAAGATGCTTGTGCAATGCTTACAAGCCTACTGCGCTCAGCGTCCACGCGACGTTGGGCTTTTGTTTGCAACTGTTTCTATTTTCTGCACCAAAAGCCTGGTCGACTTTACTTTCCTCAAACGTTTCTACATTTGTAATGTGGCTCTCCGCCTCCCTGAAGAAGTCGTGAGAGAGATGCTCATCGAGTTTTTGAACAAGTTCAAATTACCGTCGCTGTCAGATAATGTTAAGATCCAAATTTTGCGCCTAATTATCTTTCCCTGCTTGGCTGCTCTTTTCGACAATAACCCGACGAGTGTACCGCTTGTTATTGACAGCGAAGTCGCAAAGAGCATCGTCGAAGAGCTTCTAATTTCTGGTACCGAGCACAGCACTGAACTGTGCATTGAGTTACTTCGCCTTGCAACTTTGTTGATACAAGCCATTCCCGAGCGTTTGATGGAACATAAGAAACTTCTTATTCGGCTCGCGTGGAAGCACCTTAAGTCTGAAAATAAGACGATCAAGCTATGGGCTTACGTTAACGTTTGTAGCTTCATCGCCGTATATGGTACGCCCAAAGAAATTGTTTTTCAGGTATACGAATCCTTACTACGAGCTTACCAGCTCGAGGCGAAGCACATGGTGTCACGTGCACTAGGAATCCTTGTCCCCGCACTACCACAACGGCTGAAGCAGGACGAATTTATAAAGGCAATCAAATGGACGAGGAAACTTGTATTTGAAGAAAGATATTCCGACTCTCACCTACATCAGCAGCTTGTACATATTTGGATGGTAATTGTTGCAAATCCTGCTTTGTTTGAGACAGAGAAAGAATATTTTATGATGCATATGGTCTCTTCCCTTGGCAAGTTGGGTCTTCCGAAAGCATCTACCGCAGAAAATCGGGAGCTTGCAGTTGACATAGCGGAGCTTATCATTTGTTGGGAGATGAATAAGGTGAGAGCAAAGGAGCAAAAGGGATTAAAAAGGTCACTTGAAAGTGGAGAGCAGGTAAAGGCTAAAGGCGCAACGAGCAAAAAGAAAAAGACCGTAAGCAAGAAGCTTGCACTGTCTACCATCACTACGGGGCTCAAGGCCATGATCCTTAAGAAATCTGGTGTATCCCGGCGGCCGAAGAAGATTAGAAACAGTTCAGAAGATGGCAGAAAAGCTGCAAGTCGCCAGCAGCAAAAGGAGAAAAGCACGCAACATGATGGTGGGAAGGACAATGGAGGCTTAGTTTCCACTGTGAAGAAAATTATTGAAGGTAAGGCAACTAGCACCGGGAAAAAAAGGAAAATCCATAAAACGCGTGGAAGTGAGAAAAAAAGACACAAAGGAGATCGATTTAAGAGAATGATTGTTAAAAAAATGCGGAGAACGAAGCGAAGAGCGTTAGGAAACAGCAAACATGGGGAGAATAGCACCTCAACAAACAATCTTCCATCGCAAGCTCTCACAACTGTTGTCAATATTATCATTAGAATGGCCCTGTCGCTGGCAGGCACGGAAGACTTTCGGATGCTTTCACAACGTTGCCTTGAATTGCTGGCAAAAACTATGAAAGTTTGGCCTCGTGTGATGGTCAAAGATATACCCTTTGTGCAGCTTCTAAAAGCCACTGCTGCTTCGAATGCGAGCAGTAATTCATCATCACGACAAGAGAGAAATTCTCAAGTCGCCGGTAAAAATTCCACAGAAAAGCGCGGTGGGCAAAGTACAATGAGAAACACTGCAGGGGACTCACGCAAAGGCGGGAAAGCTGGGCCGTCGCCAGCCTCAGGTCAAAGACGTAGTGGAAATACGAGTGTAATTTTCGCTTCTCTTGTGGTCTTGAATATTCTTATGGATTACGCCGAGGTGAATCCCTTCATATCAAAAAATATCAAACAAATCAAAGAACTCATTGCACCTTGTATATTTTGTGCAGAAATCGTTGATTATGGCGAGATTGACACCGAGGAAGAAATTCCGATTTCCGATCCAGCAAAGCTTTCCATCTTCCAGATGAATTCGAACAAATCGAATGAAAAAAAGTATGCCAGGAAAGTTGGATCAGCAGTGTTGGCAGGAGTATGCCGCCTATTGCAGAAGTTTTTTGTTCTTTACCCCCCTCCCAGCCGCCCGTCAGACAAAGATTCAGTAATTGGACCACACGAACAGAGTGCACGTGATTTACATTCGTTTCTGCGTAAGTTCATCGATTGGCGCTTGTCAAATGCTGTCACGGAGCGGAAAAAGGCCAAGGCGAGCTATTTACGATCGAGTAAATCGAAATCCAAGTCATCCTCCTCGTCGTCAGGATCTCACTTGACAAATCACCGCTGTAAAGCATATGCCACAATACGCCTCTTGCGTTGTCTGGCAAAGTCCTCTGATCCATATATAAACTTGTATTCTGCATCTCTCATGAGCGTGCTCCAAGGTATTGCATCCGACCCAAAGGCATTTCAGAAGAATTCGGACGGCTCAAGTTCAGCTCGCAAAACTTCCAGAAATCAATCGTCGTCCAGAAACCAACTTTCAAGAGGTACAAGTGAAAGTTGCAAAACTTTCAAACATATGTTGGAGTTGCTTTCTAGCCATCTTGTGACACCTAAATTGCGACAGGGTTTTTTGCAAATACTTGTATATATGATCGCGAACCACAAAGATCTCGGCGCACTAAAATCTGTCTTACAAGTTTTGACCCGATGGTTTTTTGGAGAAAAGAAGACTGTCATTCCGATGGAAGCATATGGCGAATATTTGAGCAAGAGTGAGAAAGCTCAATTTCTCAATTACATGCACAGCCACCTTATGAGATTTCGTGACATTCCCCACGCTATGCCATTAATGTCGCAGTACATGAGTCTAGTATTCAAGGCGAATTTACAAGGAGCAGATAACCACAAAGGACTTCAAGAAGCTATGTGGCAACCGTTTTTGTCCGCGTTGATGTCACCGTTCCCGATCCAGAGAGAAGCTTTCTTCAATCTCTTTCTGAAGCAAGCGAAGGGTAATCACTCGATGGCTTACATGAGTGACCGTCTCAAGATGATCTTCAAAATTAATTGGGAACCTATTTCCTCGAGATTCTGGATAACACTTGCCTCGGGTATACTTCTTTCAAGTATACCGAAAGCGAGGAAAGTGGAGTTAAGTGAAGAAGTAGAAGGCTTTTTGTCTGGGTTTCGCCCTTCGTCGGACTACAGCTGTGACGCCAGTCCAGGTATCATGTCAGCATCCCTGAGGAGACGGCAGACTGAATTCTTAATGGGTGTAAAATCTTTAAAATCATTTGAATCAGCCATAGCCTCGCTGCAAGAATTGTCATTCGCTGACGTTTCAATTGGCGTAGAGATGTGGAAGCAAATATTTCCCGCGGCTTGGGGAACACTGCAAGAGCATGAGAAGATTTCTCTGGCAAGACCTCTCGAAGTGCTTTTATCTCAGCGTTACCATAAAAATCAATTGAAGTCCCAAAGTGGCAATGGCTACCGACGAAATGTTATTCAAGTGCTGCTTGCTTCTATAGCAAAGTGCGAAAAACGGCCGATTATCAGTGCTGAGCTCCTTCAATTTCTTGGCAAAACATTCAATGCATGGCACGCTGCAATTGGATTGTGCGAGGATCGATTTCTTCACACACAAAATGAACGGGAAAGAAAAAGTCTATCTCGCTCACTTTCGCATTTATATGATAAGCTTAATGAACAATTTAGCAAACACGGTGTCCGGCGACTAATGGCTCGGAGCGAATCGTCGCTGGCTGCGCTAGATTTGATGGGCCACTGTCAGTGGGTACAGGCGCAGGAGGCGCTAGTAAATGGTATGACGACGAGCACGACAGCACCGGCTTCCGCGGCGGAAGAGATTCATAGCTGGGAGGATGATTGGCTAACCTGCGCTAAGGAACTCGGTCAGTGGAGTATTTTGAAAGAATATTGCATGGCAAGAGAAGTCCCAAACACGCTGTTGGACTGTGCATGGAAACTGCCAGACTGGGCCGCGGTGAAAACGATGTTCAATATGCCAGCTGTAGTGGCGCGCAGCGAGAGTCAACTCCCCGACTGTAAATTGATGTTTTTCCAGATATACTCTGCCATAAATGATGGCAAAATATCTGAAATAGATACTTTGTGTAAGCAAGGGATTCAATTGGTGCTCCAGCAATGGCAATCGCTGCCACCTCCTGCTTCGGCGGCACACATAATACCTTTACAGCGCTTTCAGAACCTAGTCGAGCTTGAAGAATCTGCTAAACTGATGAATAATATCTCCGATTGGGGTAAGCATTTAGAAGGGCACGCGCAAGCACCACCCCACCTTTTTTTTGACACAATCATCCATACATGGAGAGAGCGCCTTCCCAATGCGTGGGATTCCATACCGGTGTGGGCCGATATTTTGAAGTGGCGGAAGCAGATGTATTCTTTCATAGTTGAAAAATTTCGAAAGAGCGTCAAAGCAGAAGCCCTTTCGACACTACACGACACATTTTGGACACAATTGAAGCTGGTTCAGGTGACTCGCGAGCAAGGCATGGTCGAACTTTGCGAGCGTGAGTTATTAGGTATTGATGGGAAAATGGAAATTACTTACGCCTTTCAGCGAATACGTGAGCAACTCCTCTCGTACATGAATGAAAACACGAAGCTGATCAAAGGATTGAACTTGGCAAATGGGACGAATCTTGATTTCTTTAAAGAGCCTTGGCAAAAGGCAGAGCTATTCCGTCTTAAGGGAATGTTTCATGCCCGCCTCGGCAATGTTGATGCCGCTCTTAACGCTTTCAGCCGAGGTCTGAGCCTCTGTCATGACCAGGGGAAATTATGGGTTACCTGGGCACGTTTTTACGATCACATGCTTCACACAGCAACGAAAGGCACAGTCGCGTCAGAAATGCAGAGCGAGAATGCTCTTGGAGTGAAGCCACTCTCGGGCACGGTGCTAGAGTACGCTGTTAGTGCGTTGAGTTCTTATCTTCACGCTGTGCATTGCCAACATGATGCCACCACAAGACTTCATCTTGCTAGAGTTTTTCGCCTGCTTCAGTGCGGAGACGGCGAGGGTCGTCTTGCCCATGTTTTTGCGACACACGTGGAGCAAACCCCTATGTGGTGCTGGATTACGTGGGTGCCTCAGTTGCTGATGTCGCTATCAAAGAGCGAAGCGATTCAATCATTTTCTATACTGTACGGTCTCAGCAACATGTTTCCGCAGGCAGTGTATCATTCGTTGAGGTGCTTTCTTCTAGAGCAGCGCGACAGAACAATATATCAATGGGTTCGACCATCTTCCGAAATGGAAACTCAATCTGCGCCAAATGGCCGGGTGCAGAATATAAAAAGGCAGGAAGAGGTTGAAGAGTGGGCTGCAAGCCAACCTTCGGATCGTGTGATTCCAAGTGCGATGAAGTACATGTCTAACACGGGACATATTATGGAAGTCAAGGCACAAACAAAAGCTGGTGCAATGGTGAAGCTCCCAACAGGTGGGCCAAAGCGGAAAAAGCCAAGTGACTATGCCGAGGAATTAATGGCCTTTTTGCGCAAAACACATGCAGCTCTGTCTTCTGAGATCGAGACACTACTCACTGATGTCATCCAGCGTTTTAAGCCGGGTCCTGAAGAAGAACTTCTCAGCGCCATTTTGGTTTTGAAAGAAAAGTGCTTCAAAGACGTGCAACTGCGCGGCGTATCATTTGAAGAAGTCTACACTCCAGAATCATTGATGCAGACGTTGCGTCGTGTCGGAGAAAGATACTTCAAAACAGCAAGTGGTGTTCGCCGCGTGAACAAATTCTGTGAACTCTTCCGCAGCAAATATTTTAATGACTTTGTGACTGTATCGAAACCGCTTTTATTGGTTGAAGTAGTAGAACGACTCGAGAAATGGAGACGCATGATGGAACGGCGTTTACAAGGACCAATGGAAACGCAAGGCGCATTTCAGCTAGACCTGCGTAGTGAAGTTCTGTCTACTTTTTCCAGTGATATCGTCGAAATCCCCGGGCAATACCGGCATGACACGGAGCCCTCGCCTTTATTGCACTTGAAGCTCGCAGGTGTCGACCCCACATTTTCAATTGTGCAACGACCTGGTCATACACGGGCTCAGTGCCAACTTACATTTGTGGCTAGCAATGGAAGCCTATCCTCATTTCTTGTCCAGGTATGTCAACCGCTTGTCACGCGCACTGACGAGCGTGTGATGCAGCTTTTTGATTTTGTCAATAGATTGCTGTTGCAACATCGCGTGAGCCGAAGGCGCCTGATTCAGGGATCTTCTCCCCTCGTGGTACCTGTAGCCCCTCGCGTGAGACTTCTCAGCGAGAATCGTCAGTGTGTGTCATTAGCAAAATTGTATGAGCGCGATTGTGCTGCTAGAGGGTTAAATAGCCTTCATCCGGTCGTTGCACTTCACAGTATTGGTTCGTGCGATTCTGTATTAAATTACGGAGCACTAGAGCGCGAGGAGAGGCGCACTGCATTATATCAACAAGTAGTCAAAGTCATGACTAACCCTGCGGCTCTCACGGAATATCTCACTGCCAAGCTCGTAACGCCGGCCGCTCTCTGGGCTGTACGTAGGCGCATTACACAGGAACTTGCAATCATATCGCTGCTCTCGTATGTGTTTCAAATTGATGATCGCAAAGCAGACATGTTCACAATTGATCCAGAATCAGGCCGTGTCTCTTCGACTTCCTTCCGTCCTGTTTACGAAGCAATGACAGGAAATGTGATCTCGACAGCTTCCGTACCGTTTCGACTGTCCCCGGCTTTACAGCACACTATCTCTCCGATAGGGATTAGCGGGTCATTTCCAAGTACGATGATGTCAGTGGCGAACTGTCTGCATGAGCGTCTGGATTTCATGGAAGACTATGGTTTCCTATTTTTTGCTGGAGATATGATATCTTGGTACCATAATCGAGTCGCAACTAGTGCTCAGGATGGCGTTGATCCCGTCAACTTTGTCGCAGCCGTGGATGAAAATGTATGCTCTGTGCTAGATCGTATTCGGTCGGTGGCACCACTTGATGCGAACCCGCTATATGATAGAAGTACGACGATGAATGTTCCGACACCACCCCAACGACCGGCTGGCCTCAACCAAAAAGTCTACGATTTGATTGATGCAGCTATCAGTCCTGCGAATCTTGCAAAGCAACCAACCATGTGGCTGTCATTTTTCTAAACTTGTTCGAATTATCGGCATCAAATGAGTCCAGTATGAGATGAGCGTAATGAGTTATGGACATGAGAGATGAGAGTGGGATGACCAGACTGTTTTCGCAATATCAACATGCAATAATATACAGACTGTTTTCGCAATGAATGAAAATGATGTATGATACTTCACTGTGTCTGTACATGATGTAAATTATGTTTTTAAAAATTAAAAAAGTAAAAGTAAAAGTAAATTGAAATTTTGGTTCTTGTTCTTGTAGTACAACTTGTACTTGGGAAATTGAAATTAAAATTTAAAATTTTTTTAAAGATAGTAAAAGAGAAAACAGTCTTTGTCGTTTACATTATTTCCACTTCCGCTAAAAACTACACACTTGACACTTGGCACTTGAAACCAAATTAAAACTCAAACTACAGACGACTACAGCTACTGTACAGTAGTGCTAGTTGGCTAGTGCTAGCACTACCACTACCACTGCAAAATATGAATCGCATGAGAAATCGTAATCGTAAAATATTTATTTGCGATTCGATCGATAAAGGAAGTATCCACCAAGGGCAATAAGACCAACTGCACCGGCACATATACCCCATGGAAAAGAATCTTCGTGTTCTAATGATTTTTGACGGCGTCTGGATTTCTTCTCATCGTTTATTGACGCAGATTCAGAATTTCGTTCTCCTGTCGTCTTTATGTCAGCACTTTTTCTCTCCGCGAGGGGAAGTGTTTGTTCGTGTCTGGAGTTCCGGCCCTTCGTTTTTTCCTGAAAGAGACCTCCTCTTTTCAGACTTCCACTTTTAAAAAACCCTTTACCTAGCTTATCGTCTTTAAGTTTTGCCTTTTCGCTTTTTGTGATGACGACCTTGCAGCTCGCGACATATGTATCAGCTTTCTTTTGGGCATTATTATTCTGTATGTATGTGCAGGGAATGAAAGAGGGATGCATCGAAAGAATACGTGAGAATAAAGAGCCAGATGGTTTCAATTTGCATATAAGTGGCACGAGAGAAGAAACATACCCAGTCTGAAGGCTTTTCAAAATTGCTTATAATTTTGATCAAAGATTTGGACTTCTCAATAGCCTTGGCATATTTAGCGGTGAGCGCGTAAATTCGAGCCTCTTGATACCTGAAGAAAAACTTGCTGAGATGCAAAAACCTCGTTTCATGTTTTCTCATGCGGAAGATGATGGCCAGAGCTGTTGAAATAGCCTTGAGCGCATCGGAAAATTCTTTCGCTGCAACATAGCATTGAACCTGCTTCTTTCTTATCGTGAGTCTTTCCGCATCCCATTTTTTGCCCTGAGCGTCTTTCATGATGGTGAGGGCCATAGAAAATTGGGAGGCAGCAACAGAGTAATCTCCTTTCGCTTTAAAAGACGTAGCAAGTTCTTTCAGCTCGGCAACTTTAGAAGCATCAATTTCTTTTGCTTCCCTTGGTGATGCGCGGCTACTGGCATCTTCACGAGAAGAATTTGCGGAAGCTTTAGCTGATGACTTTGGTGTAGCCGCCTTCAAAGCAGCAGTGGCTGCATCTGTGGCTATGTTTTTCAACGATGCCCGTCGCTCTGGCGACACCTCATCTTCCTCGTCGCGCCGACGTCGTGCTTCCTCCTCATAGAGTCTCTGTGCCACCTCTTGAGATTTTGCTCTGGCTCGCAAGTTTAGCTGTCGAACATCATCGGCTTCTCGGACTCTTCGCTGCTGTTCTTTATCTACCGCGGACTTAGCTTTGGAGACGTTTGCCAAGCGTTGCAGTTCTTCCTTTGCCCTGAAGCTGGAATCCAGCACACTTCGACGTTTCTGCTCCGTGGCCACAGCATCTTTTGCCTGCGTGATTCGAGCAACCCTTTGCAGCTCCTCGCGGGCTAGAGCACCCTTATCGAGTGAAACACGTCTCTCCTGCTCTTGTTCGGCAGCCTCTTTGGCTTTTTCGATACTAGAGCGACGCTCAAGCTGTTCGTGTGCTCTTGCGATTCCTTCGATAGACTCTCTGCGCACTTTCTCCCCATCCGCAGCTTTTTTTGCGACCTCAATATTTGCGTTTCGCTGCAACTGCTCATTAACTCTGCTCTTATGATCCTCAGCCTGTGGAGAAGAAGCCGCCGCCGGTTCTTTCTTGAGAGCTTCGCTTGTCTGACTTCCGTCTCCGATTCTACCCACAGTAGCCTCTTCTGTCGCCGCAGACGCCGCAGACACTGCTTGCCCCAGCGCAGGAAAGCCAGCTAGAGACGCTTGCCTTTGCCGAAATTTTTCCGCCTCCTTCGTGCGCGGTGTCTTGGGGGGTGACCAAGGCCCCGACATGGACGAAAAATTGGTTCCTGTGTTTCCTGGGGGTCCTGGGGGTCCTGGGGGCCTCCGGCCTGTGTGAGAGGTGAAGAAGAGATAATGTAAATGAGAGAGAGAGAGCGTGATCTTGTGAGAGGGTCACGGGCCAACTACTGCTAGCACCTACTGCTGTGTAGTCTAGTCTACTGGGACAACGTGTCAAACTTCGTTCGAGAAGTCTAATAAATTTACTAGGATCCACCTCGAGGTGTCTGTAGTTTAATGTTTAGTGATGACTGCGGACGTGCGGACCCCACAGACCACACACTCTAACTCTAATAAGTCGCAGGGGCGCGGGTGCGCGGGTTTCGCCTTCACGCTTGTCGGAGGGAAAGAGAGAGTGCCATGGACGTGGTTGCTAGCAATTTCGAGGAAGCTCTTGCCAAACTTCGCAGCGCCGTAAGCGACTGCGATTTCATCAGCCTGGACACTGAATTCACTGGGCTCGACTTGCATAAGCACCAGCGCGTCAGCAGTGCGGACTCGTTAGAGGTTCGCTACCAGAAAATTAAGGGAAGTGGGTCTCAGTTTTTGCTTTTGCAGATCGGTGTATGTGTCTTCACGGCAGTAGAAGTAAAGGAACAGCACGGGCCGACAAAAATTAGCTATCGTGCCGCACCTTTCAATTTTTACATTTTCCCCGACGGCAGTGTTGAGGCGCAAGCCACGACAGTGTGTCAAATATCATCACTCCAGTTCCTGGCTTCGCATGGCTTTGACTTCAACAGATGCATAAGACATGGAATACCATACTTGTCTCACAGCGAGTACAGATCTGAGTTACAAAAACTAGAGCGACGGCGGGAGAAGAGACAGCAGCAAGAGCCTTCAAAGAGCAACAAGATAGATATTTCAAGTGTCAGGCAGAGGGACAAGGACTTTCTCGAGGAATCAATCTCTCGGGTAAACCACGCTTTCGGTCATGCGTTGAGCCAAGGTGCCGATGATCCACTGTCAACAGCAGACCAGCTTGAGAAGAACGAAACAAACGGCGTTGCAGCTGCAAAATCTGGAGAAGAATCAGAACAAACTCTTCAAGATGAGCAGGGGAGGCATTATATTCTGCTACCACCCTGCAATGCATATTTGCGGCGTCTTTTGTACCAGGAAATTGCGGAGAAATGCTCTGAACTGCTTATTGTCACGAAAGAAATTGTCCCCGGTTCAAATGGTAGAGGTAATGCGAGCTTGCGTATCACCGCCTTTGATTCTCTTGATTCCAAGGAAGCAGCTGCGGCCGATGAGCTAAATGCAATTCATGAAAAGGCGATGCGTCAACTGCAATCTAGAATTGGTGCACGGGGCATCTTTGATGTGGTGTGCGACGCGAAGGTGCCAGTCATCGGACACAACTGTTTATTAGATATTGCGCATTTGTTCTCCAAATTTGTTGGACCCCTTGGAGATACGCTGGCGGGATTTGCGGGAAACGTTAACAGCTACCTGCCCTGTATTTTTGACACAAAAACTCTTCTGACAGCCAACAGCATACTCTATCAAGAGGTCTCAGGAGCAACGAATCTAGGAGATGCGTATGATGCAATCGTCAAGAGCAAGTTTGGCGGCCCAGGTACTATCACACCCGTTTTTTCCATGGCTGACGGATTTCCCGCTTACGATTCAAGTAGGCACCACGAGGCTGGATACGATGCGTACATGACTGGTTGTATTTTCGCTTCGTGTATGTTTGTTCATGGTGCTGGGATGGCCGACCTGTCGGAGTGGAATAAGCGGGTCCGCGAGTCTGGGAAATGCGATGAGATTTCTCATCCTCTCGGTTCCCTCGTAAACCAACTTTACCTGATGCGACTGGGCGGAAAACTGCTTCGCCTACCTGGGCCAAATGAAGAATTTGATCGTTCCAAATTTGTGCATGCTACTGGTTTTCCTCTTGCTGCCAAAACAGGTGATTTTTATCGGGCATTTCACGCTTGCAATATCGAGCGTGTGCATTGGCTCGATGATCACAATGTTTTCATGGAGTTTAAGGATGACATTAGTTTAAAGACTGCGTTGGATTTATCTTCCCGGGGTGCGAAAGGTCATGCGAAGGGAGAAACCGTTCAAAACAACGATAACAAGGATGGCCCGCCGTCACATTGTCTTGATTTCGATATGCTGGAACTTCAGCCTTTTTCTGAGTATGAAAGAAGGCAGGCAGACTTCTCAAGAGTCTCATCCTCTTCGACGCTTTCACGTAAGCGACCTGTGCCTGCGTCTAGTGACCCAGCGAGGAATCTGAAGAGACAGCGTACTGCAGAGGAGATGCCAGCTGGGGAGGCGGATAAACAGAGCGTAACGGCGGATTCTGTATCTGGGTTCGCAAGTAGCAAGCAGGCGAAAACTTCACATGGCGCAAACATGTGGTGCGCAATCTGCTAGCCGCTGTGCTGCAGTACGCGAAAAAGCTTTTTCAATTTTTTTTATGTTTTATTCTTTGCCATTGCCGTGTGTTTCGTAATAGTAAATCGTTTTTTGGGGAAAAGGACAGAAATAGAAAGAACAAATTTAAATTTTACACGCTTAAACTTAAACTTAAATGTTAAATGTTAATTTTAACAAATTTTAATTTTAATTTTAATGTCCAATTTGGTCCAATGTCAATGTCCATGTCGATATGGCAATGACAATGGCAATGGCAAAAGTTTAATCAATGCCATCCTTGCTCAATGCCAACTCTTGCGTCATCGTTGATAACAGGAGCTTTCCCATATCGTGCTGATAAAGCCAAACTCCGTCAATTCGGCCTTTGAAGGACTGTTCTCCTCCAACCTTCGGGTTTAGGGTTTGCCCAGCACCCAGACCTGTCGCCAAGAGATTCGGTAGCAAGTCACCATCGCTAGTGTAGCATTGTCCTGCCTCGTTGACAATCAACTGACCATTCCTCGACTTCAAGTTCACAGGTGCTCCATTTTTCCGTCTTATTTCGGGAATGTTTGCACCATAGCCCATTGCTGACACAATCGCAGTGCTCCGCGACAGCAAATCAATGCAAGCTGTTTCACTGAAAGAACTATCCATTCGCACTGTGGAGATGCGTGTCTCTTCTCCTCGCAAAACAACTCCCTTAGCAAAATCGCAAACATCATAGCGCAAGCCACCATACCTATTTACTCTCCCCGTAAGTGGACAGACATCCATTTCAGGGTCGAAATCGTAACCTTCTGACTTTGCCTTCTCCGTTGTGAGGTAAAAGAACCGGAGAGGAGAGCGGTGGAGTATAATGATGGAACGATCTTCAAAAACAACTTGCGAGTTCGCCACCTTAGTTAGCAAATTGTAAGCAGAACTCCATGCACTGTGCGACCCACCTACAATAACGACAGGAGCATCAGCTTTGATGTGCAACGTGGTGTTTCCATGCAAGTTTTGTCTCAACTTGCTGTAAACAATCTTGGGCTGCTGTACAACTGTGTGGGACAGTATTATCTTGCTCACGTAAGGCGCCAAAGTTATGCTGCCGTGAATACTCACTCTTGCAACTTGCGCCACATTCTGGAAACCGCCCATCGCCAATACGACAAACCTTGATTTTTGAACTACAGTCTCCCCGGTAAGGCAATTTCTGGTTTGAACCTCCAACAATTTACATCCCAAACTAACGCACGAAACCTCGTGACTAGCGTAAAGCCTTCCAAATTGTTCTTGGCTTGCCAGATCCCAGACGACGCGTGACAACATGCGCAAGTAAGCGCCGACAATTCGTAGCTCGCAGCAGTTTTTCCCCAAAGCGTTCAATTGAACCACTTTGTTACTATTGAGAAATTCTTTCAAGCTGTCATGATGTGGATACTTCTCCTGGAGCGCTGGTAAACACTCCAAAAACACGCTAGCAAAACTATTACTTGGGATGCAAGTATGCTCCAGCATGCTCTGTGGCTGCTTTTGTTTGTCGAAAGCCACAATGCCACCCCGCGCTTTGGCTACCTCCGAAAACCCATATTGCATAGCGGCCACAAGCAGTCCCGATCCGCTCGCACCTGCTCCACAGATAGTGACCATGCACGGCGCCAGAGTGCGCGGTGCAGAGGCACAGGCAGCCATGGAGCTGCGTACTACACAAGGGTCGAACAAAATTAAGCTACCGTGTACCAGTCTCTAAAGCTAAAGCGTTTCGATGTATTGTGTATTGTAAATCTCATCAGCCACACTCCAGAGAGAGAGCAGTCGCCCCTCCTCTGAATCTTCGATACGAGTCGTACTGCTTGAGATCGACTAGACTGTATAGCGAAAGCGAGGAGAGACGCTGAGCTTCACTCTCTCGCGTGCCCCTCGCCGTACGCACGTACAGAGTAGGTGAGATAGCTTAGCGAGACACGACTGCTCTGGAGTGAATCTCAAGAGTCTCTTCTCGCTTTCGCTAGAGTGCGATCTCAAGCAGTACAGTATCGAAGATTCAAGATGCACCTGTAACTGTAACTGTAACTGTAACCAACTTCAATGTGACTGGCGTACTTTAATTAGAGTTGGGAACATTGGTTTTCTTGGCTTCATCATATATCATTCGTGGGTTTCTTGGCTTCGGTAAAAGGAACTTTCCCTAATTTATTTAAAATTTTTAAAAACAGAGTTTCACGTTTCACTGAAACTGAAAGTTGCAGTTTCACGTTTCACTAGCGCTAGTTTCAGTTTCAGTTTAGTTTCAGTTTCAGCTTTCAGCTTTCAGTTTGAGTTTGAGTTTGAGTTTGAGTTTGAGTTTGAGTTTGAGTTTGAGTTTCAGAATTTTTTTATTTAACAAAAAATTAAAAAATACTTAAAACTTAAATACTTATAGCCGGGTAAAATGCGATTTGCCTGAGCGGAAACAGATCTTAACCCCCATTGGTGGTCGTACTGTCACTGCTGCTTCGATGAGAAGTAGTGCTACACGATATAATCAGAATAGTCCCATGATTGAGTCGACGGTATTGTCCACCGCAGGAGCCGGAGGTGCCGGAGGTGCCGCAAGTGTACTATTGACGACGTCCGCAAAGGCGGCCGTTCCCGGGTCGGCCGGATTGCTTGCCTTGCAAGTGCAGCGTCCTTGGCCATTTTGCGCGATTAGTAGCTCGCAGAGATAATGGCATCCGCTCGTCCCCTGGGCATACATGTACGCCTTAAGAGTTCCGTTGTTAATTCCACTTGCCAGAGTCAAAATGTTGTTTTGTTTCATGGCATCTTCGATGGTAGAGAGATCCTGCACCTGCGCTTGGACATTCTGTACGACGGCTGCGCTCGACGCGGCAGGGTTGACCCAGCACTGCTGAAATTGAGCCTGGTTGAAAGGTGCCGGGGAAGGATTCAGGATAGAAGGAACAGCTGCTGCTGCTGCGCCGGAGCCCATGAATTCACTCAGAAGATTGTTTTGCGAAGACTCCTGCTGTTGCTGTTGCGGAGTGGTATCTCCGTCACTTTCCTGCCCGAAGGACAGCAAGCTGTCTACCCCGTTTGCTTGCACCGTTTGCGTTTGAGCACCTGCGACGGGTTCTCCAGTCGCAGCGCCCCCAAGGTCTGCATTGTTCATGTCTTCATCTTCATCGTCCTCTTCTTCCTCTTCGAGGCCGTGCACTAGATAATCTTCCTCCGTAAATTTTTCTTCGGGTTTGTCGTATATGATGGAAAATGTGTTGAATTGGCGATAAATATTTTGCGCAGTTTCGTCTATCATATCCTCGGTGAAAGTCTGCACAGGATCCCGGTTACTAACAACGACAGCTTGGGCCTTTTTCGCACTGTGCAAAAGCATTCGGTAGTACAACATGCAACGATCGCTCAGATCAGGATCGAGATCTTCGCACTCCAGAAGAAACTGGAGCAGCCGCCCAAGCATTTTTTGCACTTCTGGAGGTCGCTTGAAGAAAAGCTTCGTCGTAGCAGTAAGCAGCTCGCGGCGTATTAGAGTGTCGTTCTGAATAGCGAGGAGGGAAGCGGATGAACATATGGGATTGCAGTCGGCGTGAACAGGATTAGCAACACGTGTGGCATGTGGATCTACGGGGAGGTGGGGGTATTGAACTAGACCGGTGAAGATTGCAAACGGAAGGAAAGCGCAACGCACCTCTCGTTCAATGTTATCAATGATACCTTCCAAAGCATAGGGGGCTTCAGGAATTATTTGCCCAAATTCCCCAAAAACCCAAATGACTGCACAACGTCCTGCTATGGATGATGCGCTCTTCATGCATCTGCTGGCAATCGGCGCAATGTCTGCAGCTCTCTCCGGGTACTTGCGCAGCACGTTCTTGATGGCTACCATAGCTTCGTCGAGAACGTAATCCATGCCCATGTCAATGAATTCTAGCAGCTGCGACATGACACTATCAATGCTCGAAGGAAGTCGGACAGCGAGCTGACCCACGGCCTTGATCGCCCGCCGAGAAAGTTCCGGGTTGATGTCCGTGGCATACTCTGACAACTCAGAGACAATCTCCCCAACGTTGCCAACATTCGCAATCTGCGGTAGAATTTCTAGCTTGACGTACTGCACGTGAGTAAGATCATTCTGTCGGCAGTAAAACTGCTTGTACATGTCGTCAAAAATTCCCGCTTCTCGCCGCACGATGGCAGCCACATGCTTGAGGACTGCATATGATGTCTCTGGGCAGTTGGTCGACATGAGAGTGATGAGTGGCGAGCGAATGCGCATGTAGGCCTGCCGTCGAATATTGTCGTCCAAGTTTTCCACAACATGGATGAAAGATTTAGCTGTGGCTAGAGCCACAGCGCTATTCGAAGTCCGCAGACACCCATCCAGAACGTTCATAAATGCAAACGCCTCGTCGGAGGATCTGGGGACATACTTTGGAACCAGACTGAGGACAACAGTTTGACCCCACTGGTTGAAGTCATGAATGCGATTTAATAGGTATGTGATCAGCTTGAAATTAATAGCAACCCCGCCTTCGTCGAGCATAATCTCGTTCAGCACAACAAGACAATTGGCGACAACCGCAGCATCACTGTCACGAACCATATTGTACAGCTGGTTCACAAAGTCGCTCTCGTGGACGACTTGGGGCTGCATGTGGAATAGCTTGAGAATACCCATGACAGCTGCCTTCCTGACGTAAGGCGAGTTATCCTGAAGGCACCGCCTTAGGGGCTCCATGACATACTCTGTGACCGCAGGTAGCCGCATAGATGTCAGAGAGCGCATGGCAAGCCCGCGCACCATAGGATCTGCGTCGCCACAGTCTTTGCATAGTGTGTTGATGCCCAGAATTGCGAGTTCGGGGTTGGAGGATGCATAGTGTGCAAGATATAGGTAAACCATCTTCTTCACCACAAGATCTGTCGTGCTGCACGCCATGACCATCTGGTCGAAGAGACGAGTCACATCGATACCGATTGTCATATACGCGATAACTTTCTTCACAACCTCACGCATCTTGCGCTTATCTCTCTGCACTGTCAGCTTCCCCATGAGCATGCGCAGCTCGTTCACCTCCCCCTTCTTTTGGTCCACAAAATATGGCGCCCCAGGCCTCACCCCCCCCTGGGGGCGACCGCTGTGAGCCCCACGAGGCACTCCGCGGGCGGCCATGGATACACGTGTGTGTGTGTGTGTGTGTGTGTGTGTGTGTGTGTGTGTGTGTGTTAGACGCGTGCACGTGTGTGTGCAAGCGTGGGTCTTGCCAGAGCTTCCAACGTAGGCTCACTCCGGGCCCGGCGAAAGGCAAGAGACTGGAAGATGAAGGGTGGGGCGACGAGAGTTTCTGAAGGGGGGAGAAAAGGATCTTCCAAAAGAGAGAGAGAAGAGAGAGCTGGAAGAGAGAGAGACGAAGAGACACGAGAGAGAGCGCTTTATTCTGCTTTACGAGCTTTATCTCTCTGGGAGTCTACAAGTCGGAACGACTACTACTGGACTGTACTACAGAGTCGACAGTAGCAGTGCCTGCTTGGGCATTTTCCACAAAAAAACCCCACATTCCAAAAAACACACCTCGGAGCTCAATATCCACCCAAAAAACACACCCTTCGACTTGGACTCTACCACGCGAAAGAGTCAAAAACACACCCGGAGGCTCGAAAGAGGGTGTTTTGCTTTGTTCACGTGGTAGAGTCCAATTCTAGGGGGGGATGTTTTTTTGGGAATCCATGGAGACATGAAAAGTCTGGGCCTGACATTTTGGCATGAGATGACTGCTCCCTCAAAAAGATCTTAAGGGGATCTTCACATCTTCACCTTTTTGGGACGGGGTGAACGTTGGCGGGCGGTTCCCGCGGCTCCGTATTTCGTATTCATAGACTTGGATGATTTCGGTGCTGTCCCCCGTGGTGTACTACCCGCGCAGCGCGCAGCTCGCCCCGTTCCACTCTCCCTGGCGAGCGCCAAGCAGTCCCGACATCGACGCGCGGAAACATGCGCCTCAGAAGTTCCCGTGTACTGTCTGTGTCAGTTACAGAGAACGACAGAAGTATGCCTTCATCGTCACCACACGCAACAGCAGTAGACTCCGGTGTGCTGCAGCCGACGAAATTAAACAGTAAGGGTTCTGAGGTGAGTGCGAAGGGTTTGGGGAAGATGAAAGTCACGCATCCCAAAAAAAGCGCCAAGAAGAAAGCCAAAAAATCCAAAGAAAGAAACGCCATTGAGGACGACCAAGAGAACGGATTCGACAACATCAATAGCACAACCACAAATGAGAACTTTGTCGACGCAGACAAACTTGTCGACTGCAGCAGAAAAGTTGACCCGGTCGCAGATAAAGCACAGGAGGCAGAAAGCTCACCGAAAGTCGAAGAGCTCAGAAAGCTGGCAGTTCAGTGGTTCATTGGAGACGAAGAGGACGGTAGGGCCGATGACGCGAAAGAATCCTCGCCAAAAGCCGATGTTGGCGAGAAGAAGAGGCTGCGACCTCCGCAGAGTCCTCGCGAGCGCGAGAGACGGCGGAGGAGGCTGTCCTTTAGATCTAGTCAGCGGCGCAACTCAAAAGGCAGTATGACGCAAAGCTGCCATAGCTCTATGCTGGTAGTTTCGCCGCCAGGGAAAAAGGTTTTTTCCCCGGGCTGTCTGCAACGCTCTCTAGAAAAAGTACAAGCTGTAGCAAGAGAATTGGACGCACCGATTGGCAAAAATTCGTTCGATGATAATCATCAGCAAGAGGCTTGCTCAGCAGCTGAGGTGAAGAAGGAACCCACTGGTTCATCTGCAGGGGTGAAAAATGATCCCATGCGGCGCAAGCTTGCCGAATGGAAGCAGAGCAAAACTACAGGAGAGAGGAAAACAGCAAACGAAAGCAGCAATGGTGTCAAAAAAGGCAAGGGCAAGCTATCGTCGTGCAGCTTACAGAGAATCACTGCGCGTGTCCAGGTACGCGATGGCATTGAAGAAGCATTCACCAAGACTTCTGAGGAGCTACAATCTTCGCGCCAACCAGCCGGTAAAATGTTCACCCTATTCTTCTCTCCTGGGAATGGAAAAGCGAAAAAATGGGGATCTGCAAGGAGGAAAAAGATCCCAACTCCTGTCTCCGCTGCAGAAATTCCCCTGCCGGAATCTACCATTGCAGAGGGATTGGAAGAGATTTCTCAACTACGCAAGGCGAAGGAAGAGCTCGAGCAGCAAATATCGCAAATGAAAGCCGCGGACGCAGATAAGGACGCAGAGCACGCAACTTGTGTAGAGCACCTTCAGACAATAATCGATGCGGCAAATCTGAAGAATTCAAGGCTCGAAGATACGATTGTGGAAATCAGATCAGATCTTGCCAGTCAGGAAGAGAATGTGAAGAATGTCGAAGCAGAGTCCTCGTCCCTTGAAGAGCAGGTTGCCCAACTGAAAAGTACGGTTGAAGCCGAATCGGAGCGCGCGGACAAGCTCACATCTCGTCTGGAGAAAGCCGAATGTGAGGCAACAGCAGCATTAGCCGACCGAGAAGCATTCAGGGAAAAAGCAAATTCTGCAATGGAGCGGCATAAGGAGGCGGAGAAAAACTTGAAGTGCACGAAGGAGTTGTTGACAAAAGCCCGAAGCGATGCACACTCGCGCAAGCAGGCCATCTCTCGCCTCGAGTCAAAAAATCTTGGGATGCAAGCCGAAATTAAAGAGGCCCAAGCAGCAAAGAAAGACCTTGAAGAGAAGTTTTCTGCCCTTCAACGGGTGAAAGACGCGGAAGTCGTGAAGCATGCAGATGTTGTTCGCCAACTCGAGTCAAAAAATTGCAAGCTTGAGACGGAAATTAATAGTCTAAGAAACGAGTTGGAGGATCGCACAGAGCTGGAAGACGCCCGTGCTACAGCAGAAAAACTCAAAGAGCAAATCACCGCTATTGAGCAAGAGAAAGAAGCCGAAGTTGTGAAGCATACCTCGGCGGTTGCTGAGCTGAAGAGGCTTCTGAGCAGCGCGGAAAGTCGAGAGCAGCAAGCTCTTGAGCAGAGACAGTCGCTTGCGGCAGCACTGCACAATCAGCACCAAAAAACCATGCAGCTTCAAGTTGAGATCAAGCGTGTGATGGAATCTATGTCCGAAATAAAGTCTGCGAAATCTGCGAAGCACAATGAGATAAGAAATGAGCTCGATACAAAAATTAGTTGTCAGGTTGCACGTATTCAAGAGCTCGAGGCGTCGGAAGAAAGGCTCATGTCTGAAATGGAGTTGATGCAGAAGAATCAGCAAGAACTTTCGAAGGAGGCCAGCATGCTCCGAGCAAAAGCCAGGACAGACGAAAATAAGAGACGTGAAATGCATGAGCTACTGCAAGATCTTCGGGGTAACATTCGAGTGAGCTGTCGTCTTCGTCCTCACCTTGGAGGTGGCGACGATGACGGCTCCAAATGCTATGCATTTCCAGACAATTGCTTCGAGCAGCGCACGATACAACTGGCAATGCATCCCAGAGACTCAGTGACGGGCAGTAAGTGTGCTCCAAAGCAACACACATTTCAATTCGATCGCGTCTTTGGTGCCAAAGATACGCAGAAAAACGTCTACGAGGAAATTTCCCACCTTGTCCAAAGTGCCATCGATGGCTACCGTGTATGTATTTTTGCCTATGGCCAAACAGGCTCTGGAAAAACCCATACAATGATAGGAGAACTCGCGGGCGGCCAGCGGGGTGTTGTTCCCCGCTCTGCAGAACACATTTTCGCTCACTGCAGCCGTCTGCAAGAGCAAGGTTGGCAGTTTCAAATAGAGGCATCGGTTGTCGAGATATACAACGAACAGATTCGAGATCTGTGCGCCTCTTCACAAGTATCTGGTGATACACAGAAGCACAAGATAAAGCACATAAAGCGTCCAGATGGTCTTTTCGATACCCATGTGGAAGGCATAACTACATCAAACCTTCACGCAGCTGAAGACGCCCTTCAGCTGCTTCAAAAGGCAATGAAGCAACGTTCCATAAGCGAGACTAAGTGCAATGCAAGATCTTCCCGAAGTCACACTGTGTTTACCATATCGATTGCCGGGACGCATGCAGGAGACGGTATTCGAAGGGTCGGTAAGTTGCATTTAGTGGATCTGGCAGGATCTGAGCGTCTATCCATGTCTGGAAGCGCAAGCAATCCAAAACTTTTAAAGGAAACGCAGAACATCAATCGCAGTCTATCCGCGCTCGGAAATGTCATCGCCGCCCTCGCCAATAAGGCGCCCCACGTGCCATTCCGAGATTCGAAACTCACGTACCTGTTACAGCATTCTCTGGGAGGGAAGTCGAAATCTTTGATGTTCTGCAATCTCTCGCCCTCTTTTCGAAGCTTGAATGAATCTTTGACTTCCCTTTGGTTTGCGGAGAAAGTGAGCAAAGTTCAACGTGCCTAGATCGAATGTTGAATATTGGCTAGGGAGTCTGTGCTTCAAACCTTCAACTTCAATATTCATATCGCCGATGTGCAGCATTGGCCGACTCAGCAGCGATGCAGTCGTACAGTCATTGATTTCTTTTCGGCGTTGAGGATTTAATTTAAAATGAAAGTAAAACAGCGTTAAATAAAATCTGAGAATTTCGCTCGTAAATCAACTAATAACTAAAAAATCGGATAAGCAGGAATGAGTGATGAGTGATTCG